>Ga0307514_10006443_pt1 | contig 10232 bp, 10 predicted proteins | sample 16_EM_MG_FD_203088 | JGI IMG/M metagenome (GOLD analysis project Ga0307514, IMG submission 203088) | Populus trichocarpa ectomycorrhiza microbial communities from riparian zone in the Pacific Northwest, United States - 16_EM | ecosystem: Host-associated > Plants > Roots > Unclassified | place... | reverse complement strand
GGAAGATGTGGGGTTGGCTACAGGAAGATAACCGGGGAGTAGAGATCACTGGGGTGAGATGGTTGGTAAAGGAGGAAGCTCGGCAGGGGAAGACGAGTTCCTCGTTGGTAGTGCACTTGAATAGCCGTAAGGAGGAGGCGCGATTGTGGATGGGAAGGCGATGGTACCAAACCACGAAATATGACTGGGATAGGAAAAGCGGTGGTACAGGACGTGACCAGAGTTGTGGGGCGATGGATTGGAATGGTGACATGATGGCACAGGAATACAAGGACCTTTTTGAAGAACTCGAGAGGTGCTAGGGCAGAGGCGGCAGGAATACCAGTATATAGTATCTCCCACATGAGAGGGTCTGAAATTGTTGTTTTTTCGTGAGGCACCAGAGGGTATGGGTAGGGGGGGTGGATGGATCAGATGGGGATGACACCGGAGATGTTTGGGTCGTCCTTTTTCATTTCTGTAGTACTCTTCTTTTCTTGGGGGGGTTTTTAGGGGCAGGGACCGGCCCAGTGGCAGTGATAATCCTTTGCCGAGTTTCCACTCGGGGATGCGGTCCATCGCCATGTTCTAGATAGGACGAATGCGATTAATGATTCTTTAAAAAAAATTTTAAAAAAAGATTGAAATGCAATGCCGCGCAGTACGGGATAGCGATACAACATTTGGCGGCTTGAAGGTCATATTATTTTGTGGGTATTGTGGCCAGATTCAACAGCGACACCACCGACCATGACGGGGATTTTTGGAAAAACGAACGTATCTCAACAACACCTCACCGATTGAGTAGGGAACAACATCGAGAGGAAGACCGCACAGTCGGCAATAGGAAGATCGAGTTTACAAAAAGAATCTCGAGGCTTCAAGACCTCGTTTCCGACATCTTTTTTTTCGGGATTCATTAATCGTATTTAGCCTATCTTGACTATGATGATGGCGTGAAACGGAGAGAGGGGAATCCTGCAGTTCTTCCCGGCTGCACTGTACGGCCAGCTCAGAGCTATCACACCACCGCCGGCCAACCAACGAGTTTGTAACTCCCACACCGAACGCCAGCCAACAGGAAGGGGCTCGAACGAACCCGAACGAACCCAACCAATAGGAAGGGGTCATCCCGCTCGACGAGCAACTACGACATCGACATCCAATCAGGGAATTGACGACTCCCACAGCACAAGCAAGCCAGTGAGAAAGGAGAGGATTGTACCGCCATAAGACAGCACCCTGAGGCGAATGAGATGGCGGTGGGCACAAGATCCAGGATGGCACACCTCGACCAAGGCCCCAGCCACAAATATATATCTTATAGGGACGGCTCGAGATGCAAAGTGTACGAAACGGCAAGACTGGCCCTAGGACGTTAGGTGGTGATAGTGGTGACAGACAAAGGGGTAGTATATTGATACGGAACATTCTTGGATACGATCCCAAAGGAAGATAAAATGCAGTGGGAAAGAATGGCATGGGGGGGGAAATGATGGATCGAAGGAGAAAGGTCGATGTGGGAGACGGGGCTGGTAAGAGGGGAGTAGGTATGCTCACACAAGGGTACAATGGAAGTAAGAACAGTGATTAGAGAGGCAGTTGACAACGGAAGAGCAACGATCTTAGAACTGGAGCCACCCAGGGAGCAGATGGGGTGGGCAATCCGAGTAGCAAAAATAGGAGCGATTGTAAGAAAGAATTACATGCCAATCGTGTGACGTGTAAGAAACAAGGTTATGAGAGGCGGTATCGTGAAATGGAGTCCTAAGACCGAAGTTGAGTTTTGTGCGAAAGTGTGAGGAAAATAGTCAATTCAGATTGCTAACTCTAAGGCTATGAAAGAACTGCTCTGGTTGATGTCGACAGAAATCTAATTACATGCGAGAAACAGTCCGCTTATATTGTTCTCTTTTACCGTTACTTCCTTCATTGGGATACCCTGTCTCCGTCACCTTCTGTATTGGTTCTTGCATCGTGTGAGGTCACGGGGTCGAGAGTATTTCCTACACTAGAGTACCCCTTGTGTTCACACCCCTTCCATTCCTTGGTTCAGCTATTGGTCCCACTCGCCCCAGCCATTGCATCTTCTAAATCTTGATCGGGCCCTATTCTGGGTGGGGAGTTCAGGGTAACACTTGTGCTACCAAGTTAGATATCAGACTTTCCCAGGGAAAACCGAATGAGAGAGCCAAAGCCCCCTCGGTAATCCATTTTCCAAGTTACCCAGCAAAAGTGGCACCTGGTTTTCTCACTGAAGAATAGCATAAGAACGTAGCTCCATCATGAATGGTGCAATTAATTACCCTGAACCCTTACATTATTCCCTGCTTGTTTGATTGGCTCACCTACAGGGCCACCAGAGCCTTTCGACTTCCCCACTGGACTCACCTGCCACGCAAAAAAAAAAGGAGAGGGATAAGGTACTGCTAAATACTGAGTGAGATTTCACCTATTACCCTGAACTAGTAGGTTGACAAAGAATCGGCAGATGAACAAGGAGTTCTTTGACCAACATTAGCATAAGAGAACAGAAGAGTTAACCATAGGGGATCTAGCATTATTGTATAACAGCACGCTAAGGAAGTAATAGTCGCGGAAGTTGGAAAATACATGGTTGGGACTGGATAGGATAAGGGACTTTGAGAAGCGATAGGGGGGACGTTTTATTTGAGTGAAATGGACGGAACGGAATTCAAGCTACCCTACGCAAAAGAACGGCTCAAGGAGTTTTACCTGAGAAGAGGTATAGATAATGAGGAATATGAGCAAGAATTAGCGAGAGAAGAGGAAGCAGAAGAGTAATTGGGTGAATAGGGAAGTTTGAGAGTGGGTGGTACGACTCTCGAAATATGGGATACGGTTGTTTTGTTCTGTGACAATAGTTGTTATAGCGGATGGGATCGCTGGCACGTGTGGGTTTAGTTTGTTGTTTTAGTAGGGTTTTTTAGTATATGGAGGATTATAATTCATACCCACGCCCTCGGGATGTTCCTACTCTCAGGCAAGCTTTATAGGCATATAGTATCTGGTTTAACCCATCTCTGGTGGCTCGTATGCGTGAAGCTCTTCGAGCGGGGGTCGTGCTTGAAGCTCTCTACTATTATAGCCACTAGCACCTAGTTCAGGTAGTGCCGTTTGTTCTGCACCCTGGCGTTTCCTCCACCAGACAAGCAATCCAAGGAGAAAGCCAAGACCAACAAACCCACCAACGATACCACCCGCAATGGCTCCACTGCTACTTTTTGACTCTTTCATATCTCGCCCATCCGGGGAATCCGTCGATGTTTTGTTGGCCGAATTGGTCCAGCCACCGCCATTTGCCGGCAATTGGTTTCGAATCTGAAAAACTCGGCAACATTTTGCTCCAACGATAATTTAAACGGTTAAACCATATAGACAGGAGGATATTCATAGATTACTGCACATGTACGGCTAAAATTCACAGTATCACCAACGGTGAGTTGCTTGTCGGAGTGTGGCTTTCAAGTTTGGGGCAAGATTCAGGACATTCTGAGCTAATACACATATGTATCTTGTTCGAAAGAGTTGGGCTTTGAGAACTCTGTAATACAACATTGCCAACCAGACTAGGTAAAATACTTTTCGATGAATCGAATCTCTAGCAGCAACGGTCTTCTTGCCATTGACATCGAGGGGTATGAATCCCTAATGAGGTGATAGGTCTAGTTTCAATCTCCTGGTTATACTACCTAACTATGTTCTTGTGCCCAGTCTAGTCTGGCTGCACTGCCAGACTATGCCCAGTCTAATGTCGTGCATTCAAAAGCAATCAATACTCACGCTAGACTAGATATAGTAGGAGTGCCTAAATAAGTTGGTCTGGACACGAGACTAGAACAAAATGTTTTTCCCGTCAAAGCATTAGCAAGGTCTCAAAAAAAATTGAGGAAATAGGGAAGAGCCGGCAACAATTCGCGCTATATCACCACTTTATGGGTACCTCGGTCACATGCCAGCAAGAACTTGGCTCTGCAATGTTTGGAAAACACTAAAACCGAAACGTTTTTCACATGGCCTCAACCAATTACCCTGAACTCAACTTTTTTCAGTTGCAAGGAACAAATCTACAGAGTAGATTCGCCCAGGTCTAACAATATAGCTGGCGGGTGATTATGTGGTCAATTCTAAGGCCACTAAATAAATTCGGGGGGTTCAAGGAGCGCTCCTTGATAAAAGATTACGGTAGGGTAGTCCTGGACGCTCGATTGGCTGAGATAGTCTTCATTGCTTCCTCTCCATTTCTCTTGCCTGGTGAGGGGCCAACTTTGGGAAAATCGTAATCTTAATTCCATCATAAACCACTTCAGTACCACAGACCCCCATCCCATGCGCATCTATCACAAAAGAACGGAGTCGAAAGAGCCATGAGGTTCTTTCTAAGTTAGCTTTGCTACCATAAAACACAAAACGAGTTCCCCCCAAGCTCTCCTGAGGTTAGAGCTGTGGGGGTACATCTCAACCTTTGATTTCCGAAAGTCGTGAGAGTCGAACCCCACTCTTTATGGTTGTCCAGCGGGTACTATACCGCTAGGCCACGGAGGAGTGGGGTGGTTAGGCAAGGTAAGACTAACTACATGTACCCGGAAGGTCTTTGCGTTTGCTAGGCACTAGCAACTTTGTCGCAACATGTCTGATGCACAACCCCGTAGCCTGATACCCACACTACGCCTTCTCATAGCCAGTATGTACAGAAACCTGCTTGCAGTACCATAGAATACTCAACTTCAAAGTTCCCAGCGGCAGGTCTGGATTCATCAAACTTGATATTGACCCGAGAATATAATGGGTTTTTTCAAAAATAATCAGAAGTCAGGTTTGCGACTTAGTATATATTAACATGTTCTGCCTAGACACCACTATGTGAGATAATTTCACACTGTCTTTGGACATATAGCATTCTAATAGTATAAATCTATTCTTGGTAGGGATTTCAGGGTAATACTTGTGCTACCAAGTTAGATATCAGCATTTTCCAGGTTTCGAGCAATGAGAGCCGAAGCCCTTCAGATAATCCAGTCTTCTTTAAGTTTTCCAAGTTACCCAGCAAAAGTGGCACCTCCCACCGAAGAATAGAATAAGAACGAGAGCCCCGTCACGTACAGAGCAATTAATTACCCTGAACCAGTATGTTGACAAAGAATCGGCAGATGAACAAGGAGTTCTTTGATCAACATAGGCATAAGAGAACGGAAAAGTTAACCATAGGGGATTTGGTATTGTTGTATAACAACACACTAAAGAAGCAATAGTCGCGTAAGTTGGAAAATAGATGGTTGGGACAGTATTGGATAAAGGACTTGAGAAGAGATAGGGGAACCTTTTAATTGTGTGCAGTGCCAGGTGAGGGCTATGCAATGTAAGAATACAGGCCATGAGTTGATGTGTGATTGTAGCGGAGGGCAATTGGAAATGGAGAGAAGACAGATAAATGTGAGAGTTTATTAGGTGTACTCGAATTGACTTGAACACTGCTGAATGCTCTATGGAAAAAGACGGAAAACATCAAGTACGATTCTATCGCCTATATACGATATGCGCACTAGGCCCGGATGGGCAGTCTCGTATTGCCTCTTTTAGGAATAGCATTTGGTCTATGTCATGTGAGAGTGCTTTAGGTAATTCTGTTGCATTGCATTGCTGCATTCTTGTAGCATGCGCCTTCTCGGCCAAACTCTCAGGGTAATAAATACATAGTACAGTGTCAATACTCATATTAGAAGTAGGTTAGTTGCACAACCCCTCCTACAAAAAAATCAGATCAGTGGTTAATATTCAGGTAGATACTTTGCATTTATGAAAAAAGAAAAAAATTGGTTCATTTTAGATAATCTATAGTGTTCAACTTTCAACATGTCATCATGAATTAAGTGATATTACCAACCAGACTATTCCCATACAGCGGCCATACATACCGAATCATTTCTAGTAGCCTTTCAGAGAAAAGTGGCAAATTTAGTCTACATAATTTTGGACGCCACCGCCAGACTAGATATAATATTCCCTCGTAACCAGTTCTACAACTTCGCCTTAATACCTCCGATGAACCCTCTGGGTCCTTATAAAGCAAGTAATCAATCGGGCTAGTATTGACCTTCAGACCTGTGAGCATAAATTCTGTAGAGAATAATTTCACCAAGGAGCTTACATATTGTGGCCCCAACTCTTTCACGGAATTAACTCCCAGCAAACGCATACACGTCTCAATCTCTTCTCTCAAAATCTGAATAACCCTGCCAACCCCTTCCTCCCCATACCCTGCCAACCCATATAATGCCGCCCTGCCAATTCCCACGGCCTTCGCCCCAAGACATAACGCCTTGACAACGTCCGTGCCTCGCTTGACTCCTCCATCAATGTATACCTCAATCTTGTCAAACACCTCCGGGCAATATTTCCTGATTTCCATAAGAATATAGATAGGTGGAGGCGCAGTATCCATTGCCCTGCCACCATGGTTGCTAAGCAATATCCCTGAGACAAAGGGATTGTTAGAAGCTAGGAGTGCATCTTCATGGGTTTGTATGCCCTTTAGGATAATTGGCAAAGGGGTCTGACTCCTCAGCCACTCTAAATCCATCCAAGTCAAGCTCGGTGATGTCCCAGCAAACAATGCCCGGCCTAGACCTTTGCCCATATTTGCGGTGGGATTAGCCACTGAGATGGCGGAAGTTGAGTTACCCACCCTTTCATCTGCTTCTCGCTTCCCTGAGGTGGGAGCGTCAAGAGTGAGCACAATGGCAGTATACCCTGCTTCATTTACCCGCTGAAGAACCTTATTCGATTCCTCCCGCAGAGTCTGAACGTATAGCTGGAACCACTGGTTTTGGGATGGAGAGGTTCGAGCAGAGGCAATTCGCTCGAGGGACATAGATGCGTTGTTGGAGACCATTTGGAGGATGCCGTTTTTTCCACAGGCGCGGGCAATACCGGCTTCCCCGTCTGCATGGGCGAGTCTTGCCATTGCAGCTGGAGATACGAATAAAGGCAGGGAGAAGGGCTGGGTGCCGAGGAGCTTGATGGAGGTGTCAACATGCTCTACATCTTTGAATATCCGGGGACGGAGGAGGATGGAAGCGATTGCAGAGGAGTTGTGTTCTTTGGTGATGAGGTCGTCGGACGCAGAGGAGTAGTATGCCCATGCTTTGGGGGAGAGAGTCTTTTTGGCCGTAAGGGCGAAGTCGGCTAGGCTGAGCTGGTCCGAGAGTGGGGGTAGGGTGACGTGAGAGATTGGGTTCTTAGGGTTTGAGATGGTGGGGGGGGTGCTGGAGGATGTAGATCCACTAGTTGGTAGTGATTGTAGCAGGGGTTTAGGCATGGTGGAGGGGTCAATTGCGCCAAGGATTTGTGGCTTGGAGAGGGTTTCTTCGAGGAGTCCTGGAGGATGGATTGGGTCGTACTCTTCTGTGGCATCTCTGCCTGCGAGTTGGAGGATCACATTGGCGCCGCCGGGGTGGGAGTCAATAAAGTCTGAGAATATGTTAACAATGTGCACTTGAAGAGGAGGCAGATGAAGATACCAGTTACATCATAGACTGTCCCATAGAGAATGACCCAGCACGACTTGCGACTGCTGTGCTTTGCAACTGTGAAGGTTTCCAAGGCAATGGTTAGCTAGCAATATAGCAATACACCAACGAGCTCATGTCATCCTGGGGGTGGGAGCACCTTCCTTAGCATCCAGCATCTTGAAAGCAGCTCGAATTCCGTCACCAGTCAGTCACGCTGTGATGACCAGATATCGGCAGTGAGCTTATTGCATGGAGCTCGGTCGCGATATACAAGGTAGCCTCAGCTACGGTAGGTACTATGTAGGTATGTGAAATATGTATATCCGGAAAATCAACTATGTAGCTAATATCTATGGAAGTATAGGTAATTATAGATATCGTTATATTGCAGCGACTTGTTTGCTTGTTCTCGTTCCCGCCACTCTAGCCTGATCTTGGCATTCGCCGCGATTTAAACGGTGTTTGCTGACATAACGGAGGCTATAATTCAATTAATTAATCAAACCAAACACTCGGGATGCTAAAGGACTCTAATTGATTAAAAGAGCAGGATACCAGGTACTAGGAATTAGATAGGAATTAGCCGTTCGTGCATGTAGGTTGGTGGTTGCCATCTAGGCTGGTAGGTAAGTAAGGGTTCATAACACACACTGGTTTTTCGTGAGCAAAAGTAAAGAGGAATTGTAACGAGAGCTAGGAATATGATAACCGCCACGCCATATTTCCCCCCCCTCAGGACCGTTCCCAAGATCAGGCTAGAAGGTCACGGGTACGAGAACACCTAGGGGGTATACCTACTGTAGACCTGGAAAAGGTTTAATATTACATGTATCCGTACGGAGTACCTACTACGTACTCCGTACAGTACTTACTGCAGAGTCGGCTGCCAAGACCCGGTCTGGATCCCAATACCGTACGCCCATTTCATGCAAAGTGCAAGAACCGGTGAGCAAACAAAACGGCAACCATATCTACAGGGCGTCACACGAAGGCCTGGACCCCCTCCAGCATGCTACCCCTCGTCATTGGCCTCCCTTCAGGCGACGTATGCAATGATGGAAGGTTCCCCTGCCAAGCCTTGGGTTAGGCTCGAGTTCCTTCTCGCTCTGGACAACTTTCAGCTCGACATCAGAAAATTGCGAAGCTGATCGCACGATGCTTCCCCACGGGATATGAGGGGCTACGCTCTTGTCAACGTTCTTTCTGCGGCGACAGAACACAATGGCAAGCTCGAATGGAGCTCACGCTCATGGATCGAAATTGGCGAATGGTAGTCACGCAGTAATAAGTGAATCTGGCACGTCAATCTCAACAGGGAGTCATGCAAGAGGGAGCAACACACATTCCCAAACAGGTTCCCGAAACCGCTCGACGCGACAAAAGCCCTGGCGCAAGCTCCTCTGGGTGAAGCAGAATTACCCCGACAATTGGGTCGACTCTTCGTTTCTGAACCAGCTCCAGCGAAATGTCAATGTCCACCCCTATGACTTCTGGCCCTTGGTCACTGAGAGTACGGTCATTACCCAGCACCTAAGCTCTGTAGTAATTTTCATCACATGCTTCATCGCCATATTTACGGAGAGAGCCAGTCCTGTGGTGGTAGCGGGTGGGAGTAGTGTGTTTACGGTGCTGGGCTATTGGGTATGGGACATGGGGTGGGAGGTGAGGGAAGCAGTAATCTCAAAGAGGGGGAGGAGTCCGGAAGCGGGAGGGCCAGGGCCACTATACTCGGCGGTCAATACACCCTCTCACTCGCCAACAAGGAAAGGGAGCAATAAATCGCGGCAGGGGGCGTTAAAGAATACATCACGTGCCAGTTCCCCAACCAGAAATACAAAACGACAGAGTTTAGACCTTCATCTTCAAGTACCCTATGCAGGATTATCATCTACTCCGGAGCTACATACGCCTATACCTAGATACCAACATCAACTATCTCTTGAGAGTAGTCACTCACGACCTTCACCTCCTGGACCACCCCCCGCAAAACGAACTCCCAATCCATCTAAACAGCAAAATGGCAAGCCGAAACATCCACAAGGAGGCAAACACTCCACCGTACCCAATACCGCACCTCCTAGTCGTAACAACAGTCTGAAATCAAGAGGCAAAGGCCGGCACACCCGAAGTAATTCCAACACACTTACAGAAGAGCAAGACCTCGCCTACCGTCGCCGACAACAACGCCTCCGTCGTCTCCGCACCGCGAAATCTGCTATTTTGATCTATTGTACTCTACTCGGACTCTCCCCTATCCTCCGCTCTCTCACAGAGTCAATCTCCTCGGATTCCATCTGGGCAATTTCAAGTTGGTTGTTCATTGTCAATTGCCTTTCCTTCGATTACGGCTCCGGCGTATCTGTCAAATTCCCTGCATCACTTTCCACCAATGCTGCAATAATGGCCTCTGTCGTGCTTGCATCCCGTCTGCCTACCACCACACATGTGTTCTCCCTAGTGCTGTTCTCTATCGAGGTATTTGGGCTCTTTCCTGTATTTAGGCGATATTTAAGACACATTAGCTGGTACGGCCATGTTGCCTTGACGGTAATGCTAGTTGGGGGAGCAGCCGTGGGGCTGGGTATGAACGTGGGATGGGGTTGGGCCTGGGGTTGGGTAGGACTAATGGGCCCAGGGATCATGGGGGGTTGCAGTTGGTGGTTGATGTGGCTGCAGAGGTACAAGAACGAGATTCATGGGCCCTGGGACCCGGCGAAGCCT
>Ga0307514_10006442_pt1 | contig 10233 bp, 7 predicted proteins | sample 16_EM_MG_FD_203088 | JGI IMG/M metagenome (GOLD analysis project Ga0307514, IMG submission 203088) | Populus trichocarpa ectomycorrhiza microbial communities from riparian zone in the Pacific Northwest, United States - 16_EM | ecosystem: Host-associated > Plants > Roots > Unclassified | place... | reverse complement strand
ATCTCGTTATCCTTCGTTTTCATATACATTAGTTGATATCACGGTCTAACAATTCTTGATGGTTTTGGTTGGAGGTCATAGATGACATATATTATAGATCGATAATTATTGATGGTTAGTTGTTTTATGTTGTTGAATAATCATGATTGAAAAAGGTTATAGAACAAAGTGTACATGTGTAAGAGAAGATGAGGGGTTCCTCTTCATGAAAAAGATGTCTAAGAACAAGTGTGTTACTTTTATTTGCATTAGTTATTGTTATTGAAAAACTTAGTGGGAGGATTCACGATGAGATGACATGCACAAAAATATTGTGTTGGGGATCCATGATGGGGCGCCTCGCATAAAGGTGTTAGGGATCTTGATGGACGACCCACACAAAAAGGATATTTATGGATGGCTGTTGTTGATCGAGATCTGCACTCGAGACGAGTTCCTTAACTTTGAGAGACTGATGCATGAGTTTGTTTTTAGAAAAATAAATATTTTTCTTAGTTAATTTTATTTTCTTCTATTTTTATTTTTCTATTTTTCAAAAATTAATAGGATGTTTTAATTTTTCTATATTAAAGGTTGTAATGATTTTTGATCGGTAGAGACTTGAATGAATAAAATTTAAATATTTTGGATATCTTCTATGATCATGTTCTTAATTTTTGAGAGTTTTCACTTCTAATAATTAATAAGTAATAACAATAACAATAATAATATCAACACTAACAATATTTATTTAATTTAATGTATTATATAATTGTATAATATTATAATTATAATTGTAATGAATGTAATATTGTAGGAGATTTTGTTAATATTGACTCTTCCATGAATAACTTATGTAAAGGAACAAAATATCAAATCAATTAAGTATTTTTTAGTATGGTTGTTTTTATAAATACAGTTTAATAAAAATAATTTTTTAAAAAATTATAAATTATAATTTTTTTAAACCAAAATTTTACAATAATCTAATATGAAAATCAGATTTAAACAAAGAAAAACAAACAGATAATTTTTAAAATTATCATCGATCTAAAAACATCTCCAACCGCGACTAAACAAGAAGAAGATGCGCGCACAGACACACCTGTAAAAACAGAAAGATCAACAACAAAAACCCAATTAAGATAAGCTCAAAAGGAATTTAATTTGAGTTTCAAATCTAATTTTCGGAGGCAACCCCATCTCTAAAACTCTCTTCTCGGGGTGTTTAAAGTCTCTCCTTTTTCTTTTTCATTTTTTTTTTGTTTCTATTGTTGTTGTCGTTATTTGTTGGCTAATGTAGGTTACCCTTTTTGTTAAGGTTAAGGTTGAGGTTTTGTTTTCTTTAGTTTGGTATCAGAATACTATTGTGAATCAGTTTCTCATGCAATTCCATTGATTGGAAGAATATAATTCCCTTTTATCCCTAGAAAAAAGGGTCAATTAACAGGTTATCATTGCATTTGCGATTTCAGGGTATTTGATATTTTCTTTAAAATTTTTAAACTGGGTTTTGTTTTTAGCTGTAGCTTGGTGGGTTAAGTTTTAGACCCTGATTTTGAGGAAACAAAGAGTTTGTTTCTTTTTCTTTGTGTGCGTGTGTGGGGTTTTTGATTTGTCTTTGCATAAAAGATAAGAGGAAAGAGAGGAGAAGTGGAGTTTTGGGTATTACAAATCAGGAGTAGTCGGTTTTGGTTACTGAGAGAGAATGAGTTTTGTAGGAGAAAAGGAGACATGAAAAGTGGGATTATTGTGGGTCTAGAGGTACAATGAATGGAGGGTCATTAGGTCAAAGGGGGAGCTATGGATCGTTGTTGTGTGATGGAAAATCATCAAATAATGCACGAAAACCATCTTCGAAAATGCTGCCAGTTAGTTCAAGGGAGAAGGAACGGGTTCTCCTGGGTATTACCCGGTGTTTGGGACGTAGAAGATTTGCAATGTTGCTCTTGGTTTCACTTGCTCTCCTAGTTTTCATCTGGGGTTCCTTTACAGTCACTAAAGGTATGGTTCCAAACATGTCTCTTTTTCCTATATAGTAAAATGTTTTAGTGATTTAGGTAATTGTTTGTTCAAGCTGTAAGTATGTTTTGGTACTGATTCTATTAAGTTAATCACAAGAGGATGAAATATTTATAATTACAAGGGAATGACGGAGTAATTAGGCACCTATTTATTAGTTCCAGTTGTCTATACTGTACTCACTAGAAAAGATAAATTGTAGTAGTTCTTAATTGGAATGTTTAACTTTATGAGCATCTTTTTATTCTTCCTGTTGTTTGAATTGGAATGTTTATTCATTGTTCATGGCTTGAGAGCAGCTGTGCCATGCAGAAAAGAAAGGGAAAAAAAAGAAAGAAACAAGAAATAAAGAGGAGGTACTGCACGAATTCTGTTCCCCATATAGGTGCAACCTTAAGTGAGTAATGACCTTGTTGCTATTAGTTCTCATTCTATGCTAAACCATTGATAGGAAAGCTGACAGCCAAATAATATCTCTTCTTCTTCTTGTTTTTTTTGTCTCTATTTTCAATCTTGAGAGGAAAGCATACAAAGACAAAGTCATCGTCTTGATGTAAAAACAGGAGATAATCAATTGACTATAAACATTGATCAGATTGAAAGATTCTGTTATTTAGTTATTTTCTGCATCTGAGCAATGATGTCAAAGTCCTGAAACACTTGGGATTTTTACTGCTATTTGTTTTTAGATTTGGTTGAGGCAATAACTGATGTTTTGTGTGCACCAGAAACCACAAGTCCAACTGTTAGACCAACGGGTAGTCTACATTTTGACAACATCGCTATAGTAAGCCATCATTCCACTGTTTGTCATTATAGAGTTAATAGTACATTGGGCCATCCATGCGACAAGTTTTCTCTCCCTCCTCCCCCTCCTTCTGGTGGACGACGGATTGGACCACGCCGTAAGTTTTAAGTTATTTTGGTTGAAGTGTTCCTTATTTTCTGGTTTTGAGTTATTTTAGTTGAAGTGTTCTTTATTTTCTTGTTTTTATCATTGATATATTGAACTGGACCATAAATTTGAATTGCTTCTGATCTTTATTTTCTTGTTTTTACCATCATCCTGTCATTGATATATTGAACTGGACCATAAATTTGAATTGCTTCTGATCTGTGCACGCATTTGGAAGTAAAAAATGACTTTGATCCTGAATCTACTAAATTCTGGTATATAATTTTTCTTGCACCAAGAATGTGCCCATCACATTCTGTAACAGGAAAAAATGGCATGTTTTTGCAGTTAATGTTGTTACCTTGCTCATTATTGTTTGCTGTTCGCTGCAGAGGACATACTAGTATGTTCAATTTCAAATTGATATAAAATAACCCTTAATATCTCTTATAAATTATACAGAAATCTGTACTTTTAGTTGAATCGAAAAATGCTCACATCTAATATATTTCCTGTTGCTGTGGTATTTATTTTGTTGTTGCTTGTTTGTTATGCAGCGTGTCCAGTATGTTACATTTCTGCTGAGCAAGCTAGAGCTAGCATGCCATGCTCCTCATCCGCATCACCAGTACTGCACAACTTGACATATGTTGTTGATGAAAACCCAGTAAAAACTGAATCACATGGAGGTTCGGACTTTGGTGGATATCCTTCTCTAAAGCAGAGGAATGATTCTTTTGATATACATGAATCAATGACAGTTCACTGTGGGTAGGAGTCCTTCTCACTTACCATCTTTCTGTAAAATCATAAGCATTGAAGACATTGTCTTGAATGAATCTCATGATCTCTGTCCTCCTATATTCTATGATGTCTTGTAACAAATATGAATCATTTATTTCATATCAACACATTTAATTTTTCTGCTGGCTGTTTTCTGCTATCAGATTTGTTAAAGGAAATAGACCTGGTTTCCAGACTGGATTTGATATTGATGAAGCTGACCTGATGAAACTGGAAGATTCCCATGAGGTCATTGTTGCGTCAGCCATATTTGGTACTGTTGTGCACTAGACATTCTGCAAAGGTTTCTTGTTTTATGCATATTTTCTACTTTCCTCATCATTGCACTTTCCCAGGGAACTATGACATAATACAACAGCCACAGAACATTAGTGAAGCAGCTAGGAAAAATGTTCCTTTCTATATGTTTATTGATAAAGAGACAGAAATGTATTTGAAGAATTCTAGCGCCCTAGATAGCAATATGAGGATTGGACTGTGGAGGATTATTGTTGTCCGTAACATTCCTTACACTGATGCAAGACGTAATGGAAAGGTTTGTTTGCATTTGTTTGGTTGTTTTGCCTGCTTCTTTCAAATTTGTCTTTCATTTACCTAGGCTTCAAACCTCGGTTGGATTGCATCACACTCTCTCCTTAATTTTTTTCTTCCTCTTGTTCTGCTGCTTCTTGTTAACTCATTTATGAAGCTATCAATTTTTTAACAAATTTCTGCTTTTCTCTTGGTGAGTGCAAGAAATTTCAATTTTGGTGCTAATCCTAATGGCTGAGTTTCTTGAATAAATTTCTGTTAATAAATTAATTTTATAGATTTTCCATTTTCTTTCTTTTTCTTTTTTATTGGGGGCTTTGATATTCTATAGTACCTTGTCCTTCAAGTCATTTTCTTTTCGATTTGCTGAAAACATAAAATATTTTCTGCAATTAATGATGGATTCCGTTATTGTGTTACGTCTATGGACAGGTTCCAAAACTTTTATTGCATAGGCTCTTGCCTAATGTTAGGTATTCCATATGGATTGATGGAAAGCTCCAGCTTGTCGTGGATCCATATCAAGTTCTTGAGAGGTATATATTGCTTATGCTTAAATTAAGTGGTCACCGAAGGAAGTCATTCAGATATGTAAATGGCTTGTGAATTCAGTGCTTTTATATATATATATATATAATTTTTCTGGTATCTTTGAATTGAGATGTATGGAAACTCCTTTTCTTTCTTCTTGTTACCTGAGTCATGGTACAAAGTTCTGGTTCCAACATGTGCATCACTGCAAAAGTTTTGAACCACCATAAGTTTCCTTGTCTCATCATGAGGCAACTTATGTGTTTCTCTCTAATTCTGCAAAATGTATGACAAATATAATTACAAATGGGCATTTTTTTTTATCATCTGACTTGGCAATGCTAACAATTGAACTTAGGTGAAGAAAAGACTTTGTTTTGTGCTTTACCATGTAAGGTATACAAATAAAAGGAGCCTATTTTACGATGTTAACAAAGATCCTCATTTTTCGAACTCCAGCTTGTCCATAAATACTGTAAGCTGTTTTTAAATCCATGTAATTTACTAGTAGATTTGATTTTTGTTGAGCTGGCAAATCTATTGAAAGGTAGTCCTACTGATAAATCTCGCTGTGGATTCGACCTGATTCCAAGCAGCCAAAACAGTTTCTTTTTACATGCTTTGATTGAAATATAGATGAACAATAACAGTATACTTACTGTGTTTTTATCTCATCAAATAGATCAAATCACAAGGAAATGTTTTCTTTCTGTTGGTTTACAGTGGTTCATGTTTTGGCAATGTGTTCTTTTTTTTTTGTTGAGTCATGTTAAGGCAGTTTTTTTGGTGTAAGCATTTATCGCATAGATCTTCATGTATATTGCAGTTCTGGCCTCTAGAAGCAGGAAAATAGGTAGATTTGATTTTAGTATAATTGCACAATCTATATATGTTTTAATTATACCTGAGCTATCCTTTGGTACAGATTCTTGTGGCAGCAAAATGCCAGTTTTGCAATCTCAAGACACTATCGCCGATTTGATGTGTTTGAAGAGGCTGAAGCTAACAAAGCTGCAGGAAAGTATGGCAATTCTTCCATTGATTACCAGATTGAATTTTATAAAAAGGAGGGTTTATCGCCATATTCCAAGGCTAAGCTTCCAATAACCAGTGGTATGTGTATAATCCCCTGTGTGTGTATGCGTGCGCTTGATGTTCTTGAAGATTTGTATTTCTAATGTTTTCTGTTCAACTACTGACCTTTTGCAGATGTTCCTGAAGGTTGTGTTATCATAAGGGAACATATTCCCATCACAAATCTGTTTACCTGCCTGTGGTTCAATGAAGTTGATCGGTTTACTGCCAGGGATCAGTTAAGCTTTTCCACAGTGAGGGATAAAATGATGGCTAAAGTTGATTGGAGCATCAATATGTTTCTGGATTGTGAGAGGCGTAATTTTGTGATTCAGGTACATGTTTATGTTTTGTCTTTCTATTGTTAGAGGAGATGAAACGAGTGCATCTAAAACTAAACTATTTGTTATCTACCGGTCTGCTCTAAATGAACTGTGTAAGTGAACTTTTCCTATAATTTTTTTCAAAAAATTGAATGCTTTTTAATTCTATTATCATATTAATTTATGTTTTTTTTTTCGGTGTATGAGAATCTGTTATTGGTCTGCTCTATGTTGCCTGTTTGTCTTGTTTATTTTTTCTCAAGATAGATGAATGTCATTCCCTTATTTTTGCTTCCCTGTTGCCCAAACAGCTAGGAGCTGGGTGCACCATTGAGGTGTGATTTTCTTACAACTAAATGGATCCTCTGACAACAGTGTATTGGACTAAGCTGTCTAGCTACTATTTTACAGTGCAAGAAACTGACCTCTATGGGTGCCTTTGATCCTTTTTCTATTTTCTGATCCCGGCCAAGTGTTTTTGGGCATTTAATGCAATACTCGATTCATTTAATCATGTTCTCCATACAAGTAGCATTTGAGGCTAAAATCCATCCTGGGAGTGCAGTTAGTGAAGGAGAATGGTGCTCTGGCCAAATGATGCTAAAAGCAGGAACTATCTCATTAAATCTTGATGTGCAGGACGCCTATCAAAGAAAAAAAATCTTTGACATGGATAATGAACTTCGATTTAAAAATTAAGTTATGCCTTACTATGCTAAATCTTACCTTTTAGTTTCTTGTAAGAAAATGCGACTGTTTTAAGGTTATTTTTGTGCTCGGCACTTCATTGTTCTTTTGATTTGCAGGCTTACCACAAAGATCTATTGGACCAAATGCCACCCCCGGTTGCTCCTGCTATTCGACATCCCCCACCTTTGCATCGTGATAGTTCATCCGGGAGGAGCTCAGGTAAAAATTCTAGGCGTGGAAGAGATAGGAGATCTGGTTCAAGGCAACACCGCAAGGCTGCTGCGGGTATTAGGGAGAAACAAGCCTTTTTGTAGGAGAGGTATACTTAGGTTTTCCCCCATCATACAGCAAGGGATGATGGATTTGGTTAGAAATATTTAGAATGGCCCCAGAACGAAGCAACTCAAATTTTGTTTGGAAATTGTTGATGTCTCATATTCTTTCATTGCTGTAAATACTTGATATCAAATAAGCTCCTTGGAAGCTGCAATCATTTAATGTCATCTAGATTTTCATTTCCTGGCTCACGAATCCATCACTTGTGTATCCTGAGAAACTCTGCCTTCGAATTCTCCTTCATATTAGATGCAAGGCTTTGTGCTTTGTCCATTAAAAGCAACGGAAGATTTCCTTTTTCTCCTCTACACCTCCACGAATGCAGTGCCACCTTGAGTAGGGGCGATAATTCTTTGCCCCCTGGCTTGCTCTTCTTCGCTAAGATGTTAAGAAGCACTTCTTCTTTGTCTCATACATGTTGAATCTCATATTTCTCCATCAGATTATCACATGAAGGTATTACAGGAACTGTGAATAGAAGAAGGATAGATTTTACTTCAACCTTCAACCCTACGGATAGTTTTCCCAAAGTGAGGGTACCCTTCCTATGCCATAGCTTGTTTTTACACACCCACTCTTTGGCACGTGGCTCGGAAGCCCTATCAGCAAGATATCAGTTCCGGAGCTTTTCTTTCATGCCAAAGCAAATTAGAAGATGTAATGCGTTTAAAAATATTTTTTAAAAAAATTGATTTATTTATTTATTTTAAATTAATTTTTTATATGTTTTTATATTAAAAATAATTTTTTAAAAATAATATATTGAAGATTGAGGTAGGGGTTTATGTTTGTTTTTCTTGTTTGATACACATTCATCCAAGATTTGTTTTCTTGTTATCATTTACGGGGGAGATTTAGTTTTGTTTGTCTGATAGAAAGTATTTCATATTAAAAATATAAATTCTCAAAAGAATAAATTATTTTATGATATTCTTTTTGTATTGTCATGTAAAATGAGTTGTTCAATATTTGGTTTATTAATATTTTTTTTTAATTTATTAAAAGAATAAGAATCAAATCTAACAGATTAAAAAAGTTAAAAAATAATGAAATTAAAAAAGATCTAATTTCATAAATTATTTCAAATAAAATGAATAATAATTAAAATAATGAAGACCATATCTAACAAATAAAAAAGTTGAAAGGTAATGAAATTAAAAACAATTACAATTTTGTAAATTATTTTAAATAAAATAAATACAATTAAAAAAATAAAAATCAAATCTGATAAATAAAAAAATTTCAATTGAGAAAAGGATAAAAAAAAACAAATAATAATAAAATTAAAGTTGATTTAAAATTAAATTATATCAAATTTTTAGAGATAAAATTAAAAAATAAAATAATAAAAAACTATATAGCATTCAAAATATGAGAAAAAATTTGATATAATTAATAAATAATAAAATATTTTTTATTTTTTCACAATTTTTAGAAAATTTTTTCCATTTAAAATATAAAAAAACCATTTCCAGTATTTTTTATTAAAAAACTTTTCCTACAAAAAAATATATAAAAGTTTGGAAAATTGATTTTGAAAGAACTGAACTTTACATGAAACAAACAGCCATAAATATTATCTTGATTAATGGGTTTATCTTGGTTTTGGTGTCTTGGCTTGCACTAAAATCCTGGGCTTTGAATCTTGATCATTGATTCAATTTTCTTTCTTCGAGATCACACATTTAAAATAATAGGTTTGAGGGCTCTTTCAATAGGGTTCATTTTACTCTTTTCTTGTAGTTTCCACTGAGAGCTATGTTCAAAGGCCTTATCTTGTCGTGCTGAACCATTTTTCTAGATAGAGGTAAAGAAAGGGGAGGGGAAAGGCGTTCCTTTCGTGCTTGATTAAATGGGATCATCTGGGTTCTTTCTAGTATGCATGCTTCATTCTGTCATAGCTCTAACTTGTGGAGCTTTAATGATGTTTTTCACAAATGAGGTCACTGTGTTTGGTCATGGCATTGAAGTAGCAACAAAGCTTAAAGGTTCGACGTCACATGACCAACTCTTGATCCAAACCTCCGAATCCTTTTCCGGGTTGCTTTTATTTGCTATTGGGTTCCTCTTGTTTATGGTAGCATTTGTCAAGGACAGAGAGTTCCAAATTTTCTTTGCTAAAGGTTGTACCTCGCTTCATGTTTCAGTGGCCTTTTGGAGAGTTTACTTCGAGCAGAAGCTTGAAGATCTGGCTCATGATTTGCCTAGACTAGTTGTTGGTGATATTGCTCTGGCTCTTTCATGGGTTTTCTTTCTTGTTTATTCATGGAGAGAGAAGTATGATTAAGAAGCTACAACAGTTAGATATTCCATCATTGAATAAACTTGAGCTGGTATTGGCTACATTTCTGGGTTCTACCAAGTGGGGTTTCATTTTTCTTGGCTACAGGTTGAATCTGGAACTTTAGAGAAATGGAGGCAAGGCACGCATCAGATTCTTGATTACTGTTTTCTTAATTCTTGATTGGTTTCCAAGAAAAGTTGGAGATGGGATCTGGGGGTTGTCTGTTGTTTTCAACTGAGAATCTTCAACTCGAGAAGTTACTTGCGCGCTCCAATATTGGCTTCTTGTCCACCTTCAATGTAATTTGTAAATCAATCTTATTCAATTTGTTTTTGCTGTTAATAAAACTTTTTAATAATTTTTTATTTTATTTTTAATTAACTTTTTTATATTTTTAAATCAAGCTATATTAAAAATAAATTTTAAAAAATAAAAAAATTATTTTAATATATTTTTAAATAAAAACATACTTTAAAAATAACCATTAATGTAACCACACACTTAATTAAAATGAAAATTATTATTGTTTTTTTCTAAACAAAATCGATTTATCATTTTATTTTTTTAAATAAAAATAAAACAAATTTTAAATTTAATTACTATGGAAAAACAACATTGTTCTCACTTAAAAAGAAAGTCATGGCTGTTATTGGGCCACGAAGGCCTGGCCCACGACCCCCACAGCATCTAGTTTAGTGAAGGACCCGTTCTCTCATTATTTCTCTTTGAAATTTCTAATTTCTAATTTCTAGCTTTCAGCGACA
>Ga0307514_10006441_pt1 | contig 10233 bp, 6 predicted proteins | sample 16_EM_MG_FD_203088 | JGI IMG/M metagenome (GOLD analysis project Ga0307514, IMG submission 203088) | Populus trichocarpa ectomycorrhiza microbial communities from riparian zone in the Pacific Northwest, United States - 16_EM | ecosystem: Host-associated > Plants > Roots > Unclassified | place... | reverse complement strand
ATATTTTGATACATTTCCGAGTGAAAAACACTTTGAAAAACAACCGTTACTATACTCTCAAATACCCTCTAAGATATAAAAAGTCTTCAATTAGACTATATATCTATTTCCGAGAAACATTACTAAGTAGCGTTTGATTACTGTTTCATAATAAAAAAACAAAAACAATAAAGATAAAGTAAACATATTTTTATATATTTTATTTTTAAAAAATATAAAAACTCACTCCAAAATTATTACATAAACATATTTATTTTATATTTTTATCAAATTTTTTAACCAAACATATTTTTATCTCTTACACTAAACTAAACCCTACCCCCAAAGACTCATGTGGCGCAACCAGAGAGAAGCTAGAAGAACTACTTGATGATGAAGATTTGCATATGTACTTTTGGGAATTGAAAGCAAATTTAGGTGAATCCTCAATTCTGGTATTACAGGGATTTCTTCTTCTTAAGTAGGTACGTATATGTCTGGAGCCATATGAACTCATCAGGTCTCATGCTTTAAGCAACTATCAAATATGCTTTATTTGAGGAAAAAAAAATCTTTAGACAAAAGTAAAGTAATTCACAAAAATTGTAGGAGTAATATAAAAAGTAATTTTGGTAAGAGAAGAAATTTTAATTTTATAATATAAAAATATATTTCTTCGGACATTTTTTCAAGAGTTTTCAATTTTATATATTACTAAATACAAGTAATAAAAACTAAAAATTAAAAACAAAAATTGTTATGTTTAAAAACAATTTTAGATTTCATTCAAGCTTGCAATAATCCACCTCCAGTTTTTAACCTGGCACCAATAACCGAAGTTTTACAGGACGCCTTTTCCCCTACTTATCTCACTAAGTGTCGGATTATCTGCATATTTATGCTTGAAAAAACATAAATATATTTTTTCAAGCCAAACACATTTTGAACCCAAAACATAGTCTAAATCATCTCATATCTACAACTATATTTCACTGAACATGGTGAAGATAGTTGTGTGAATACAAAATGACTTGCAATCTCAATTTCCTTTAATTGGATTTTCAGAATATCAGTATTCAAGCAATTGCACCCATCTAAACTGTACACAATCTGATAACTGTTTATTTGATGAACTCATGTCCTGGCCTAGAAATCTGCAAGAATATCATAGGAGTTGAACTGCAGCAATGGCTGGAATTTTCTCTCGTAATTTCTGGGTAACAGCCACTCGTACGGTCATGACCCCAGCTGCTGGTCCTGTTATTCGGATTTTAACTATTGGCTCCTCAATTGCCACTAGTTCAAGAGATCCTCCAGCTGCCCCAACAAGGTATGGCCTTATTTCTTCCAGCACCTGGCACAATTAACAAGTTATCAGCTAAAAACATTGAAGTTTGAGAAGAAAACAGCCATCACACACTTTATAACTTGCATCTGCATATACATGCAGGTATTATAGGCTTCTTCTGAGAGCGGGAAGCAGGGGTGTTGTCATAGGAAAAAAGAGGAAGATATATGTATATATATATCAACCCAGCCATCAGCCTATGAGGCTATGGGCACTAACGAAAAGCAGAACATTGCCAGTCAGAAACAGCTCTTATCAGAAATTGTATCTTGAAGGCTGCAACTTCAGGGGCCTCGATAAAACAAACTACACTACCACAAAAAATCCTGTTGCGCTTCTGACCATCTTAGACTTGACAGAAGCAAACATATATTTCAATAAAAAAATAAACTTTAGTATCAGAGAACAGGGGAAGGATGTATGATGCAGGAGAAAGAGACTTCATCCTTAGAAACAAAAGCTGTAAAGAACCATCCAAAAACAACAATGTTATGACATCTAACTCTCCAATTTCACTGCAAACCTGCTGATGAACACGACTACATATTAATGTGACAGCACTGATTTGAAGCTAGTAGAGCTACGACTAAATCCTAAAGCAGGACAAAAAAATGCTTCTAACCCTAACACTGTGTTTGTTTTGAGGGGCTTAATGGGGAGTGGTGGGGTGGGCTTGGAACTCCCAAACTTTGTTTGGAAATTTTTTTTTAAGAGGAAGGGTAGGGAATGAGAGGGTTTGCAAGAGAATGGGAGGGTTTTCTATAAGCCCCCAAACTCCAGTAACTGCTAAAATCCTTAACACTCCAAACGAGCGAATGGTACAAGTTTTATAATTTTTGGCCTCTTTTTCCCTTTGTTAACCTTTTTTTTTATCTAATTCCAGATCTATCCTTTCTATTAGAAGGATAAATCAAAACGTATATGGCCTATCTTCTTTCTAAACCCATATCTTTACAACAATACAATAAATCTTCTGTTAACAAACACCAAATCTCCTATTTCAAAAGTTTGATTGAGTTTTTCCTTTATAATCTGCCAATTTATTATTCCTTCTCTCTAGCTTTCGTGCTCTTCTACAATAGCTCAAGTAGAACCTTATTAACAATTTAGGAAACTATTTGTTGGTTTGCCTTGATGACAGTTTTCGGACCCCGTAAGCTAATCATCTGACAATAGGCCATGCAGGAATAAACCTAGCCCATAATTCCAATTCCATTTTCATGCAAAGGTAAAATTCTCTTAGAAGGGAGGGAAGCCTTGGTATTAGGCATGATTGAGCAAGTAGAGGACCATTGACCATGCATTCAATGATTTCAAAGATTTAACCTTGCTCAAAATTCCATAATGGTACTATGCAGTAACCACCTGCAATTTAAGTTTCTCCAAGAGGGGGGAAAAAAACAGGAGGGGGTTGAAACTGCTTAGCCAGTAGATGCAGTTGGTGGAATATCGCAGAAGGGACTCTCAAAGTGCATCTTAGTTTAGACAACTTTAAGATGTATCTTAAACAAACACAGCACCCTAGACCAAAATTACATACCAAGAGCTAAAATAATAGTTGATGCAAAACCATGCCGGTGAAGATTAAGTTGTAAATGAAGGAAAATATTCCAGAATTTCTGAAGCAAGTAGAGAACCACAGAGATGATTTACGCTATTAGTGAATCGAGTGGAAACCTACACTCTGTTCTTTTCTTTTTCAATTTTCACCCTGCAACTTAGCATCTTCGAATTTTTTTTTTCATTCAACCATTACAATGTGGATATTTACCCGAGGTCATTCACCATTCAATAACTGTTCAATTCCACAACATATAACAGCACTAAAAATTAAGGCTCCAATTTGATTACCTTCTCTATATTTTCTTCCTTCAACTCAAGTCCGGTTTCTTCATCCGATATAGCTTCTACTGCAACTATCTCAGGAATCTTTTCCATTAAACGACGCTCAATACCCATCTTCATTGTCGTAACAGAAGCAGAACAAGAACTGCACGCTCCTTGTAGTTTTAACCGTACAACATTCCCATCAATCTCATGTAATGCCACATTACCACCATCTGAAATCAGATAGGGTCTAACCTCATCCAATACACTCTCAACATTATCCGCGGTTAACGGCAATTCTACCGCCGAATCTGGAGTAGCAACAGCCTTTACAACTATACAATACCAAAAAATACCTATTCAGCAACATTACTTAACAAAATAAAATAAAATAAACCCATTATTCCAAATTAAAAGAAGAGAAATGGGTATGATGATTTAATTGAATCAGTATCCTGAATTATAAGAAAGAAAAGAAAAAAAACGAACCTAGCCTCCTCTGTGTGAAAGAAGGCAGTCGAGCCCGTAAGGAATGGCAAGGGGTGCCTCGCCGCAGCTGATTGGCGCTCCTCACATGGGCACCAAAAAAGCCTTTACAACTCTGTGAAAGCATACGGGATTCAAATATTCATCTTCATAATAAGAACTGATTAATAATTCCAGGAAAAAAAAGAAGAAGAAAAAGGAGACAGGGAGAGAGAAGGAGACCTTATGATGAAGAAGAGGAAGAGGAGAGCTGCAGGAGGTGTCTAGGGTTTGTTGGGCGCTACAGTGAGTTGGGTTCCAAACCACCGATTGCATCTCTCTACTTCTTCCTTTGTTTTGGATTTTAGCAGGAAATGGGAAGAGCGGACAGTGGTTTATGGGAGATGGGAAAGAAAGAGGAGCGGAGAAAGCTCTGTCTCTGTTTGTTTGGGGTGCTGATTCCGCCAAGAAGGCATAAAAATAATTACCAGCTACCAATTTTTTAATTTTTTTTATCTTCCTAATTATTAATCATGAAGCATAAAACTAAAAGTCGTCAATTTTTTCACTATAAAAAAGTATACCGTTAATACTTTCACCCGGATAAACTATGCAGAATTTTTATTTTTTTAATTTGATTTTTTAATTTTTTTCTCAGTAATTTAATCCTAATTAAAAATTAATTAATTTTATTTTTTTTATAAAATAATGGTATTGAAATATGAGGGACCATAAAAATATCAAATATGGATGGCGTGCCATAAGTTTCGCAAAATATATATTTTAGTCTTCAAACTTAAAAAATAACACAAATTTTAGTATCTCAATATTTTTCAAATTCTATTTAGGTACAAAAATTTATTTTTGTTATTTTTAGTCTCTGGTTCAGAGGAGAGAAAGAAGTCACCAGATTCTGACGGTAAAGAGAGAAACATGTCATTAACACCGATTTAAACCACTAAAACGGACAATATATGTGTCAAATGGTTCTATTTGATGAGGGAAATTTATATTAGATGTTTTTTACTTTTAAAATTCATGAAAAACAGATCTAACCTCATGTTATTTTTTTATTTTGGGTTGCTTTCAATTTTTAGGATGGTTTTTTAAGGGCATAGATAGGTTTATCATGATTCTTAAAGTGTTTTATAGGTGTTTGGGACAAAATGAGTTGAAAAACAGATTTTTTGGTAAAAAAACTTAAATCTTGATTTTTCGACCACAATGGTAGCCAAAATCTGGGCAAATCAGACGACAAATTGTTTGCCACAGTAGGTAACGTGTCATCTGATTTTCTTTTTCAAAAAAATTAGGGTCGGACGACATGTCACCTACCCTAGTTGCAAACAAAAAAATAAGAGCCCTCTCACGCAGGCTCTAAAAAAAAAGGTTGGCAATGCCCAACAATATCTGACCTTTACTTTTTTCTAATTATTTTTTAAATTAATGATTTTTTATGGTTTTTTCTCTATATTTTTTTAATTTATATTTAGATTAGTACTCCTTCACTCTTTTTTTTTTAGAAAACCTCTTTGAAATGACGATTATTTTTTTGGTTATGAATTTAAATTTGAAGAGTTTTCTGATTCATCTATAATTTCTTTTAATCTTTTATATGGATGAACTTTATTTTTTAAAATAACAAAAAGATTTTCAGATAATAATTCTAATATGTGCAACTTTGAATGATGTTTTTTTCCACCTTTTACTTTATTCAATCAATTTAATTTGTGTCTCTATTTCTATTATTGTTTGCTTGAATAAAAAAATTATTTTAATAAATAAATTTAGCAAACACAACCGAGTAAATATCACATCTTTCAAGATTAAATAACTTGATCTAAACATGTCTCTCGATTTTTCAAGTTTTATTTTTAAATATCATTAAAGAATTTTTATTTATTTATTCGCACACATAGTTCTTGATTTATTTAAGTAGATGTATGCATAAATTTTTTATTTGAAATTAAATTTTTTAAACTATAGAAATACATTGAAAAACCTGCATATATATTTTTTTTATAGAAAATAAAAATATATGACCCGCCGCGGAGCGCGGGCCACATAATAAAAAAAACTAACCCGTGAGTTGAGTTTACTATACTATACACTTTATCACAAATCACCATCACGGTAGATTATAACAATCAATTTTTTTTAAAAAAAATTGATTTTCAGTTATCAATTTGATCTTTGAACTTGTTTTTTTCACAATTCAACCATTTTGAATTTAAATTAGCACCAAATTACTTACATTTCTTTTTTAAAAAATAATTGAATTAAAAGATACAAGATTAAAGTGAAAAGGACAAATAACATAGGTGGTTACTTCAAATTTAATTTGAAAAGTTCTTCAGATGGTAAAGAGTAAATGTTGTTGTTGCCTTGCTATTTACGAAATGACAATTGAACATGAACTAATGTGGTGTACTTGTGAATTTAGAAGGAACCGCGGGGGGAGTACAACAATAATCAGGAAGCGCAAACCGAGCATCAGTGGCAAGTAGGTGTTTCACACCTAAACTCTCCTTAGTTAAGAGTGAAACTAGTATTCTATGTTATTTTGGAATTTAACACCTGCGAATAAAGCTAAAGGGAGGAAAGACATGATGAAACGAATGTGGATTGAATTCTGATTTTGGTTGTGGACTTATGGACTCTGATTTTGAATAATGAACTAAAATGATGAATCCTAAACAACTGCCTTTGAACTTGATTAGTCGATCTCGGATATGGGCGGCTAAGATTTGCTAACATCGACATAATTTTGATGGAAAAATAATGAATGTTGGACTTGATTAACTATTCAAATTAAGAATAGTTAATGATATCGACAGATGATGTTGGTATCGGTAAACCCAGGATAATTTGATTAGCTTCCCAAGAAGGAGCTAATGATGTCAAGAGACCTTGGCATCAGCATTACCGAAAAAATCTCCAAAGTGAGGTGGAAAAGAATTGATTGACTATTTCGGGTTGGAAATAGTTAATGGCATCAACTGATAAGTTGGTGCCAACATTACTAAGAATTTGATTAGTCGATCCGATCAAGGGCGACTAATGACACTAATAGAAATTATTAGTGTCGGCAATAACCTTCTTAAATCTGGGATAAGGTGGTAAGATGGGTGTATCCAATGAAGAATAATAGATAATAATAATAAAATAAAAAACTATAAGTGGGTTACGAAATGATAGGCCCTATAAGTAGTAAAGGAAAAATTTAAGTGTGGATTTCATGGACAATAATAATCATGTACTAACGAGTAGGCAATCATATATGTAAATACATGTATTTGTGACTCTTCCTTATCTCTATTGTATTTTTACTTTTCATATAATTATTTCCATAATTTGTTATAGCAGGTCCTTCATATTCACGTCGGGAGTAGTGTCTTAGGTTTCTAGTTGCTTTTGTATGAATTAGGGAATTCATGTTTCTAATTTCTTTTGAATGAATTAAGAAATTAGTGTTTCTAGTTCCTTTTGTATGAATTAGAAATTAAATGAATGTCAATGTATTTTGCCCGAAGTAATTATATGACTCAAATTGTATTAGTAACTCTTTATATTAATTATCGAGAGTTAAGATTCTTACCATTTTATGCTTGTAATATCGATGTTGCTTATCCATGTTTGACTCCCGTTTGAATGTGTTTGTAAATGAGAAGGAAAATGAATATGTGAGTTATTATGCTTGTGACTAGTAGTGAATATTGTGGTTGCGATGCAAAATGAATATGTTATGATTGTGGAATGAGCATGAAATGTGTGCAAGATAAATTGTTGATAACTTGGAATCTTCGCGGTATAGGAGAGACTCTGCTGAAATTTTGGTAGAAATTTTGGTAAACCTTAAAAAAAAAAATCTAACAAATTCAGTGGTATAATTGTGTTGTTTGATCCCGTAAATGAGGATGTTATACATGATCTTTTTATCGATAATATGTCATATTCACCAATGGATATACCGACAAAATAAAATGAGTAATTTCTTTTCTTTGTTGTACTTATTCCGTATGTAAATCCATCGATGAATATTTTACCGATGAAATTACAAATAAAATAGAAATTATCGAGGAAAGTTTTTCTAATGAATAGTAATCGTCTGCGAGCTCGTCGGTAAAAGTCATACCAACGAAATTAATTTCTAACCATCGATGGAATATTCTATTTGTAAATTGCAAAATTGTGGTAGTGAGAATTGCATCCTCCAGGAAATTCATGGTATACTTTTGTTTTATAGAAAAATTACATAAAACCTTTCAAGGTTTGAGCATGGTATGTAAAGTGTAGTTTTTTAAATGTTGAACGGAAAATATTACCGCGCGCGTTCAAGTCTTGTGAGATTTTAAGTAATTTTTCCATGTTTTATTAATGTCCTAATATGTTGATATTTTCATGCTTAGAACATCCTTGCTGTTTCATGGGTAATTAAGAACATATAGATATATAGTAATGATTTTGATTTTGATTTTGATTTTGATTTTAATCTTGCTGCAAGAAACTTGGAAAAATGTGATGCTGGAAGAAGGAAAACACAAGAAAAATTCATCCAATGCAGCTAGTCATCATGCTCTTTGCATTATTGGATGCTGGAATCCATAGTTAACTAATTTCTTCCCTAATAATTAATTTTGGGAACCAAAAATATTGTGGAGTGCCTGAAGCCATATATATGAGCTAGTTTGCCTATGCACACATGGAGTTAAATGAAATGGATAAGTGGTTCCTCTTGCTTAATTAAGGAAAGAAACATGACCCAGATCAAAAAAGATCCATGTCAATGGAAGAATCAACTCGGGATTCTTCCCTCTGCCTGGTATATTTAGGGTTTGCAAGGCTGCAAAACTATGAACAAGCAATATTGGAGAAATTCTCCAGTTTTTTAATAGCGTGGGCACAAAAAACACATTACATATGCATCATATACAGAAATTTAACTCACCTTGCATGCAACAGTGCATGCATGCACACACTTTTCTACGACATCAATGGAAAGTTTTTCCAAAATTTCTCAATTAAAATACATTTCAGGGGATGCATATAGAGGGTTGTTAAGAGTATTAGAAGAACCTTTTTTCTTGAAAAACAAATCTCCCACAAGAGGAACAATAGGCTTTTTTTTCATTACGTTCCTCTCCTTCTTCCCTCGGAAGGACCCTTGCTCTCCCCCAAGATTCAATATCTGAGCCAAGGTTGGAAAATTCTCCATTCTTACCGTCAACTCTCTCCTCCTTTCTTCCTCCTTGAGAAGATCTTCCATCTTTTTCCTCTCAAAACTCACCGCTATTGTCGACTCTGCCGCCTTTTTAGCCGCAGCTGCCTCTGCCTCAGCCAACTTAGACAAATTCATGTGGAGCTCAGCATTCAATGAAGCCAGTGCAATTTCGGTCTCGGACTCTCTCTCCTTTAGCAACTTCAGTTCTGCCTTTGTTTCCTCAAGTTCAGCCTCGAGTTTCTTTAGAGTACCAAAGATCTGATCATTTTGTACTTCATGATGATCTTCTTCGGGGCTTTTGTAACTGGGGCTTGGTGATAAGAACCTCCATGCATTAGTTTCTTCTCTTAGAGGAGTATAATAAGGCTTTGGAGAGTATATTTCTCCTACGAGAAATCGCTCGCCGAAGATGGCAACAGCTTCTCTGACGGATCGAAATGGGCGAGAAGAGTCAACCGAGGAGCTGTAGTTTTTCGCTGGTTTTGGAGAAGGAGTCATTGGTGTTTCCATATTGATGTAGAAAGTGGTGTGTTTGGAAGGGGTAAGAGGGAATATTTGATGATGGCCTGCAGGGTTGGCTTGGGCCTGGTTTTCTTTGCTTTCACTTCAAAAGATTACAGAGAGAGTAAAAAGAAAGAAGAAGGTATGGGAAATATTGGAGACTGTTGTTTCAAGGTTAAGACAATAGAGGAGGAAGACAAAGACTAGTAAACTACCAACGGTTGAGGCATGTGATGGAGCACTCGAGCACGTACGGATGATAATTAACTCTTGATCAAGAGATCAGATTTGCTTAAGTGTGATTAAAACAAATCAAAGGATTTTTGTTCTAATTGAGACAACATATATATAGACCTCAAAAAGCAAATTGAAATTGATCAATAATAGAAAATTAAAAAATAACAACAAAAACATTAATGGAAAATCTATCTCTGCAACTGTCATTTTTGGATCTGCCAAACAAGTAATTAACGACTAGAAAAGAGAGAAAGAAGAGTTTTGAAGATATAATCGTTGATATATGTCGTTCTCGGATTTTGATTCGTCGTCTGCTTACAATGGCGACTGCAAGAATTTTAGATAAAACAGTGGTGATCACAACTTCAATACTTCAATGTCTCCTTCTCTATCCATATTTGTTTTATACGTTCAGTTTGATTGATTCAAAAGCAAACAATTTGATATGATCTTGTGCTCTTTTGTTTTATTATTATTATTATTATTATTATTATTATTATTATTGTTTAGTTCAATGGAGTAATGATTTATTTTATTTATTTATTTTAAGCTTCAAGTCTAGTTGAGAATTTTTTAATGCAATGTAAAATGACTTTTTTTTTTTAGTTTAATGTGGGTGTCCGGGCCAGCTTGCGCCCACCTCGACTAATCCCAC
>Ga0307514_10006440_pt1 | contig 10237 bp, 4 predicted proteins | sample 16_EM_MG_FD_203088 | JGI IMG/M metagenome (GOLD analysis project Ga0307514, IMG submission 203088) | Populus trichocarpa ectomycorrhiza microbial communities from riparian zone in the Pacific Northwest, United States - 16_EM | ecosystem: Host-associated > Plants > Roots > Unclassified | place... | reverse complement strand
TTAATTTTTTTTAAAACACGAAAATAAACTATTCTTTGAGAATATCTGATATGTTTTAATTTGCTGTCATGGCCGGAGAAGGAGAAGTGGAGAACGATGGCTGTGTATGGTGATGCCCTACAAGCTATAGACGCTGACCTTGAGGTTGGCTTGGTTAGCACATGGCTAGTGAAAAAGTTATCTCTCACGATTTCTCTAGTTCTGATGGCCTGACCGGAAAAAGGTATTCAGTCAACACTAGCAAATTGAGCCGCTCAGTGTCTCGGGTTGGAGTAAGAAAAAAAATCAAACGCTAATAAAAAAATTTAGGTATTGCTAACCAGGAATCTAAAATTAGTTATATATTAAAATGATATTTTTATTTAATATTAAGATAAAAATATATTAAATCTATATAAATAAATTAAGATTGATATGCGAAACTTACGAGAATAATCTTAAAAAAATAAATTAAAAAGCTAAATTTCTAATTAACTATGATAAAAAAAGGTGTTGTTTGTTAGTCACTGTGATGATCAGAAAATCAGACCTATGAATTTTTTACCGAAAAACTTATTTTCAACCCATTTTAACATTAGAACACCTACAAACACTCTTAAAACATGATCAGAACCAGCCTAATAAACAAAAAAAAAATTAATAACAAAATCAACTCGAATAAAATTTCTCATTCTTAACCTAAATTTGGTTTTTTAAGTGATATTAAGGCTCAAAACAATCACCATAAAACTTTTCTAGTCATATGAATTCTATTGATCTAGATTTTAATTATTTTGATAATCAGAATGTATCAACGATAACTCTTTCTTTACATCGAATTCCAGTGAGTATCTCTTTCTCCTCTCACAAAAAAAAAATGAAAAATAAAGAAAATAAAATTTAATATCAAATTTGAATATCTTACAACTAAAAAGACCAATCACTTATTAACTAAAAAAATATGAGGGATCAAAATAATATTTTTGATGAAATTTGAAGTTGTTATCTATTTTTTCTGTGTTTTTCACTTTGATCCTCTGTGGTTTGATTTTTTCTCTTAAAAAAAATATTGTTTATTAATTTAGGCTCAAAGGGCTCAATTATATAAAAAAAAAATTAAAAATCAAATTAAAATTTTTAAAAAATATTAACTATTTCAATCCATGCAAGCTCAACAGTAAAATCACCACGCAGCATAGTGTTTTTCTTTTTAATTTAATATCGCACAGAGGTCAGGCCTAGGCCACCATCCGATTATGAACTGAAAACAACTGCAGTATGGATTGCGATCATAAATGGGTTTTTGTGTGAAGATTGATTCCATGAGCAGGCTAGACCCAGTATCATGAAATTAATGAATGCATGGTTAATTGTTCCAGGATAAGCCCGTTAACGAGGTCAGAAGACCGAAAATCATCAGAGGTACATGAGCAGAAAAATGAACTTTATCTGCTAGCACCACAAGCACAAAGGTGCAGCCGTCTTCTCGTCTTGAATCAAACATAAAATTCGCCAATACAACGAGGTGTGGTCATATTTGTGACTTGAACCAAACAGCCGATGAATGAATCCGTTCCATGTATCAAACAAATAACACTAAAACCATCATGGAAATATTCTCACCTCAGCAAAGTGTCCATTTTTGGACAACCTACTCAACTACATCTGGCTGCATCTCACAAAAACTACAAACTGAATCCCATGGCCATTTCCTCCAAGTCATTTTCAGTTTAAACTTTTAAAGTCTGTCAAATCAATGTATTTTCATGAGAATAACATTACATGTTTTGTTTCCCAATTAGAACTGCTTCCAGTGCACGCTGTCTCCATGAAAACCCCGTTCTAGAATCTGCCAGAACCCGAATTGATAGCAGCTGAAACTTTGTTCTGTGTCAGCGTCCGGTAAAATCAAATTTCAAGCAGCGAGCATGCAGGAGGGAGAAAGGGAGCATAATTTGCCAAGTTGTAACATTTACAGAAGTAGAACACAGATAAAGGCAAAGAAAACTAAGGGCAGAAAACTTCCCGAGAAATAACTATTATAATCATGACCTTGTACTTATCCAGTTCTAGGGTTTTTCGCACAGAAGCTAAATTCAAGTATGAGTTCCAGTTAAAAGTTACAGTGTACATTAAAGAATTTGAAGGGCGGCTCCTCTTATCTATTTCAGAAGCTACCTGGTATTCACACGAGAATAATACAAGAGACAAAAACATGAGATATAGCTTCATCAAAGCCTGCCAGCTTCCGTTGGTGTGGTGCAAGGAGCCAGTGTGTTGGGAGGCAGGCTGATTCCACCCCCTCTAACAGATATATTTGAGCATTTGACCGAGCTAGCCCTGCTTACAAGATTCGAGTCAAGGAACACAACAATCACAGTTATGTCATCATGGAAATGCCGCCGCACACCACGATCAATCTTTTTCAGGTCTGAATATCTCATTTCTCTCTTCTTTGCTGCTTCTTGCAAGGCAGCTTTTACAAGCCTCCTTGCACTTCCCTGCATGAACAAACCAAACAATTTCATAAATGGATTCATCTTGAAGTTTACAGTACCACACGCATTAAGTTCCCAGTAGGACATGAATCCACCACCACGATGATGAGACCTCTTGGTTTATTTTATGTTTATTCAATTAAACAAGCGTTAAAATACGGAGCCAGGGATGAGAATAGAATACGAAGCAAAATGTAAGAACATGAAAAAAAACTTCAAAGAATGAGTTTGGAGGCTTGCTTGACAGCCCAATTCTACAGTTGAATTTGCAACTGAAACACTCAGTAACAGAAAATGGTGAACTTTCCATTTCCAAATTGCAAACAATTAATTTGGAGGCATGCAAGACCTTGCTAGTTAAAATTCCAGATGAAGAGCACTACAAACACTTTTTTTATCAGCAGGACTGTTTACAGCATTTCAAGACCCAAAGTTGCTATTCACTCTCGATGAAGATAATCTAACTATGTTTTCAAGAGAAAAACATGTGAGAGAAAGAGAGAAAAGAACAGAAACAGGAAACATTTGGGGCTGAAAACTTCTCTCTTTCTTCCAAAGAGAAGTTAATTTCACAAGCAAACGGTTGATAAATTAAGTTTGCATGGAAACAAACAATGGAAACAAACAAGAACTATTCTAACTGAAGGTACAGTCCGAATGTGCAATTTCCCTATTGTTTCTCTATGCATGGATGATGATGAGAGAAAGTGTTACAAACAGGTGAAAATCGTTAAAGATTAACAATTTCTACCACGGAGATATATGTTACTTACATTGTGTGGATGATTTTGAACAATATCAACTGCTTCTTGATTGCTTAGGTGCTCCCAAAGGCCATCAGAGGCAAATATAATAAATTGATCATGAGCCTGCAGCTGGTGCGCTGATATTGATGGTTCTGAGCTCAATATTGGATTTTTAAAAGGTTCTCGAAGTCGAAATTTAGCATATAAAGGTTCCCTGTTGAACTCGGCCTTCTTCAAATATACATCACCAATAGATCTGGAAACCTATGAGGTCAAAGGATAGCGATCATCAGTCAACAAATTCAAAAGCAAGGTTGCATAAGTCAAAACTGCAACAAATCAAAAGTATTTCATGAAATTTAAGAAAAACAGTTGATTTAACACCATGAAATATTAACCTTATTTGGCATACCATGTCAAATTATCTGATTCAAGTCACAGAATGCATATTCGTATTTGCCTAGGAGCAGTCAAGTAATAGAAGGTGTGTGCCATTGACTCGATTTTGTAGTTCTCCATATTATAACCGCATGATCATTTTTCTAAAAGCTACTACAGGTACCTAAAAGTAACAAGGCCATAGAGCTGATAGAGCTATGAACAACACCACTAACAAGACTATGACTGCAAAGCCACTCAAAATCTTATCCTGTAGGGTGATATCAACCTCAGCTATCCAGGTATTGAAGACTACTTACAAACAGTCACACCAATGCCTAACAAATCCAAAGAACATCAAGCTAGACAGGGAGAATACTTTTCCAGATATAAATAGATAGCCAGCTCCAGCTGACTCTACCCATATCCACCATGTGCTGCAAAGTGGAAATCAACAACAATGCCTCAGAGTGAGGCCATCTTCTCATGCCAAAGAGAATGGGAACTGAAATTGATGCTGAATTTAAAAAATACCACGTTCCAACTCCTTTCATTGTATAAAATGCCCTCGAGCTCTTAACACATCAATCGACAATAATAAGCGTCTAGAATACAAGTCTACAAGGACAGGAAACTGCGGGGTTGATCCACACCTTCTTTTTCAAGTGAAAAAAGAAGAACATAATAACAAGTTTTTGGATAGTGAACAGCTTACCTGTATAAGACCTTTTACACGCCACACATTGTGCTTTAAAACTACAATCTGTGAGTCATCAGGATGCAAGGCGTGCAGTTCATGTCTCACAGACTCTATGCAAGCGTTGTGCTCAGCAGATAGCTGAATAGACAGAACTTCCCCTGTTGCCTTCACAGCTCTACCCAAAACAGCACGCGAATCACCGAGGTTGGCAATGTAAAGGGTTCCATTACAGATAACACCAACCAGGCAGCAGGATCCAACTGCTGCAATTTGGGGTTTCATAGGCCACTGTTTAGTAACGAGAGAAAGAAAACCCTCTTCTGTTGCTTGAAATGCCTTCCGTATCACTTCCACTGACATCGATTGTTGCTCCGAAGTAAACCCTGCAGATAAGCATTAAACCTGAAAATTTTAGTGCATAGAATAGACTTAATATCCAAAAGCCCACCAACAAGCTAAATTTAAAATCAAATTGAACTTATTGGAAAAAAGTGGAGAAAGAAAGGAAGATAAATCCACAACTAGAAACCTGCATATTTTTAAATCAACGATGGATTAAACACTTGACCCTTGTCCACCCATGTGCCTATCATACCATCAACTTAAGACAACACCAGTCATAAAACTCCTCTTCAAGTGCGACCAGGATACCTATTTGGGTTATTTGAAATAAACTTTTAAGATTTAGAACCAAACAACAAGAATGGCATATGTGATTCTGTGATATTTGGACTAAACACCCTCAGACAATAGCAACGTAAGGGATTGGATGGCAACTGGGTAAATCTCCACCCAGCAGGAGCCTTTTTTCACAATAAGGTTTCACCCACAGCATGGTTCTTCACTTTCTGTCATCAAATCCATACCCTTTACCTTGGTATTCTCAGCAAGTATAACAAGGATAGGCAAAAACCAGGAAACACAAAGTCAAAAATACATGCAGAAGAGTTCATCAACTTACTCTTGAGATGCTGAAAGAGGTGATCGTTGATGTAGCGCGATGTCTCAGGCCCTCCATGTCCATCATAAACCCCAACAAAAGTACCATGCGGGCCAGATTCATGTAAGCTCAAACTTCCCGACTCAAGCTGACTCTGATCCTCAAGTAAATTGTTGGCCTGCACTACTGCCATAGAAAATTCACCATTTACGTGCTGCCCATGATCTTTGTACCACAACAGCCCGTCTTGGCGACCACCAGTATCCGAATTCGTGTGAACATATTGATCAGACCTTGGCCGGAAGCAGGCCCTCAAAAGGTTCATCAACCCAGATAACATCCCTCATCTCATCCAAACACCCTCCGAATAATCCGCATTTAATAAGTGCCCAAAAGAACTCTGACCTAGAAACCTCAGAACGATTTGTGTCCTCCTCTACTTTACAACACAGTAAGTACGCTCTACAACAAGATAAATGACAAAACAAAATGAATAATCTTCCACCGGAGGTCTAATAAAATTCAGATAAAAACCCGCTACTGAATACTCAATGCTCAACAAAACAAATTGTTGATCAAAAACCCCAATCCTGACCTCACCATGCTCTAGTTATCAGCAAGCTAGTTTTGTAAAACAAAACCAACAAAAAATAAATTCACAAAGAAATCAGTAGCTGTATCGCTGGGGTTTAACAGATCAATAAAATATATAAAACAAGCTTCCTTTTCCGCTAGTTTCAATCCATGAATTGCAAAACAACATATGAAATCAAGGCCTATGGTAACAAAACAATTATGTTCTCTCTCTAAGCAAAAACCCCAACACCCTAATAATGAAAAAAATAAATGAAAAAAGAACCTTTGAAAAGAAAAGGAGTGGTCAAAGCCCACTTTTTTCTCACGGTTTGGTCAGCCATTGAAAAAATCCAGAAGGTCTGACATTTAACATTGAATCATCAAAACCCATGATGATACAAATCAGCAATGACTCATTAATCATCATAATTTAACTGATTATTATAAAACAAAGAGAATCAAACTTTTTTTCTTCCTTTCCAAGCTTACCTTGTTATAATTTGACTTGTCCTTCAAAGCTACTAACTGAAACAGCTAAACAAAGAACTACTTCTTGTGGGCTTATCAGAGTGTTAGATCTATGGATCCAACGGAATCAGGAGAGCATAAAGCACGAAGGGGTTTTACCAGTTTTTTTTAGTGGTTTTGTAGATGATGAAACTGTTGAAAAAGAAGTTGAATGGGGTTATGCCTTATAACAAAAGTGAAGTTGGACCCAACTTGTATCCCTCTCTCTCTCTCTCTCTCTCTGGTCTTAACTAGTAGACAAGCCCCATAAAAGACCAACAATGGAGAGCTTCAAGCCAGCAAAGCAGAGGTCCAGTTTTGGGCCCCACACACACTTTGGTAATAGAGAGAGAGAGAGTCAATGAACTGATGGATTTTATATTTTGGATAATAACTCTTTAATTTTTGGCCTAGCCAATAACTAATTTCCTATTTTACTTATCATTTTGTGCTTGAATTTGTTGTAATATTATTTGGTAAAATGAAATTATTTACTAATTCTGATTAGATGTGAACGGTGTTTTTAACACGAATCACGGTTTATTCTTTTCTTGGATATCAAGATGTTTGTGGATAAGTTTATGTGTAAGTTAAAATTATTTTTTCTTGAATAAATTTTAAAAATGCATCCTAAATCCTACCTAGAGAATAAATGAAATCTTGCAAGAAAAAAATTAAAAAAAAAATACTAGATTATGTTTAATTAGTGTTTTAAAAAATGAAGAACAAATATTTTTTTTTTGAAATAAGTAATAATTAAATGCTATCTAAATTGTTTGCATATTACCATGTAGCATTTAGAAAGTATATTTACAAGTAAGCGTTTGGGAATGCGAGGCAACCCGTGTTTTTAAAAAAATTAATTTTTTTTTTTTAAATTAATTATTTTTTATATTTTGGATCGTTTTAATGCGCTGATCTCAAAATAATTTTTTAAAAAATATATATTATTTTAATGTATTTTGGAATGAAAAGTATCTTGAAAAGTAACTGCAACTATACTTCCAAACAGACAATAAAATAAAAATAAAAATAAATTAATTAACAAAAATGTTTTGTTTAAAAAAAAACAAATTTTCTGAAATAAATATAAAGGATTGTTACTAAGGAAATAAAAAATAATAAATTTCATTGGTGCTCTTAAAACTCCTCTAAGAATAGACAGATCATTCATACAGGGAAAAAATGATAATGATATCATGTACGGCAATATAATGGGTGTTGCATGAAATGCGGTTCACATGAATCCACGTGGAATGTGACATCGTTCCAAGGTATAGTTATGTGAGCTAGTGTCATTTTTGCATTGGTTAAATTATCGTTTCTGCTGGACTAGTTTATTACGTGTCGGCATATGAAAGAGGAAGCATATGCTAGGTGGGGTACACTTAGGTAACCGGATGCTACCGCGGGTTACTTTTAAGATATCTGGCACTGTCACACTTTAAAAAAAAATTAAAATTTTTTATTTTTTTAGTTTTAAATTACTTTTCATATTTTTTTAATTATTTTAATATACTAATATAAAAAAAATTATATAATAAAAAAATTATTTTAATACATTTCTAAATAAAAAATACTTTAAAAAACAACACCATTTACAAATAAATATTAAAACTAGAATCGTCGGCGTAATTACTTTTCATTCTAGTCGTACCTTATTTTTTAGTTAGACTTGTAATTTTAAAACCAATTTAAATATTAATCAATTTTTTTTCAAAAAATTTAAAAAATGCATTTCTATATCTTCTAATATATTCAAGAAAATTTCTTATATATAATTTTTTCAATATTAAATTGGAAAAAAAAAATAAGCAAGCATTCTAAATAACAATTGAAGTAATATTGGACAAAATTCCAATCATATATGAATTCGTCCCCGACCAGATGAAATGCGGATATCTCGTCCTCTTTTCTTTGAAACATGGGGTGCTTTTACATTTGATGGTGCTTGAAACAATTTTATCTTTTTTATATTATTATATTTTTATAGTTAATAATTTTAATGTGATGAATCAAGTTTTTACTAGCATATTTTTTACCAAAAAAATATCAAATCAAAAAAAATTTATGCTTATAAATTTTCTGAAACATAACCACACTCCAATGAAAACTTGCTGGATCTAGCACTAATCAGACCCAATCACGACTGAATTTAACAGTGTACCAAGCTCCGGGCACACTCAAGAAAATAAACTGCCTTCCTAGACACGTCTAAGGGACAGACTCAGCCTCCTTCAGACTCACCTAAGGAACAGACGCAACCTCCTTTAGGCTCACCAATGGAAGAGCCCACCTCTCTTACATCTAACTTAGGAAAAGAGCTCATACTTCATGACTAAGCTACATTTGACATCTTGAATTCTAATTTCCTTGTGCCTTTTAGGTGTATGAAAGCTCTTAAGGGATCCATCATATTTCCATCAAATATTAATATAGATATAAGGGATATTTATCTCTCATCAAATGTTATTATGATAAAATTACACTTCAGACCCTTTTCTTCACAAAAGGACAAGACTCATGTGCTATAAATACACTATGAGACCTTCAGAACAAATGTTCACAATCTTCGTTCTCTATTACATATATATTTTCAGAACATCTCTTTATAATATTATTGTATTCTCTCTTTAAAAAGAAATTTATTTAAACATTGAAGAGTCCTTATCTTCATTAGAAAGAATCTCTTACAGGTACTAGTTATAAGTTACATTGGCTTACCAAACATCAACTATAAGCTATTAATTACATTGATTTGAAAGAATTTATAAAATTATTATGACCAATTGATTAATTAATTATCTAACCCGAGAACTCTATTCTAAGATTACTTACATCTTTAAAACATCATTGGAAACTACTGCTCGTAATTACCTGTTGCCTTTACTCCTAAGTTTTTTTTGTTGAGATCTATCATGTAAGGGATTCAGATTGGATCATTGATTAATTTCTAGTTTTTTTCGTAAATCTAATTGGCTATTTCCAATCACATAAAGCAATAGTTGATGCCGCAGGCAAGGCGTTTCCTAGGACGCTATAGCTTGTTATTTTAGACATTAATAAAGGGATATTCTCAAATTAATTTTTCTACATAGAAAATTCTTTTAGATAGTTTTATTTGAATTTAAATAAACCATCCACGTCAAGATTGGTGTGTGTTTTGAAAAAGGGATAATTCATTGGTGAATTAAAAAGATGGGAAATTTTCAATGGGTCGAAGCTTAAGATCAAAATGGACAGCATAGGTATACAATGGCAGACTTTTCTGGTGTTTGAGCACTTGTGGGACAGCCGGCTTTCAATTACCTCTTGAAAATGCTCTGTGCTTCAGACAATTCCACACCGTTTCATGATTTTGCCAATTTTGAACGGTGTTTTTCTTCCTTCTCTTTTTCTTTTCACTGCATTCTTTTTTGTTCTGTAGAACAGTGAACCGGGAAACAGTCGCTGTATGCATTCGTGTGTGTACATGCATGGTGTGACAGTCACCGTTTTCCTTGCCTGACACGCCAAGGTAACCTCTCACAGCATCTTTCCACAGGAGCCGATAGTATAATTTTTTAAATAGTATAAATAATAAAAAGTTATTTAGAATAGTAAATTATATTTTAATATATTTCATACATAATTATTTTAATAATTTGAAATGATCCGATTAACTTCATGGATCTAAAAATAAATCAAATTAATCTCAATCAATCTAATATTAAGAAATGAAATTAAAAAAAAATCAATTAAATAAATACAAAAAAACAACACAAGCTAACCCGGGTAAATTCTTCAAACTCATAACATGGATCATGAGACCTGAATAATGTAATAAAAAAAACCAAGAAAACATATTTTTTTAAAAAAATAAAATAAAATATAGTAAAAAAACACTATTGAAATAAATAGTGTTTTGATATTT
>Ga0307514_10006438_pt1 | contig 10239 bp, 11 predicted proteins | sample 16_EM_MG_FD_203088 | JGI IMG/M metagenome (GOLD analysis project Ga0307514, IMG submission 203088) | Populus trichocarpa ectomycorrhiza microbial communities from riparian zone in the Pacific Northwest, United States - 16_EM | ecosystem: Host-associated > Plants > Roots > Unclassified | place... | reverse complement strand
CTAAAAAAAAAACCCTACCAGTTGTAGACTAGACAGCCCTTATTGGGAAGAAACCCTCTCAGCCTCGAATCAACTTTTAATAGGCTCACTACCTCCCTACCGGTACCTATGTACTAGTACTTACATACCGATACTGTAAACTTTGCGAATAAGCAGCTAATTTAGTGTGGTGGTATCTCGGCTGGCCTTCTGCAGCTGGGGTGGTTTGTGTATCCGTTTGCATGCGAAGAGGCTAATGCAGGAACATACCCCTGTGGGGTGGCACGACCCGCAGGTACGGTACCGTACAGGACCTTGAGTTGAGATCCCTGGGTACGAGACTATGAGTTCCACTAGGTATCGACGCTGGTTTAGGTTACGCAATGATCATGATACCCTTGGCTTAGAGTAGGTACCTCCAAGTGAATATCTAGTCTGGTTGCACGACCCCCGTATATAGTGTGTGATTTTCCAAGACCCTAGGTCTGATCAGGCTGTAACTAGGCGGACTTTGGACTAGTCTGTTGGGCACAAGCTCGTAGCAAATCCGAGACCCCGCTAGCATATATCTAACTCGAGTCTCGTGTATCATGTACCTAGATAGACAATATACCAACTACCTACTGAAGACGAAGGAGATCCCTAGGCTGCCCATACAAAACTCGTTACTCTAGTAAAATGACAGCAGTAAAATGACAGCAGTAAAATGACAGGGAGTACACATTCTCGGATTCTGCAGTACTACTACATATCTGGGAGTAGGATATATGTACATGAGTTAATTGACATCAGACCCAGGAAGGTTGCTGGTCTCCAGGGTTGGTCTCCGTGACCCCGATCAACGAACGATCGGCCACCTTGGCCTCGTCATGCTCTTTACCCTTGTATTAAGATATAAACCCAGGCCAGTACTGAATACGTGGGCCGTCTTTTCAGCTCTTCACCCTTTGTTAGAGTTTGTGAAATTAAAAATCACCAGGAGAATTACTAGGGTATCTGGCCGAATTAGGCTATCCAGGCAATGCCCGAGCGCCTCCGACAAGCCACAAAGCTCTTCTCGGTTACTTCCGCATTATCTGAGTACAGGCATATATTTGTTTAATCGGGCAGGCACTGATCTCTAGTAGAGAATGTTTACTCGTTCCCCCCGCGGCCGGCTCATCAGTCCACACTTGCAGATAGTATTCTGGCAATTGCCAGCCCTGTGTAATAGATAATGCGTCGGTGGTGCATGGCCGAATACTAGGGGCGGGACTGTTCTCGTGCCCAGACCGATTTATTTTTGTGCGATTTCTCGGGACTAAAGGTTGCCATGGGTGCCCCCGTACAAATTGTATTGCAGGAATATAATGACGAAAGTCTACCGAACTTTGGGTGTATCACTAACAATGCTACACAACCACAATGGTCCCAACTAGCACGGCATTATGTCCCTATTGACTCTCAGGCTTCAGCTTGTAAAATTATTACAAAATTGCTGAAGACAGGGTTGGAAAAGTAAACAAGAGGAGAAAAGTTCAGCACTGGTTGCTGTGGGATTTGCCCCCCACTGGCATTACGCTCAACATTTTGGCGTGGAACTTGATAAAAACATAAATCTATACACTTGCTCACATCTAACTTCGGCCCCAGCCCCCCAGAATTAGATACGCTATTACCAGAATCACCACTATTGAACCAAGCCAACATTGCTCGCTATTAATAAATCAATAGATACATAACAAAAATAACAGTAAACAGATTAAGAACCAATGAGATTAAAGAGATAACAACTGCACAACTCTTTGCTCTCCATCCTAATTAGGACTCCCACATTTTCCTTGTTGCCACATCTTGATTTTTTTAATCGTCATCCCACGATCTTTCTGTGCAGGCCAGGTGGGCAGCCATTGATTCGCTGATTTCCAAAAATCAGACATAGCGTTAGGATTAGCATTGATCCATGGCTTACCGCCCTCGCCATCTCTAAACATTTTAGAAAACTATTAGCCAACTGAATGCCATATGACAATGTCCACATGGACGTAGAACTTACGGGAAATGTCCATCAGTCCCACCAACAGCCAAATTGAGAATGAGATAGAATGGCTGATCGAAGGGGGTATTTTTGCGTCCAGTGCTACTCCAGGGGTCCACGTAGTAGGAGCTATTCGAGTCGACGAAGCTCCCGAATCTACCCTTTTGCCAGAGGGGCTTATCCTTGAAGCCAACCCACAGCACAGTATATAATCGGCTGTCCAGGTAGGTGAAAAGATAGTCCTCTGACCACTCAATTCCGAATGTATGGAATTTATCGGAAAAATCACTCCGCCGAATAGCGCGCCCAGCCGTTGTGCGCCAGTAAGCATCCGAGGTTTTATCGGGACCTGGTTTGGAAAATCTATTAGAATTGGTCTCAAATATGACGGATTCCAGGGAGAATAACCCCAATGTAGCGATGACGAGAATTTATCTCTACCACCGATAGAGTACGACGGAGAATTCCCTCTTGCTTCCATGATATCGATCTCTCCACTCCTAGGCCATTCACCATACGTATCTGTTTCCGGCATCATCCAAATGGCAGGCCACATCCAGTCTCCTTTCGGGAGTTTTGCTGTGACCTCAACACGCCCATATTTGATGCTCTTGCGCCCTTTGGTTGTCAAGCGAGCAGACCGAACGGGATTGATGATACGTCCAGTGGTAACATTGCTGAAAACTGCGCATGCCTTGTTCCCAAACCCGGTGCAAGTACCATCAGTGGTCAAGTTCAGCAGATAACCGTGCTCAATTTGCGCGCTACTGATGCTTGTTGTGTCGTTCGTCAAGGTAGGCGTGATTCGAAGGCCCTCTGGTGTTATATAGGCATTTGCTGGGTCAGTTGTTGTCCAGTCAAAGGTACCAGTCCTAATTGAAGGTCTCGTCAGCTCAGGGTTAAATCGTTGAAGCCAGAATTTACAAACCCGAATCCACCAATTTGTATCTCATGTGACCAAATATTTGTATCTAAGGTCTTGAAATCGTCCTCATATACAAGGCAATACTAATAGAACACCAATATGAGCTCCCGATAGCACCCTATTCCGCTTGGCGTTTAGAAACTCACATCATGCTGCACAACACTCTTGTAACCAGTAAAGATGATGTATCCACAGAGCAAGAAGGCCAGTGCCATGAATCCATAGACAATGTAGTTGCTATATTTCACTCTGTCTGTCTAAACACATTTATATTAGATAATGACATTGGCTAAACCTCGGGAGAAGGGTCCTTACTCGTTTATCGGCTTTCCATGGCTGAGCGTATCTAGACAAGAAAGGGCAGTGTATTTAGGAATGATCACACACGGGTTAAAGGTTCATGTTTGGTATATACGTACTCTCCTCGTAATCGGAAGCTTTGAAACCTTTTCCTTGAGGATGTTTTCTCTGTGATGCTCGAAGTGCGCTCTCCAGTTAGCGCTTCACTCCGCTCTCCCCCTTCTGCGACTGAGGTCTCGCCAGAGGAATGGAACCGTCGTTGCGTGATGTAGAGAGAAGAGGCTCGTGACTGAGGTTGACTGTCTTCCGCGGACGCAAAGGGGTTCTGGGTGGTCATCATGCCGAATTGCCCGACCAAAGTCTGGAACGTTTCTAGCGCAACTCACCAGAGCAGGACAGTCGAGAAATCAAGCACCAGGAGTGGAGGAGTTATAGTAGGGCTCGCAGAGATAATTATGGAATATATCCGGTTTATTTTTTTTCCCCGAGTGTAGATTTCGACTTCAGCAGGAGTGTCCCGGAATAATATTTTACCAGACTGGCGAAAGCGGGAAGTTGTGTCCCCATACTGACGCAGTCATGGCTTATGGGCGATAGCCAAAGAGACCATTGAGTATATACTACAAACGCATGTAGAGTACACAGAAATAATCGCCAATGTATGGTATAGGCGCGAAGATTACTAGTAGCTGGAAATACGCATTAACTGCAACCGGTGAGCGATAAGTGCTTGCCTTCTACAGAGATGGTTTCGATCTCCTCCATAATCCAATGTCTCTTGCATCGTCGTATACGTATTCGGTAGTTACGCAAGGTGCCACTAGGTGCCGATGGTACTTGCTTTTTTTTTTGTTGACTTGCTTGTTAACAGGAAGACTGGACCTGAATCAACGCAAGCGCCTTTCCCGAACAGTACCCCGGCAAAGATATTTGCGTACTTGCACTCAGTGCTCTACCTTTTTTGTCCCGGACAGTGTGAATCAGGCATAAGGCTGCATGACCCCCAAGGTGAGTGCCAGAAAATTGCCCACAATTGTACAGTACATGTATGGTACAGTATCCAGCCTTCGACGCCTATTGGCCTTGAAATATGCAGTGGTATAGAGAGGAACCAATGTTGCATATTTTGCGCAATGATTATGCAATACATATCTAATGTGCAAATACGGCATTGCATTGCTGCTCTACTGTAGATCTCCTTACCTGATCTGGTTTAACAACGCGAAATTTAAGAGCGCCACTGTCGGGCTTCGAGACAGTGCACACCATCTCAGCACATGGCGCTGCCCTCCCGCTCCCGATGACCAGGGGCCTTCTTTCCGATACTACTGATGTCGTCGAAAAGTATTTCCGGCAGGTAGTACAAAATTGATTTATGAGGAACTTGGCAAATATACGTATATCCAGGCTTGTCTTCATACATGTACCACTGAAGTCCCTGTTGCAAGTGGGTGAGTGGCGCACACTTTTACCGCGCACAATTTGTTGTTGGACCCAAATCTGCATGTTATCAGGCAGAGGCTTTTTGGTTTCTCTTACCCATTGGAGTATTGTGTGATAATCTGCCATCCCACTTGGCTTGGTTAGGTCTGAGCCTACACCCCACTTAACTCTTTCTGTGTCTAGATCCTAGGTTACTGTACTCTTACCTTTCTATACATTGCCCCCACACAGTGCTAACTCATGGAATGCGTCTCTCACCATGCACCACGCGATTAATCCTTGAATACCAGATAAGAATAGAGCTGAAATTCGGCCCTAGGTAGATACAGCTTGCCACCAAGCTGTACCTATACATCTCTCCTCCTGTACGTGGATCTTGTTGTCCAGCCATGCATACGCAACTCTTGTGGGAACTGCCGCGAAATAGAAAAGGTGGGTTAAGCGTCGTGACAGTGCAATATGATATAACTTTTGCTTTGGGAGGAAAAAAGCACTTCTTTGAATGACATGTTATCGCAAAATTTGGATAGCAAGACCCCCTCCCTGTCTGCCCCCACCCTATTTTTGCGGTACCCAAATCGAGGTCTGTATTCTGTTTGATCGATGTGCATGTGTTACTCATCTTGTTCTGCGAGTTCCCATCATGGGCCAACATGATGCTGTATGATAACTACTATGAAAGGGAAAAAAAAAGATGCACTACGTCAAGTAGGGCATTCGTTGCTGGGCTATAAATAGTATCCTACCCCTATGCCTCTCAATAATATAACTGTAATATCTGAAATGCGAATGGCAAATGGCGCACAAAAAAATTGTTCCGTAGCATCATTCTCTCGGTTACTTAGGTAACACAATCAGATCTGGAGTTGGATCCAGGCCTTGGCGCCTCTACGCTTTGTACCAACAATTGGTGTACAGTTCGAGGTCGGCCTGGCATGAGTGGCGAATTTTGTGAGGTGGGAAACGATGTTTTTGGCATATGGGTCCCGAGTGAACTCATACGGAAAAACTTGGATAAACAACTCGAGCCCTGTCCGGTCGGCTGATGATGGTCTGTATATTTTTTTTTTTTTTTGAGTCTATACGTCTGTGCATGCAAGAAGCAAAGCCTGAGATCTAAGATGCCCTTGGCCTTGCAGCTGCATTGCCACCGAGCATATACCGTGGTCGCCATAATCCCTTGAGGGCACTCTCGGCCATTGGAATTGGGTGCCACTGCTGTGGCTATACACTATGAGAATTAGACTCTCGCACTACAATACGAGATATAGCCCTCGTAGCCGGGAGGCATCCAGCACTGGTATCTCCAGAACTCAGAGTAGGCATGTGAGATAGTGGCCGAGGCATAGCGGGTCACACAAGATTTGTCGAATCTGTCAGTGCGAGACGTCCATAGCCTCGCCCTCTCTTTAGCAACCAAGCTACAGAATTCACTGTCAATACAACGACTATAGCTATTGGTTTCTGAGAAGCAGAGCATTCAAGTCAATATCTCTGTTGGCATGCGAATGTAGAGTCCATGTAATAAACTAACGTTGCTGATAGGGAATCAGTGATAGTATCTTATGGCACGAGCCTACCAAGTAAGTACATATCCTATATGGGAATGTCAGGATGTGTTGTGAGCATTTAATGGTCTTATATTTCCTCAGCAGCTACTCCGTATATTACATGTACTATAAATGCACATGGATATGTTACAGCGTATCAATCAACCTCAACCCACTAACTCTGTTTTAAAATTTTTTTTTAAGTAATCATTAATCGCATTCAGCCTATGTAGACTATGGCGATGGACTGCAGCTCCCGAGCAAGCTCAGGTGGCCTCTCTCCTCCCCATGGGCCAGTCCCTGCCCTCCATCAGGCGGAGATATACCATAACTCCATGATCCATTTCCTACCCCTTGGGATAATAGGATCAAGGCATGCTTTCATCTGTGGCATTTCGGACACTGGCTTAGGATACACATACATATGCGGGTTCGCTCGACCGATAATTGGTGTTTGGTGACTACCTACTTGCACCATACGGGTTCCCGCATTACCTTCTAAAATAAGGATTTTGGCAGGGCCCTGAGCGTAGGATGTTGGCGATTGGGGTCTCCAACACCAAACTGGGTCATGGGAAGGAAAAAGTTTCGATGTCTTTGGTGCTGGAACCCAATGTAGAGAATGCGGAAGCGTACTTGGGCTTTCACCCGGCCCTTTGGTAGCTTTACCTTGTGCTCATTACCACCCAACATGATCAAACCTTTTAGGGCAAGACTAATCCTTTTGGGGCAAGACTAATCCTTTTCGCACATGTATGGAGAGTGTAGCCTCGCTTGGGAACATTCACTGTTATCCCTACTGTAAGTTGCACATCATATCCTTTCTTTACTAGCTATTCTAGGTGCTATATACCTACTATGTAGTACATAGGTAATTATATACAAGCCTGCATGCATATGGTGTGGCTCAATGTGCCGTGTAAACCACCCCTGTCATATAATGTGCTTTTGTCAGTAGAGATATCATGGAAGCCTATGGGCTTGCTCAATAGATTATTTTCTATTGTGTATTTACAAATTCTTATCGGAACTACTCAGGGGTTAACATCGTGGCTGGATCCAGGGAGCGAGGGTGTACCGTGACTTGAGCCATTCACTTCTTGATGCATCTATTACACGCATTTGGAGCACCAAAATCGTATAAAAGAACAATGTAAATTTTATACGAGCTGCTCTGGACTCCACTTTCGGTCTTTACTTTATAGTTGTCTGAAGTACGTTTGCTCACTTTTGTGACGTCTTTTACGAGCAAACGAGGGTTGGATAACTCCCCAAGTGGTGGACCCTAGATGCTCTCAAGCTGCACGCGGTTGCCCTCAACCAGAATTTCCACTCGTTAAATAAAGTGCAGCTTGCCGTCCCTCTTTATTTTTCACCTCCTGCGTTTTTACTTCATAGCAACATATCACTTTCTTGCTGCGAGATTCGTCATAAACACAATGTCGAAATTCTTCCGCAGAAGCACCGCTAGCGAAGCTGGTTCGAGGTCTTCAGGAATCGCTCCAGCGTCTGTACATATCGACACCGACCCAATTACTCCAGTATCTCCAGCACCTCCATCGCCTGCTTTGAGAAAAAATATGACAGCATACAGCCCTAGACGCTTGACGGAGCTCTCGGATTCATCTTCGTCAGAGCCTGAGCTGGATGCCCGGCTTTGCCTGGTAATAATTCCAAATACAGATTGAGATTATGCGTATATGGAACTAACTGGTTAATCTGGATGAGAATAGATGTCAAAGTACCTCCTCCAGAAATTCCAGACCAACAAGTGGATACCGGCAGCCTTCAACTCTGAAGAAGACCATATGGGTCTTCTCCTCCGACAAGGTCGTGGCCTCTATGTCACTCAACCAAAAACAATCTCCCAGCAGTTGCTTGCAGCAGTTGTGAAACTCAATGTTGAGATTGCGTTCACCATGGTCTCTGATATTACCAGTTCCATAATTGAGGGGTTATACGCAGGACAGGAGGACTTATATCTCCCACAGGACCACAGCCAATACCAAATTGTGGAGTCACTAGACGCTATAGCTTCTGCACCAACAGGACGCATTAGAAAGTTCCAATATGTGTGTATTGTTAGGCGAGAAAAACTTGTTCTGCTATGGCATGACTCGGTGGAGGCCATGGTTACCCACGTGCAGGATGTGGAGGCCAAGTTACTGGCTCTGGTATGTGTATTAAAACTCTGTTGCCCCTTGCAGAAATATCCTGCGCTTTGCCAACACACTTCTGCAACGTTACCACCCCCGTGCATATGCTTACATCTTGCGGCTGATTATCTAGATTTGGGGCAACTCGATCCCAGGCCTGTTGACACCAGGCAACAAAAGCGCACACGAGTTTTCGGTGTATTCTTCTCGCAACGTTTCCACCACAAAACTTCCCAAATCACCACAGCCAGGCCCCCCAGTGCCACCGATTGATGGTGTACATTCAGCGGCGGTTGTTAGTGCTACAGATTCTGACTCGGGCGCCAGTAGTTTACCTACGGGGGATGTTGAGAAAGGCGATCGAGAATCTATTAACCGACCGCTTGTCTTCATTAGCGCTATATACATTGGTATGTCGACAGCGCTAGTACTCATTCTATTATGTGGTTTCTCCGTAAGGACGCTACTTGTGGAATGCCTGGTGGATGGCTTCTATATACGTTTTGCTTTGGTAAATGCTATCTTGCCAACGGATGCAATGCGTTATACTAACTATATGATGTAGCTTGCAAGCATCCCAATCGTTATGACACTAACGCTGGTAAGTTTCGATTGTTTGGCCAAAGAATAATTGGCCAGATGTGCTAATTGGAACCCTGCACTAGTTCTTTGCCATTGTCATGTTCTCGAACCTGTTCCAGCTTTTTGGCCCAGTCACAAACTTGCAAACTAACTCGCGGTACTTCTCTGCCAAGGCACCAAATTTGGCTCTGGCGTATCAGCAGGGCTTTGTGCCCCCACACATCACAATTCAAATGCCAGTATACAAGGAATCATTGGCAGGAGTCATTAGGCCGACGGTTGCCAGTTTGAAGGCGGCAATCAGTCAATACGAGTTACAAGGAGGGACTGCAAACATATTCATTAACGATGATGGTCTCCAGGTGTGTTTTATCTCAATTCATGCAGAATCAATAGTTTTGGCGTTTGTACTAACCTTTGGCTAGGTAATTGATGCAGCGGATGCGCAAGAACGTGTAGATTACTATCAGGATAACAACATTGGTTGGGTAGCTCGGCCCGGGCACAATGACAACGGTTTCATTCGGGCCGGGAAGTTCAAGAAAGCGTCAAACATGAACTTTGCCTTGGATATCTCGAATCGGACAGAAGACCTTCTCCTTCAGTTGATGGAGGCAAAGATGGCAGAGGAAAAGATGACAGTCATCTCGGAGCATGAAGAAGAAGAGCTCTATGCCATTGCATTGAATAGAACGATTGAAGAGAGCGGCATCGCCTGGGCCGGGGGTAATATCAGAATTGGAGAGATCATTTTGATCGTGGACAGTGATACTCGAGTGGTAGGCGGGCTGCCAAATACGAATTCTACTACGAGGCAATGCTAATGCTCTTCTTTATGTTAGCCAACCGACTGTCTCATTAAGGGTGCTGCTGAGATGTTCCTCAGCCCGGAAGTTGCTATTATCCAACATAGTGCCGGTGTCATGCAAGTGACGCAAGACTACTTTGAGAATGGTATCACCTTCTTCACAAACCTCGTTTATTCAGCTATTCGATTTGGTGTCGGAAACGGAGAGGTTGCACCGGTAAGCACTAATATTTCCAGTTACGGTATCCTGCAAGACTCGGCTGATAAGATGTAGTTTGTGGGCCATAATGCGTTCTTGAGATGGCAAGCGATCCAAAGTGTTGCCATGAAAGGCGACGATGGCAAAGACAAATACTGGTCCGAGTCCCACGTCTCTGAGGACTTTGACGTTTCTCTGCGTCTGCAATGTGCTGGCAATGTAGTTCGGCTGGGTACATACCATGACGATGGTTTCAAAGAGGGGGTTTCTCTAACAGTGT
>Ga0307514_10006437_pt1 | contig 10241 bp, 9 predicted proteins | sample 16_EM_MG_FD_203088 | JGI IMG/M metagenome (GOLD analysis project Ga0307514, IMG submission 203088) | Populus trichocarpa ectomycorrhiza microbial communities from riparian zone in the Pacific Northwest, United States - 16_EM | ecosystem: Host-associated > Plants > Roots > Unclassified | place... | reverse complement strand
CAAGGGGAAGAACGGAAATGGGAAAGGGATAGAGTTGGAGGGGTGGGAGTGGTGGTATTGGATGCTTCTATGGAGAGCTGTATTTGCTGTCGGTGGAGGGGCTATGTTTGTATCCAATCAAACTCCTTTTGACATAACCCCCCATGGCTGACACCAAAAATTCAACAGCTCTACGATGATCTCTGCGGTACTACCCGACCTCACATCGCCTCCAGCCCCCACACAGTTCAGCAATCCTGCCTCCACCGTCCTCCCACCTCCTCACCCTCATGTGCACGGAGCACCACTCTCCCCACCACCGTCTCCATTCCCACATTCACCCGGAATCACCCGTCCCCCTACCTCCCCCTCCTCCAAATTGGCCGGTATTGTTGGTTTTTTTTCTGGTCTCGGCGCCCTCCTCGCACTGTGTGTTTTCCTGCCTCTCCCCACCCTCCTCGATCCATCATCCCACCACCCCACCACCCCCGGACAAGCCAATGTGAATGCCACGGGCACTGGTGTCGGCCTCAAGCGATCCTACTGGGTCGTTGCTACATATGCAGTGGTCTGCGGAACGGCATGTTGGTTTGGGCTACCACACTATGGCGAACCACCAAAGCGGTGGATGCGGAGCAGAGGAGGCTTGCTTAGCGGCGAGTTATTGCGATGGTGGCGCACTATGTTTGGCAAGAGAGATGTGGCTACTCCCGAGGAGGCTGAGGGGCTCCTTCACGGCCAGAGAGATCGGTCAAAGAGAGATAACAGGCCGAGTGCATTTAGAATGCTCATCCGTGCGCTCAAAGTGGGACATGATCGGTGGCGAACCATTGGTATAAGCTACATTGGAGGGTTCATCGCAAGGTACGTGAGGTCTAGGCTCTTCTGCCACACATCTCATAGTGTCACAATTCTAATTCAGGCTTCTATGTCTCATTAGAGCCTCTTCCGTCGGTCTATCACTCTTCATCCCGCTTTTCGTAAATCACTACTTCATTACCCATGGCCTGTGTGACCCTGGTACCAATCCCGATGACAAGGAGGAAATGAGGAGGCAATGCCACAGGGCATATATCGTTGCTGCAGAACTCACGGGAGTCTCACAGCTCATTGGGCTCATTTCTGCTCCCTTAGTTGGATATTTCTCTTCCTCCGCCTCCTCCACACAGCCTGCCACCTCTCCACTTCGAGTTCTCTCTATCACTTCCCTCCTCGGAGCTATCGGCTTCGTCGGCTTTGGCTTTCTTGGTACTCCGGAGATTGGGTTTCTAAGCCTTCTCTTTTCAGCCTTATTGGGAATTGGACAAATTGGTGCTGTTGTAGGCAGCTTAGGCCTCCTCGGACGCGGGCAAGGAGAGGAATTCGACACTGACTTTGATGAACCAGATTCGCAAGAAGTCCCTGCTGATGCTGAGACTTTGGATGAGGGCGAGGAGGATGGAGACTTGGAGGCCTCACAGTCCCGTGGTATTACCAGCAGCACTCACGGCACTAGCAGTAACCCTGGGGAACTTAAAGGTACTATAGCAGGCGTCTACTCCCTTTGTGGGGGTATTGGGATATTATTCTTGACAAAGGGCGGGGGGTTACTCTTTGATAAGTGGAGTCCCGGAGCGCCGTTTTGGGTGTTGGGGAGTTCTATGGGAGGGTTTGCAGTGCTTACGGGGGTGGAGGGATGGGTTAGGGGGAGTTAGTAGCTGTAGTAATGTAACAGGGAACTTTTGTAGTACGAATATAGAAGCGTAAGTAAATACATGTGTTTGATTTTTTCTGGATCTTGAAGTTTGTCTTGTGGTTTTTCTTTTGTGCGTGTCGTATTTTGGGGTGTTTGTTTGTATCAGTTTTTTTTTTGTCTCGCATAAATAAGCATGCGGGTTGGTTTGTATGTATGGCATGTGTCATGGAAACAAGTCAGAGCAATGTATAAGCGCATCCTACAAATTGATTTCTTGATTGATACTCTATAAATGATGGTATACGGCAGCCAGAAACCTGATGCCCGTACCGGTATTGCAATGTAGACCATAGGGTTGCATAACGTGTACGTGGGTTTCGTTGCTTCTTACATACATAGGCATTGTACACCCACCCGCACAAAGTTGTTCATAAGTCGTTGTTTGCTTACCAGAACACGGGACTATCGTGGACTTGCATGCATACAGCTGTTTGCTAAAGGTAGCCCTCGAGGCTTCTAGCATGTTGCGTAAGCGTCCGTGATACCGCCCACAGAAGCTTGAGATTTTTGGACCCTGGCATTGGTGTGGTAAGCCAATAGAATTACCCTGTACTTTCGAGATGGTGAGACAGCCACGTGACTTTTCCCATAATAGTAATGTCACTTTAAATCACGTCCCTTGGCCGGAGATTTTTGTTTCATCTGAACATGTTGTGCGGGAAAAGATTAGAATTGGAGCAGGGTAAGTTGTAGAGTGGATCAAGCCACCGAATTCGCGATATCTGAGTGGTGGAAACTGGTGGGCGTAAACGAATTCTATTACAACCAGCAGTCGCCCGCGGGGCGTGGTCGAGTCTTGAAAGCCACATATGGTGTATTTTCCTTCAGAGAGATGACCGTCACGTTGGTTCTGCCCACGTTTATGCTGAAGCGCAGGTCAAAGAGGGCCTGAACGTATATGACCAGTTCCATTCTGACTGAACACAGCAAAGTCTACCGTCAACTTGAAGACTAGCACCATGCCAGGTAGCTCAACTTTGTCACCTGCAGGGGTTTGCTTTAACCAAAAGAGGTAATTTGAGACATGCCGGACAAGTGCAAATACATAAGTCGTATATCGTGATCACACTTACCTGGTGAAAATTTAGATATTGTTTCCTTGCTACAATCATCCTCATCACAATGGTCACTCACCCAAGCCCACAGCTGAATTCACAAGCATGTTATGTGGAGTAGTTCAAGAGAGAGAGTTTGGGGGCCCAGCTTTGCTCACCTCTAGGTGCTCTCACAAGGCATCAATGCACCCACTCGGCAAGGGACATATCTTGCTCATGCCGCCATGACTTACCATCAGTTCAAGGGAAGTAGCATCAATACCAGTTTCGCCCTAGCCAAATATAAACCCCCATTGACTTACCGTAGTACCTAGATCAGTGACACGAAATCTAGTCTTAAGATCACCACTGTGGTGTTGGCATGCATGTAAAGTCTGAAGATTCTGTCGGCCAAACTAATGTATGAAATGACCTGTCTTGCCCCTGTAGGTTTCCTTTAGCGCTCCTTGATGCAAGCATAGATTCGTGACACTCTAGACACAGCCCAGATCTAGTTTGACATAATTTCAAGCCGGATACCATGTTTCGAATATCCGTAGTGAGGGGGCCAGTGTTAGACCTACTGCTTTTTTTTTTCTTTATTCGAATCTGAGTATCAACTCAATTTGGTGGGGCGTCTTAGATGAAGATTTGACTCACCCGCCATGTGTTCTAGAAAAGCAGAGAGAAGCCCACAGGCCGTGGGTTGATTGAACTGAAGTGAAAGTAACCTCTTCCTGAACCCCGAAGGAAGTGCCTACAGTCGGACCGACTGTGCCCCTACACCCACCCTTTTTCACTGACTGCATCAGGTGCCCGCTGCTCCAAGTCTGTGAAAACCAAAGCATTGGTAAGGCATAGGATAACCCACATACTCACTCTCAATCAAGTCACCACTTTGTTTGCAATTCGTCTCCGGATTGTACTCATTCGTTCGTCTCTCTCGCATAATTGCGGTAATCTCCACCCCTGCCCTTTGTTCTCTAAACACTGATATTGTTTGCATCCTCGACAGGCCTCAACAATTGTGTGCATGGTGGACCTTGAGGATCTGGGGGTGATATGCGTTTGAAGTGTACATGCTAACTGAATTGATCCCAGTCAGGGAATATTTGGCAAGCCACTGTCAGAGCCTATCAGAACCAGTACCGTTCTTTGGAAAGCATCATCTTTTCCCACTCCCATAATGCTTATGCGGACCTGAATCGTCAGACTGGAAATACATGTATGTATATACCCTCCGCAGCCTTTCAGTGGAGTGACCGCCTGCCTTCCCCCCAGTTCATGACTAGACGCTAGTGCTAGCCAATCAGGGTGTATCTGGCCTCATGTTAGGCGATGGCAGTCCATAGAATTGATAGCATAGACAGTGTCTGCAGTTACTGGACCATGAGCCATTCTAGGCTCGATACATTTGCCTAGAATGCACAAAGGCGGCCTGCTAATGAAACCGGCTTGTAGTGACCGTAGATACCGCCTGAGTAAATTGGCTCAAACGGCCTTCCCAATCTGTTGGGCCTTCCAGACTGGTTCAGCTCCCTTATCCTCTGTCAACATACAGCCCTCCTTCAGGAGCAATACCAAGGTCCAGTCTAGACAAATTGAACCATTTTTCTGTAACCAACCATTCTAACCTTACCTTCTTTGTACAATCTTGGATTCCGGGACTGCAGTACTCTGCTTCCTGCATCGACAACTATACCCCTGCAAAACAGTCCACTATCCGGCCAAGATATCTGTCTTGCGTCAAGCTAATTCCACACAAGGCTCAGTATTGGAGTCTCTATCGAGGCCATACAGATCTGTAACTCAGTCAGAAGAAGGTACGTTAAACTAATCCATCATCGAAGCAGTAAGTCGATCCATTGGCTTCCATCCATTCACTCTCATGGTTCTATAGCTACCAGCTGGTATGGGAGTGTGGGGGTACCCTTCAGAAGTTATATATTTATCCTCCCCAAAGCACTTCTCACCAGCGTTATCAGAGACAGATAGGGTTACGAACCTCCAACTTACGAAGAAATTGTGGGGAATTCTCTCAGTACCAGAAAAAACTTGGATACGAGGGCACTTACAGAGCGTTAGTTTGCCAGCCGGTTACCTATATAGGCAAGCAGACACTGAAAAACGCTAGGCAATTGGTAGTTGTCAAACGCCAGGTCAATCAAAGGGACGGTTTTTCAGTCAACAAACCCATCCCGTAATAGAGGTAAATCACAGGGACCATATCGGGCTTCCTCCTACCTCAGTCCTTGGGTTGAAGAAGACTAATGATATGTGATCAAGATTCTTACCCATATTGCTTTCGACTTGGCAACCATGGAGATGAATAATATGCGACTCTCGGGCTTACATAGTCAACAGTCAGAGTTTAGCAGTTGCAATTCCCCAATAGGCCCAATAGGGGCTTTGTCTGCTTCAAGAGTAAAGAATCCCAATTTCATTGCAGCCCATGCCACGGTAAAGGATGGAGAATTTCTTGAATTTACTCCCCGGCACATTTGTGTAGCCTCCGAGTCTTTGCTAACGTCGCATTCCGTCCTTAGCACATCAAAGATGGCCTTGATCTCAAACCCACACGCCGGCTTGTCCCTAAGGGGACGTCATGGAGTATTAAAAGACCTACTCCTGCCTCACATAGTGCATCTTCGGGACCTCCAAAGCCTCTCTCCCCAGAAGATCATTTTAGCTCGCAATCAAGCCCTGCTAGTACTAATATCGAAACTCCTTATGAGAGAGCATATACTGCATCTAATTCGGCGCCAGTAGGCCCAGCCTCAGTGCCAGGTTCTGGCCCTTCATCAGAACCACATAACATCTGCTACATCACAACTTCGGTGGAGGCTGCGCCAATTGAGAATGAGTCTTTCAAGGGACTGAATCCTAGAGGGGAGGAGGATTGTGTCTTGTCGCCTCCAACAGAAAATCCAGCTGACCTCCTTTCTGATCTCTTCCCAGAGCTTCAGGCCTTTCCTACACCTCTGCCTGACGGTGTAGAAGCCATGGACTGCGGAGATGTGCCTGTGGAAATGATATCGATACATGTCACCCCTACACGGGCAGGCCTTGAGGGTCACGTTTCCCCTGAAGCTGATAATATCGCTGGAGGGTTCTCTCAAGGGTCTTGGGCTTTGGAGCAACCCTCCTTATCGGACCTTAGCCTCCTTAGCAACGATGAAATGGACCTAGAGCTTGAACGCTTTGGGTATAGTAATTGCTTTGACGCCAAAGATGACCCATTGAGTTCAAAGGATGAGGAAGAGGCTTCACATGAACAGTCGTGTTCTAATGTCAACAGCTTTCAGCAAGGTGGCACGCCAATGTGCGAGCACAAGGACCTCAAGGGCCCGGAACCCCAGGGCAGCTACCCGGAACTCTACCCAGAGAGCTGGGGACACATACAAAACATTCATCCTGGAGTGCCCCTTGGACCTCATCACCTGGAGGAAGCCTATTCTAGGTTAGATGTTGCAATGGCGAACGATTGCAGCGCTTTCAGTTTTCCCCCATGTGTGATCCCCGGCCCTTTGAGTACCCACATTGGCTCCTTCATATCATGCCCATATCCAAGAGATTCACCGGTATCAATATATATGGATAAGGGTAGAGGAATGAGGAATGCCTGTTACTGTGACGGAGCAACTGATATCGCCTGTCCAGGCCCCTACTGTGCTGTTGATGTGGGTTCGTACGCGGCTACTACTGGTGCAGACTCCGTAGCTACCGGAGAAAGCAATTGTCTCGAAAGACCACAAGGTGACTTTATGGCATCGCCATACCCTTACCTGCGGCCAAGGCTCTATCCGATACACCCACTCTATACTGACGACACAGTCCCCCACCATGATGGATACACATCGATGGAGAGTGACACAACATCGAGCTATACTATCTCTCGTCCCTCAAGCTGCACAATTTCCCGCTCTGTGTCGGCTCAAGGTACCAGCTACCTTGGGAATTTCGAGCGGCGGATCGAGCTCCCCCCTCCAGTGCAGCAGCAAGGTTCCCATGGCTCGTCTCCTGAATGGACACCGCCCTCAACTCCCCTGTATGTGCAGTTCCATAGCACATACAATTTTGGTAACACACAAGTTGAATCCTCACAGAACTCCATCAGGGTTCAACACTTCAACAACCAAACCCGAGCGTACCCTAGTATCACCCCTTCCAATAATGCATTTGCCCCAGCGCAGGTGGCATTTACAGAGGATGGAAGCAAAGGATCATACGCGGGTACGAGGAAGAATTGCATGGAACCTAGGCAAGATAACAACGAGCTCCTCGTGAGGCTTCGAGATCAAGGGGTGTCCTATAAGGAGATCAAGAAGCGCCTCAACTGTCCTGAAGCAGAATCAACCCTGCGTGGTCGGCATAGGACCCTTACAAAAGACAAGAGCCAGAGGGTACGAAAACCTGTCTGGACAGACAATGATATCCGAATTCTGATTAACTGTGTGACGGGTTTGATCCTGTCACCACAGAACAATCAGGTGAGCGAGGAGAGGGAGAATGGTTGCAAGATCTCGGCCCGTTGGAAGTATATCAGTGAAGAGATACTCAGGGTTGGTGGAAGTTATAAATTTGGTCCAGGAACGTGTAAGAAAAAGTATAAGGAACTGGTAGAGACGGGAGCTGCTCCGGCCATACAGGAGCTGGAGAAGCGCAGGGGCTATCAGCGCGGGGAAGCAAGAGAGGAACGGTGTGCAAGACTCCGCGGAAGGAGAAAGAGTGTGAGGAGAACCAAATGCAGTGCCGGCACCAAGTAGGGCTGTCCGTGTGGGATATGGTCAATTGTAAATGGAATGTTTCACGATTTCGGAGGATGCGTTTGTCAACACATAATATGGGTGGCTCATTTCCTGAAGCATTTCACCGTTAGCATTACTGCCACTATTATCGCAAGAAGGTTGAGTTGGCCACAGTGATGGATGATAGTCAACGGGAATGGTACCTATATTTTTTTTTCCTGCTTTTATCTTGTCGGGCATTCCGGGCGGAGTTGGGTGTCTTTCTTATTTGGTTCGTATATGCGGCGAAACGCCAACGTTGGACTGGAAGTGGTTGGAATCAGTGGAGAAAGTTCACGTTGGATAGCTGCAGCTTGGAACGGGGAAGGCATATGGTTGTATGGGCTCAAAATATGCCGAGAATGTACTTACTACATGTATAGTAGCCTCGTACACAGTTGTTAATTAGTCAGCAAACACAAGTACCAAAGATGCTTATGTAATACATCATAGATCGCACAAGCCCACTAGTCCACAAAAAAATAAACAAGGAACTCAGGGTAATAGTAGTCACGAGAATAGAGACAATATAATGCAATGGAACATGCGGTTTTTTTTCTCGCGAAATACAATCCTATCATACATCATACTCATTGTTAAAGAGAGTGCTTCGCCCTTCCACGATACTTAGATATCATGCATCAACGCTGGCTGCTCTTCCTTTCCCTTTGTCGCTCAAGACAGCCCTATCATCGTCAGTAGGCACCTCGGCAGTCTCATTTTGGAATGGCGGAGTTGGGGAAGGCACTGATTGTGGTGCACTTGAGCAGGAGGTTTCTGTAGGGGTCATCGTGTCTTGCTGTGCATTTAGAGTTGGAATGCTTCCGGTAACGTTCGCTTGTGCTCGAGTTTCTTGGGTAGCTTGGGGCCTGGCCGTCAGAGCATCGGGAACCGTAGCACCTGCTGGCCTAATCCTCCTCTCACCCAATGCTTCCCGAGATTCGTCCAAAATTCGATGCACCAAGGCAAGAACAGCCCGCCTGTCTCCGAATGCACTAGCGATTTCTCTTTCCGCCTGGCTAATGTATTCCTCACTCAAGTTTTCAAAGTCCCCGTTCCCCGCTAACATCCTCAAGTGAGTAGTAGCAAGTTCAAGCTCCCTACCTGCAGAATTCATAATTGCCGTGCTTTCATCGAGTGCCAAGCTATCCCTGAGAAGATCCCTGAAACGCCGCTGTATATCACTTGATCCACTTGATTGAGTCCCAAGAGACATGTCGCGTTGTGATGTCAGGTGAGTTGAACCTGAGTTACGCCCCAGTCCACCCTCATTTTCGGGCCTCTCCAAACCAGGACTGTGAACAGCGTGGTAATCCCTCAAAGTCGCATTGTAGTTTCTGACATCACCCCGACCAAAGCGCCTGCTCCTAAGGTCTGCTAAGGTAGTGGGAAAGGCGCCTACTGTAGCCCTGTGGGGCGGTGATGTGCTTGCAATATTGGACGGCATCCCTGAGGAATTTGACAACGACTGTGTCGCGCTTGTGGCACCCATACCCACAGGTGTTAAAGGAACCATTTGCCATCCAGGTGGGAGCTGTATACCCTGAAGACCCGGTTGCGTTGACTGTGATGCTGTTGTTGTAGAAGCTTCCGTGGTAGCACTACTTGTCGCTACAGTGGCTTCGGTCACTGGTTGTTGTTGCCGTGCTTGGCTAATTCGAGATCTGAGGTCCCGGGCATTACCTATTGTCGTATTAAGGGATTCGACGGCCTCCAGCTCCCTCCTCAGGCGTCTCTCCAACTCTAGACATTGTATATGTAGTCCCCGGAGATTAATTAATCCGCTAGTACCCGTGTTTTGCATTTGTTGGGGTAGGAGAACAGCCTCTACCCCTCCTAAAACCTCCAAGGTCTCCTGTTGGTGATCGTGTTGCTGCCCTGTAGGGTTCTGTTGCCCTATCTGTGGAGCAGGCACACCAGGGCCAGGGTTGCCTTCTTGAGGTTGCCTGTTATCCCATTGTTGCATTAGATTTTGCATGAATTCCGGCCCCTGCCCTACTCCGAAATTAACGCGTATGCCACCGAATTGGCCGCCCCAAGCAATACCCCTTGCACCTGGCTGCTGCGGTGCACCACCTTGCTGTGGTGCATTAGGGTCAGCGGCGTTCAGTGTGGTTTCTAAAACTGGGCGCCTGCAAGTCGGACACCTCTGCTGCCTTTCCAACCAACTGCGCAAACAGGAAAAGTGTAAAATGTGACCACAAGGCAACTTTTTAGGCCTCATCCGCTGCCTTGACTGTGCTTGAGCTGCCGCGTGAACGCCCTGTGGCCCCTGATTCTCCTGTGCTGGAATAAATGGCCTCATCTCCTCTCGGCATATGATGCACACATTCTCTCTCTCAACCTCTTCGACAGTAGCATCTGGATATCGAATGTTCATATCGTTGGTGGCACGTCGGTAGCGAATGAAATCTCGTATCCGGGAAATGAACGATCGGAGCGTTATGTATACATCTCTGATGATGTGTAGTGGAAGACCGTAGAATGTGAGAACAATGAAGAAAAAGGCGAGATAGGTAAGTAGCTTCAGGAAATCTAGAGTATGTTAGGAACGATTTACCAAAAATATTTTCCGCAGAGCATACCTGTTCCCAGCTCAAGATAAAACATCCATGTCCCTTTTTCTTCCCACACTAACTCTGGTTCCTCATCCTCTTCATTTGCCTCGGCTTGTATCGTCGGTTCTCCTCCTCCCAGATCTTGAGC
>Ga0307514_10006436_pt1 | contig 10241 bp, 6 predicted proteins | sample 16_EM_MG_FD_203088 | JGI IMG/M metagenome (GOLD analysis project Ga0307514, IMG submission 203088) | Populus trichocarpa ectomycorrhiza microbial communities from riparian zone in the Pacific Northwest, United States - 16_EM | ecosystem: Host-associated > Plants > Roots > Unclassified | place... | reverse complement strand
CTTCGGCATCTTCACATCCAGGATCACCAGATCCGGCCGGTGCTCACGGGCCAGCTCGACGGCCCGCTCACCGTCACCGGCCTCACCCACGACGCTGTACCCCTCTTCCTCCAGCATCTCCTTGAGGTCGAGCCTGATCAGGGCCTCGTCCTCGGCGATGACGACACGGGTCGTCAGCGGAGGCACGTGCGACTTGTCGTCGTCGGGCGCGTCTACGGGCTGGGGCGACTCGGGGGCGGTCACGGGGGCTCCTCGTTCAGGGGCGGGGGTACTGCTGACAAGAGCCTACCTAGCTGCGGTAAGGTGGGGCACAGCGGGTGACTGCTAACCTTCACATTGAAGGGGCCCCGGTAGCCCAGCGGTAGAGGCCATGGATTCAAAACCCATACAGCGTCGGTTCGAATCCGACTCGGGGCACAATTCCTTGGATTACAAGGTCACCTAAAAGCGGATGTCCACGTTCTGGTGAACATCCGCTTTTTGCTGCGTGTCGCCACGATCACTCTCCCAGAGTTGGTCCACATGTACGACGTCAGCACACGCAAGCGGGCGCTCGCATTGGTCGCCCAAGGGCGCAGCCTCAATTCCGTGAGCCGAGAGACGGGCATCTCACGAGCCGCAATTCGTTCTTGGCAGCGCCGCCTTGAGCCCTTACCCCGGATTGCGCCCCCAGCCCCTGGCCCACCGGCGGATGAACGCGCGTACTCCTATCTGCTGGGCCTCTATCTGGGCGACGGCTGCATCAGCGCCCACCGGCGCAGCGGCTACTACCTCCGCATCGCGTGTGCCGACGCATGGCCCGGTCTCCTCCAACTGTGCCGGGAAGCCATCACGAAGGTGCGGCCCGGCATCGGCGTCTACGCCCTCCAAAGGGACGGCTGCACGATGGTGACCAGCTACTCCCGTCACTGGCCCAACCTCTTCCCCCAACACGGCCCAGGCAAGAAACACGAACGCCGGATCGCCCTCGAACCTTGGCAGCAAGCCATCGTCGACGCCCACCCCTGGGAGTTCATCCGTGGCCTCATCCACTCCGACGGATGCCGCATCACCAACTGGACGACTCGCCTCATCGGGGGTGAGCGGAAGCGCTACGAATATCCCCGGTACTTCTTCACCAACCTGTCCGGCGACATCATCCGGCTCTTCACCGACACACTGGACCACGTGGGCGTCGCTTGGAAACAGGCGAACGCGCGGAACATCTCCATCGCCCGCAAAGCCTCAGTCGCCCTGATGGACACCCACGTAGGCCCCAAGCACTGACCGCCCTACTTGTCGTCCACTCCGATGTGATGCACCCGGACGAGGTTCGTCGAGCCCGAGACGCCGGGTGGGGAGCCGGCTGTGATGACCACGGTGTCGCCCTGCTCGCAGCGGCCGTACTTCAGGAGGAACTCGTCCACCTGGTCGACCATGGCGTCGGTGGACTCGGCGGTGGGGCAGAGGAACGTTTCGACGCCCCAGGTCAGGTTGAGCTGGGAGCGGGTGGCCGGTTCGGGGGTGAAGGCGAGGAGGGGGATCGGGGAGCGGTAGCGGGAGAGGCGGCGGACGGTGTCGCCGGACTGGGTGAAGGCGACGAGGAATTTCGCGCCGAGGAAGTCGCCCATTTCGGCGGCTGCTCGGGCGACCGCGCCGGCTTGTGTGCGGGGTTTGGTGCTTTCGGTGAGGGGTGGGAGGCCTTTGGCGAGGATGTCTTCCTCGGCGGCTTCGACGATCTTCGCCATCGTCAGGACGGTTTCGATGGGGTATTTGCCGACGCTCGTCTCGCCCGACAGCATCACCGCGTCGGTGCCGTCGATGACGGCGTTGGCGACGTCTGAGGCTTCGGCGCGGGTGGGGCGGGAGTTCTCGATCATGGAGTCGAGCATCTGGGTGGCGACGATGACGGGTTTGGCGTTGCGTTTGGCGAGTTTGATGGCGCGTTTTTGAACGAGTGGGACTTGTTCGAGAGGCATTTCGACGCCGAGGTCTCCGCGGGCGACCATGATGCCGTCGAAGGCGGCGACGATGTCGTCGATGGCTTCGACTGCCTGGGGTTTTTCCACTTTGGCGATGACGGGGAGCCTGCGGCCTTCTTCGTCCATGATGCGGTGGACGTCTTCGATGTCGCGGCCGCTGCGGACGAAGGAGAGGGCGATGGTGTCGAAGCCGGTGCGCAGGGCCCAGCGGAGGTCGGCTTCGTCTTTGTCGGAGAGGGCGGGGACGGAGACGGCGACGCCGGGGAGGTTGAGGCCTTTGTGGTCGGAGACCATGCCGCCTTCGATCACCGTGGTGTGGACGCGGGGGCCGTCGACGGCGGTGACTTCGAGGCAGACTTTTCCGTCGTCGACGAGGATGTGTTCGCCGGGGGTGACGTCGGTGGCGAGGCCGGAGTAGGTGGTGCCGCAGGTGTGGCCGTTGCCTTCGGTGTTTTCTTCGACGGTGATGGTGAAGGAGTCGCCGCGTTCAAGGAGTACGGGGCCTTCGGCGAAGTGGCCGAGGCGGATCTTCGGGCCTTGAAGGTCGGCGAGGATGCCGACGCCGCGGCCGGTCTCGTCGGAGGCCTTGCGTACGTGGTGGTAGCGCTCCTCGTGTTCGGCGTGGGTGCCGTGACTGAGGTTGAAACGGGCGACGTCCATTCCGGCCTCGACCAGCGCTTTGATCTGGTCGTATGAGTCGGTGGCGGGGCCCAGGGTGCAGACGATTTTCGCTCGGCGCATGAGGCGACCCTAGGCCTTACCGGCGGGTAGGGAATTGGGTGTGCATGGCTACTCGACGACCTTTGGGTGACGGTGTATTGCCAAGTGTTGAATTGTGCGCCGCGGTGCTCCGATGAGCATTCGGCGCACGAATTCCTGTGCGATGGCCACTGTGCTTCCGGGGTGGTTCACAGCTGTGGGGGTGCCATGGTGAATCGGGCGTTGACCTGGGCGTGGACGTGTTGGCGTTGGGGTTCGAGGTCGAGTGGGGCGGCGGTGGTGTCTTCGGTGGCTCCGTAGGCCATGGAGCGCATGCGGCCGCCGGGTGCGGCGGGGTAGGGGGGTGGGGTGTTCTCGGCGCCGATGTCGGCGAGTTCGACGAGGGCGGCGAGGGTGGTGCCGAGTGCTTCGGCGTATTCCGTGGCGCGTTGTACGGCTTCTCGTACTGCTTGTTGTCGGGCTGTGCGGTGGGCGGGTGAGTCGGGGCGTAGGGCCCACCTGGGGCCGTCGACTCGGGTGAGGTCGAGGTCGGCGAGGCGGGTGGTGAGTTCGCCGAGGGCGGTGAAGTCGGTGAGTTCGGCGGCGATGTGGACGTGGCCGTGGTGGGCGTGGATGCGTTCGCCGCGGCCTTCTTTGAGTTGGGGGGTGATGGAGAAGGCGCCGGTTTCGAGTCGTTCGACTGCTTCGCCGTAGCTTTTGATGAGGTCGAGGGCGGTGGTGTTGCGGCGGGTGAGGTCGTCGAGGGCGGTGCGGCGGTCTTTGCCGCGGGAGGCGACGGTGATGCCGATGCGGGCGATCTCGGGGTCGACTTCGAGGTGGGCTTCGCCGCGGACGGCGATGCGGGGGGCGTCGGGGGTGCCGTAGGGGACTGCGGGGTGGGGGGTCTCGGGGTGGGGGTCGTGGGGTGGCGGGGTGGTCATACGTCCCACTGTGTCACTTCTTATCTGCTTGGGGCCCTTGCCGGTCACCGGATCGAAACCTTTGGGGGCTATTGCTCCTCGGCGTGTACGGGTCAGAATCTACGCGCGTCGTTGACCATTGTCCGAGGGGATCGAACCATGCCGTTGAATCGCCGGAAGTTCCTGAAGAAGTCCGCTGTGACCGGGGCGGGGGTGGCGTTGGCGGGGGCGGCGGCTCCGGTGGCGGAGGCCGCGGAGGCGGGGAAGGGGCATCGGCCCGTGAAGCGGTACTCCCTGACGGTGATGGGTACGACGGACCTGCATGGTCATGTCTTCAACTGGGACTACTTCAAGGACGCGGAGTACACGGACGCGCAGGGCAACGCGCAGGGTCTGTCCCGTATTTCGACGTTGGTGAACCAGGTCCGTAAGGAGAAGGGCCGTCGGAACACGTTGTTGCTGGACGCCGGCGACACGATTCAGGGCACGCCGCTGACGTACTACTACGCGAAGGTGGATCCGATCACCGCCGAGGGTGGTCCGGTGCATCCGATGGCGGCGGCGATGAACGCGATCGGGTATGACGCGGTGGCGCTTGGCAACCATGAGTTCAACTACGGCATCGAGACGTTGCGCAAGTTCGAGGAGCAGTGTGATTTTCCGCTGCTGGGGGCGAACGCGCTGGACGCGAAGACGTTGAGGCCGGCGTTCGCGCCGTATGTCATCAAGAAGTTCCAGGTGAAGGGTGCGCCGCCGGTGAGGGTGGCGGTGCTGGGGTTGACGAACCCGGGGATCGCGATCTGGGACAAGGCGTATGTGCAGGGGAAGTTGACGTTCCCGGGTCTTGAGGAGCAGGCGGCGAAGTGGGTGCCGAAGCTGCGGTCGATGGGTGCGGACGTGGTGGTGGTGTCGGCGCACTCGGGTTCGTCGGGTACGTCGTCGTACGGTGACCAGTTGCCGTATGTGGAGAACTCGGCGGCGTTGGTGGCGCAGCAGGTGCCGGGGATCGACGCGATTCTGGTCGGGCACGCGCATGTGGAGATTCCCGAGCTGAAGGTCGCCAACACGAAGACGGGCAGGACGGTGGTGCTGTCGGAGCCGTTGGCGTATGCGGAGCGGTTGTCCCTGTTCGACTTCGAGTTGGTCTTCGACAAGGGCCGCTGGTCTGTCGAGTCGGTGAAGGCGTCGGTGCGGAACTCGAACTCGGTGGCTGACGACCCGAGGATCACCAGGCTGTTGAAGGACGATCACGATGTCGTGGTGGCGTACGTCAATCAGGTGGTCGGTTCGGCGACGGAGACGTTGACGACGGTGGAGGCGCGGTACAAGGACGCGCCGATCATCGACCTGATCACGAAGGTGCAGGAGGACGTGGTCAAGGCGGCGCTGGCGGGTACGGAGTACGCGTCGGTGCCGGTGATCGCGCAGGCGTCGCCGTTCTCGCGGACGTCGGCGATCCCGGCGGGTGAGGTGACGATCCGGGATCTGTCGAGTCTGTATGTGTACGACAACACGCTGGTCGCGAAGTTGCTGACGGGGGCGCAGGTCAGGGCGTATCTGGAGTACTCGGCGCAGTATTTCGTGCAGACGGCGGCAGGTGCGGCGGTGGATGTGGAGAAGCTGACGAACGCGGGGGGTCGTCCGGACTACAACTACGACTATGTGTCGGGGTTGTCGTACGAGATCGATATCGCTCAGGTTCCGGGTTCGCGGATCAGGAATCTGTCGTTCGGTGGTGCCGCGTTGGACGATGCGCAGCAGTTCGTGTTGGCGGTGAACAACTACCGTGCCAATGGTGGTGGTGCGTTCCCGCATGTGGCGTCGGCGAAGGAGTTGTGGTCGGAGTCGACGGAGATCCGGACGCGGATCTCGGAGTGGGTGACGGCGAAGGGTGTGCTGGATCCGAGGGACTTCGCGTCGGTTGACTGGAAGTTGACGAGGGACGGTACGCCGGTGTTCTAGGTTCCGGTGGTTTGTGTGGGTGAGGGACGGTGGGAGTTTTTCCCGTCGTCCCTCTGTCTTTGTTGTCGCCCGTCGGTGTTAGCGGTGGTCGGTGAGGGGTGTGAGGGTTCGGGGGGCCTGTCGGGCGTGTGGCACCTGTGGTTGGGGTTGTTGGAGTCCGAAGGTGGTGAAGGCGGTGCGGGTGGGCAGGGGGTAGGGCTCTTGCAGGGTGAGGGTGTTGAGGATGGTGGCGCTGCGCCAGGCGGCGAGGCCGAGGTCGGGGGTGCCGATGCCGTGGGTGTGGCGTTCGGCGTTCTGGACGTATACGGCGCCGGTGACGGAGGGGTCGAGGGCGAGGCGGAACTGTTCGTCGATGCGGGGGCGTTCGCGGTTGTCGCGGCGTAGGTAGGGGTCGAGGCCGGCGAGGATGCGGTCGAGGGGGCGTTCGCGGTAGCCGGTGGCGAGGACGACGGCGTCGGTGGTGAGGCGGGAGCGGGTGTTCTGCTGGGTGTGTTCCAGGTGGAGTTCGATCTGGGTGGTGGCGATGCGGCCGGCGGTGCGGACGTGGACGCCGGGGGTGAGGACGGCGTCGGGCCAGCCGCCGTGCGGGGTGCGGCGGTAGAGCTCGTCGTGGATGGCGGCGATGGTGCCGGTGTCGATGCCTTTGTGGAGCTGCCATTGGGTGGTGACGAGGCGGTCGCGGACGCTTTCGGGGAGGGCGTGGAAGTAGCGGGTGTAGTCGGGGGTGAAGTGTTCGAGGCCGAGTCTGGAGTACTCCATGGGGGCGAAGGCTTGGGTGCGGCCGAGCCAGTGGAGTCTTTCGTTGCCGGTGGGGCGGTTGCGGAGCAGGTCGAGGAAGACTTCGGCGCCTGATTGTCCGGAGCCGATGACGGTGACGTGGCCGGCGGCGAGGAGGGTGTCGCGGTGGTCGAGGTAGTCGGCGGCGTGGAGGACGGGTACGCCGGGTGTTTCGGCGAGGGGTTTGAGTGGTTCGGGGATGTAGGGCTCGGTGCCGATGCCGAGGACGATGTTTCTGGTGTAGGTCCGGCCGAGGGCTTCGGCGTCTCCGCCGGTGTCGAGTTGGGTGAAGTCGACTTCGAAGAGGTCGCGTTCGGCGTTCCAGCGGACGGCGTCGACCTGGTGGCCGAAGTGCAGCCCGGGGAGGTTTTCGGACACCCAGCGGCAGTAGGCGTCGTATTCGGCGCGTGGGATGTGGAAGCGCTCGGCGAAGTAGAAGGGGAAGAGCCGGTCGCGGGCTTTGAGGTAGTTGAGGAAGGTCCAGGGATTGGTGGGGTCGGCGAGGGTCACCAGGTCGGCGAGGAAGGGGACTTGGATGGTGGCGCCGTTGATGAGCAGGCCGGGGTGCCAGTCGAAGGTGGGGCGTTGTTCGTAGAAGACGGTGTCGAGGTCGGGGAGGGGGTGGGCGAGGGCGGCGAGGGAGAGGTTGCTGGGGCCGATGCCGATGCCGACAAGGTCGTGGGGTTGGTCGGGTTGGTGGTGTGGGGGGTGGGGCGTCGGGCTCATCGGGGGGTGGTTCCTTCCACGAGTGTGAGGAGTCCGGTCAGGTCGTCGGGCCGGGTGTGGGGGTTGAGGAGGGTGGCCTTGAGCCAGAGCCGGCCGTCGAGGCGGGCGCGGCCGAGGACGGCTCGGCCGTCGTGGAGCAGTTGTCGTCGTATGCGGGCCACGGTGTCGTCGGTGGTGTTGGTGGGCCGGAACAGGACTGTGCTGATGGTGGGCCGGTCGTGGAGTTCGAGGGTGGGGTGGTCGTGGATGAGGGTGGCGAGTGTGTGGGCGTGGTCGCAGACCTGGTCGACGAGGGTGGCGAGGCCGGTGCGGCCGAGGGTTTTGAGGGTGACGGCGATTTTGAGGACGTCGGGTCGGCGGGTGGTGCGCAGGGAGCGGCCGAGGAGGTCGGGGAGGCCGGCTTCGGTGTCGTCGTCGGCGTTGAGGTAGTCGGCGTGGTGGTGCAGGGCGGTGAGGTCGTGGGTGTTCTTGACGGTGAGGAGGCCTGCGGCGGCGGGTTGCCAGCCGAGTTTGTGCAGGTCGAGGGTGATGGTGTCGGCGGCTTCGAGGCCGGTGAGTTTGGTTCGGTGCCGGTTGCTGAACAGGAGCCCTCCGCCGTAGGCGGCGTCGATGTGGAGGCGGGTGTGGTGGGCTGCGCAGCGGGCGGCGATGTCGGGGAGGGGGTCGATGAGTCCGGCGTCGGTGGTGCCCGCGGTGGCGGCGACGATCAGGGGCCCTGGGATGGTGGTGAGGGCTTCGTCGAGGGCGGCGGGGTCGAGGGTGCCGGCGGGGGCGGGGACGACGACGGGTTCGGGCAGGCCGAGGAGCCAGGCGGCGCGGGGTAGTGAGTGGTGGGCGTTGGCGCCGTGGATGAGGCGGATGCCGGGGCCGTGTGTCTCGCGGGCGAGGAGGAGGGCGAGTTGGTTGGATTCGGTGCCGCCGGTGGTGATGAGGGCGTCGGTGGCGCCTGCTTCGCGGGCGAGGGCGGAGGTCACCAGTGTTTCGAGTTCTGATGCCGCGGGGGCTTGGTCCCAGGAGTCGAGGGAGGGGTTGAGGGCGGAGGCGGCGAGGTCGGCGGCGGTGGCGACGGCGAGCGGTGGGCAGTGCAGGTGGGCGGCGCAGCGGGGGTCGGCGGGGTCGGCGGCGCCTGCGGCGAGGGCGTGGACGAGGCGCCGTAGGGCGTCGGGTTCGCCTTCGGTGGGGAGGATCTCGCCGACGGCGTCGCGTAGGCGTTCGGCGACGGCTGTGGGTCCGCCGGCGGGCAGGGGGCCTTTGCGGGCTCGGGTGCCGGAGTGCAGTGCGTCGAGGACGGTGTGGAGCATGGGCCGCAGGGCGTGGGGGTTTTCGGGGTCTGAGGCGAGCGGCGGTGTGCTCATCGTTGTCCTCCGGGGCGCTGGGCGAGGAGAGTTCCAGCTTGAGCGCGGAGGCTCGGGCGCGCCCGGGGAGTTCAACGATCCAGACCCGAATGGGGGTACTCCTGTGCGGGGTTCGACCGAGGTTGATCGTCTTTGGGCCTCCGGAGGCCGGGGAGGACGATCAACCTGGGAAGGTGGGTCCTAGTTTCCCCTGACCCGCAGTGCTCGTGTGAGGTCGTCGAGTTGGTCGGCGAGTTTGCGGCGCAGGGCGGGGATGGGGTCGGTGTCGCGCAGGCATTGTTCGCCTTGGTGCAGGGTGTCGGTGTCGACGGCGTGGGTGGGGAAGGCCCAGCGGCCGGCGGCGTCGGCGATGGCGGGGCCGCGGCGGGCGGCGACGGCGACGGCGTCCTGGAAGTAGCGGGGTACGTACTCCTGTACCAGGTCGGCCTGTTCGGGCTGCCAGAAGCCCTGGGCGGTGGCGGTGAAGAGGTAGTTGGAGAGGTCGTCGGTGGTGAACATCGATGCCCAGGCTTTGGCCTTGGTGTCCGGGTCGGGCAGGGCGGCGCGGCAGCGGGCGGCGCCTTCCTGGCCGGTGGCGCTCGGGTCGTTTTCCAGTTCGGCGGTGATGGCGGCTTCGTCGGTGGCGCCGAGGACGGCGAGGCGGGCGAGGACGCGCCAGCGCAGTTCGGGGTCGAGTTCGGGGCCGCCGGGTACGGTGCCGTCGGCGAGCCAGGCGGCGATGGTGTCGGGGTGGGCGGCGACGTCGATGTGGTGGCGTACGGCGATCAGGCGCAGGCCGGGGTGGTCGCCGTCCTCGGTGCGGCGGATGAGGTCGCGGCACAGGGCGGTGAGGGTGGCGAGGGCGGCGGGCCGTTCCTCGGGGGTGAGGTAGCGGTCGGTGATCTGGGTGGAGGCGAAGGCGAGGACGCCCTGGACGAGGGCGAGGTCCGTTTCGTGGGGGAGGTGGGTGCGGGCGGCTTCCAGGTAGGCGGTGGCGGGGAGTTCGGCGTCGCGGACGGCGTCCCTGAGGGCGTTCCACACGACCGCGCGGGTGAGTGGTTCGGGCAGGCCGGCGAGGGTGGCGCCGACGGTGCGGAAGGACTCGGTGTCGAAGCGGATCTTGGTGTAGGTGAGGTCGCCGTCGTTGAGGAGGAGCAGGGCGGGGCGTTTGCCGATGGGGTGAGGTCCACCGGATGCGGTCTGCGGGATGTCGAGGTCGAGGCGTTCGCGCAGGGCGAGGTTGCGGCCTTCGCCGGTGACGTCGCGGTCGTAGAGGCCTACGGCGATGCGGTGGGGGCGGTTGCCGGTGTGCTCGACGGTGAGGGTGCAGGTGCCGCCGTCGGCGGTGATGTGGGGGGTGAGGGTGTCGACGCCGGTGGTGCGCAGCCAGGTGTCGGCCCAGGTGTGGACGTCTCGCTCGGTGTGGGCGGCGAGGGAGTCGATGAAGTCGGCGAGGGTGGCGTTGGCGAACTTGTGGCGGGCGAAGTGGGTGTTGATGCCGGCCAGGAAGTCCTTCTCGCCGAGCCAGGTCACCAGTTGCCTGAGGGCGGAGGCGCCCTTGGCGTAGGAGATGCCGTCGAAGTTGAGGAGGGCGGAGGCGGTGTCGTCGACTTTCTCGGGGGCGACGGGGTGGGTGGTGGGGCGCTGGTCGGCGTCGTAGCCCCAGGCTTTGCGGGCGACGCCGAAGTCGGTCCAGGTGTCGGTGAAGCGGGTGGCTTCGGTGAGGGTCTGGTAGCCCATGTACTCGGCGAAGGACTCGTTGAGCCAGATGTCGTCCCACCAGCGCAGGGTGACGAGGTCGCCGAACCACATGTGGGCCATCTCGTGGGCGATGACCATGGCGCGGGTCTGGCGTTCGGTGT
>Ga0307514_10006435_pt1 | contig 10242 bp, 6 predicted proteins | sample 16_EM_MG_FD_203088 | JGI IMG/M metagenome (GOLD analysis project Ga0307514, IMG submission 203088) | Populus trichocarpa ectomycorrhiza microbial communities from riparian zone in the Pacific Northwest, United States - 16_EM | ecosystem: Host-associated > Plants > Roots > Unclassified | place... | reverse complement strand
GACCGGTCTGTGGCGAGTGGCCGAGCACCGGGCCAACCCCGTACTGCGCCTGCTCCTCGGGAGATGATTGAAGCTGGACGTGCCCGGGATCCCGCACGCGGCCTTTGGAATCAGTGATCGTCGGGGTCGCGACCGTGGAAATGGGCCGGCCTGGACCCAGCTCGGCATCCGAGCTGCTACGGCCGTCGGACGTGGAGGACTGGGAACGCGGGCTCCCGCCCTGCGTGGATGCGCCCGGCGTGTTCGCGGAAACACTCTCGTCTATGGTCGGTCCCTTGTCCCGCAGCCAGGAGAGCATCCGGCGTGGCCCCAGCATCGAACCCGATCCGAGTCGACTGGGCGAGGGTGGCGGGCCGCCGTCGCCCGGTGTGCCTCGCCCGCCGAGTTCGATCGCACTCCTGCTTCGCTGAAGTTGCGGGTGGCCGCGCGCGGCCACGTTCGCGGAGTTCGACGCGTTCCCCGACTGGATCAGATTCGGTGTGAGGGAGTTGATTCGCTTGAACGCCATCTTTGTCTCCTGGCAGTGTTGTGGGTCTGAGCTTCTATCTGGTGCAGTGTGGTGAGCGCATCACCTACGTGACGGCATCACCGCGAAGGAAGTCCCGCGTAACCGAAGGGGTGCACCGATCCGGAGCAGTTTCGTTCTCGAACACATGGCTTCGCCCCATGTGGCGAGCGCCCGGCGAGCGGCTCATAGGCTTCATGCAAGGGAAGTTGCGGACTGCCCTTCCTGCCCACATGAACAAGGAGACCCCATGACATCAACACTTCCCACCGCCGCTGCGAGCGCAGAAACCATGGACACCGCTTTCGCTGCGCTGTTGGCGCGCACGCACGATCTGACAAGAGACGCTTCGCTGGCGCTGGGCTTGAACACGCAGGCTGCGGCACAGGCAGCGGCCGACGGTGGTGTCGTGATGGATGGTGCGCTGGTCACCGTGTCTCCGCTGCCCCTGGACCCTGCCGACGGGCCACTGAAGAACAGCAAGCTGATGGTGTCCGTGGACACCGGACGCCGTCTGCAGGACCTGGATGCGCAAGCTGCTGTTGCGCTGTTCGCTCAAGCGCCCGGCTTGCTCGCTGTGTTCGACGCGGCGATCGGCTGCCAGCCTGACGGCGTGATCGTGCTGCACCGCGTGATGAAAGCCGTCGACGCGGCGGCCGGCGATCTGGCGCACTGCATGCGCGCCTCACGCCAACTTGCCCGGCTGCTGGACGTCGAAATGAACGCCGCGAAGGAGCAATGATGAGCATCTCATCCGCCACTGGCGTAACCCCGTCACGCAGCCCGGAGCCGCTCACTTCAGGTGGCCCCACCAGCACTGCTCCTCCTACTCCGGCGCAGACGCAAGTGCCGGCGACGACAGTGGAGGGCGGCCTTCGATCGCGTGTGGCGGCTGCTGCAGACGGTGTTGCCGGCATGGCGCGACGCGTGGGTTTGCCGCAGGCGGCTGCCGCAGTGCGCGATTCCAGCGTGACCCAGGCGCTTGGGGGGGTGGCGAGCGCAGTCGTGACACCGGCAGCGTCACTGGTGGTGGATGTCGTGGCCACGGGCATCAAGGGCGTGAAGCAGGCCAGTCAATCGTCGGCGTCGAGCCAGCCTTTGCAGGCTGCCTTGAGCGGGAACCTTGCGGAAGCCGGCGCCCAGTTGGGCGCTCACGAACAGGCGGTGGAGTACGGCAAGCACTCGGCACAAATGCTCGACCGCGTGTTGCCGTTTGTGCTGTCGGTGGCGCGCATCGGCGTGGCCGGCACGTCCATGGCCTTTGGCCTGGGGCGCAACAGCGGCTTGGCTGCCGGCGATGCGCTCGGGCGGGCTGAGCGCGGCGCCGCGCAGTCGGGTGGCTTCATCAGCGGCAGCGCGGCGCCGGCCGCGACCTTGTCTTCGCAGGCGGTGGGCCAATCGGTTGCCGCCGGCGTGCAGCAGTGGCTGCTCGGGTCGGCCACCGGCGCTGTCGGAAACCTGGCAGGCCAATTCCTGGTCGCGCCGCTGCTCAACCTGATTCCGCGGCAGTTCAATCCCATCGACGCTCGCGCCGTGGTGCCGGATGAGACCGTCGCCCTGATGAACCAATTGAAGCCGGGCTCCGGCAGCGAGTTGCGTGACCAGGTCAAGGCAACTCAGGGCGACATCACGAACATCTCGAGCGAGAGCAACGTACGGCTGGGGCAGGTTTCATTCGATGCCGTCACGGCGGGCCGTTTTGCCATTCAGGGCGCCACGCCGCTCGGTGCAAGTGGGCAAGTCGCCGTGGGCCTGGCTGTGTCGGCCACGGCGGGTGCGGCGATCGGCGCCGTCATGGCGGTGCGCCAGTCGGTCACGACGGTGGATATCCCGAAAATCGCCGACTTGCGTCTAGCGGTGGCGTCGGCTCCGGCCGATGGCGCAGCGGCGCTGGCCCAGGTGCCGACGAATGCTGTGCCGCTGTTCTTTGCCAAGCACATGGGTGCTGCGCCTGCGCATGGCGGCGAATACATCGAGGCGGGCCAGGCTGCGGCCGCTCCCAACGAGGCGCAACGCAGCCGCATGTCGCAGACCCTGGAGACGATCAAGAACGGGGTGATCGGCTTTGCAAATGGCGCTGGCGGCGCGGTGAAACAGGCTTTCGTTACCAGCGCGCTGAACGAACCGTTGCCGACCACGCCGGGCGCCGAGAGCGTCAGCGCGGCGGGTCGGGCCTTGGCCACCGCCTCCAACGTTGCGGCCAGCGGTGTGCGCCGGTTTGGACAAATGGCAGCTTCGACCGCGGTGACCAACAGCATGTCCACCGTCAGCAACATGCTTGCTAGCGCGACCGAAGGCCCCGCTCAGCGCGCCGTGCTGGCATTGGGCAATGCGGTGGGCATCCACACCGCGATCAAGCCCTGGTTCGATGCGCTCGCACGCGACATCCCTGCCGGGGACAACGCGATGCGTGCGCAGCGGCAGGAAAGCGTCAACGCACAGACCGCTCGCCGCCTGCCGGTGTAAGCCACTGACGCAGCTTTCAGAACCGGGCGCATCAATGGCCGGCGCCGAATGCTGTGCGGGCGAGAGTGTCTTTTTCATCGGTCTCGGTTCAGACACCCGGCGTGTGTCGCCGTTTTTCACATGGGGTTCACCATGAACATGCTTGTTGCGAACAACAACCTTCTGACGGCACTGGTGGTGTCTGCCGACGGTGTGGCTCAAACCCAGCCCACGGGTTTGGCGCCCGAGCTGTAGCAGCGGCTGGACGCCGTGGCGTGGGTGTCGATGTTGCGCGTGCCCATTGCCATCGATCACGCCGTGCCATTGGGCAGCGGGCAGGGCGCGATCACATTGGATGGCGTGCTGAAGGCGCGGATCGGCTTGGCGGCGCAGCCGCAGATTGAGACGGCAGACAAACGCGCGATGCCCGAGCAGCAGGCTTGGCTTCAGTCGCCACAGCAAGAGGCCGTGTGGTCGTAGCCGCCGGTACAGCAGCAGCCGTTGTTTCCGCAAATTCAGATGCCGCTGCAGCTGCCCGCACTAACGCCAGGACAGCAGCCAGAACTGCGGCCAGAACAGCCGACCTCCATGAGCCGCCTCGACGTGGTGGTGGTGCTGCAGCGCAACGAGGGCTTGTTCAAGAAGTCGAAGTCGGGCAAAGACTTCTTCGACGGCAAGACCTTCGACCGCAACAAGCTGCAGAAGATCATCAACGACCCGGCCAGCAAGCCGGACAACGTGGAGGCCGCGAAGAAGCTGCTAGACGACCCGGTGTTGTTCGGCATGCTCGACAACGCCAAGCGCGGCCACAAGAGCAGCGGGTGGCGCACGTCGGACGACGGCATGATCGGGCGCAAGGATCTGTTGGCCTTGCGCGAGAAGATGAACAAGACTCCGGCGCCCGACCACGCCGCCGCTTCCGATGCTTTCAATGATCCGAGCGCCGTCAACGAGATGCGCAATGGCCAGCTGAACCAGCCCGACGTCAAGACCGTGAAGGGCGGCGGCCTCAAGAAGCTCGTGTCCGGTGCGATGAAGGTCTATTCGACGTTCCAGAAGATCAGCTCCGAGGTGATGGGCGCCATCGCGGCGCTGAAGATCCCGCTCGTCAGCCAGGCGGCGGCCGCGAGTTCGATGGTGTCGAACGCGATCTCCGGCGGGCTCGACATTGCCCGAACGGCCATCAATGACGGCAACGTCAAGCTGGCGGCGGCCAAAGCCGCATTGAGCTTCGGCAGCCAGGCGATCAGCGTGGCCACCGCGCCAGGCGCCGGCAAGGTTGCGACGGTAGCGGGCCGCGAGATCGTCGATGTGGCCGTCAAGAAGGCGGTCAAGGAAACCGGCAAGGAGGTCGCCGAGGAGATCGCGCAAGACCAGGGCGAGCAGCCTCTCAACGATCGCCGTCCAGCCTGATGCCCGTGCCGGCGCGATGGCTGCCGAGGCCGCGTCGCCATCGGCTTCAATTCATGAAGGTGGCGGTCAGCCCGACGCTGCGCCGGGGCCGCAGCGGTATGTACCCCGGAGTGGACTGGGTTCCGTAGAGCTGGCGGTCGAACAGGTTCTCGGTCGAAACGCGCAGCGACCAGCGCTCCGCCTCGCGCGTCCAGGACAGATCGAACTGCGCGCCGCCGGGCAGCCGCAGTCCCGATGGATCGGCGGACGGATCGGGTGGAACGACCCAGCTGGACGAGTACGCACGAAACGCGAGGCCCAGGCTGTTGCGCACCGGCTCGGTCGCGGGCAGCCGGTAGCGGGCCAGGAGGTGCAAGGAACGCTTGGGGATGCCCGTCGCAGGCAATTCGACGCCTTGCAGTGGCGCAGAGTCAGGCCCCGGCACCACGTCGCGCGCACGAATGAGATTCAGGCCGAGGTGCATGTCCAGCACAGGCGAGACCCGCCCCGACAACTCGGCCTCCACCCCGTTGGCGGAACGGCCCGGAAGAGTGAACACGCCAGTGCCGGGCAGTTCCGCGGAGCTTTGCAGCGTGGTCAATTGGCGCAGACGAAAGGCCTCGAGCGTCAATTCCAACCGGCGCTCCAGCAGTTCGAGCTTGGTGCCGGCTTGCGTCTGGCGCAGCTTGCGCAGCGGGGCCTCGGTGCCGTCGTAGAGCAGGTAGTCGGTGCCCCGGACATCGACCTCGACGGAGTACTGGGTGCCCGCATACACGGAGACCGTCGGTGTGATCTGGTGCAGCAAGCCGGCGTCCCAGTTCGTGACATTTGGCTCCTGCAGCGGCACACCGTAGTAGAGCTTGGACTCGGAAGAGCGGCTGCGCTGCGCAGCCAGCCTGGCGATCCAGTTGCCCAGGCGGACCTGGTCTTGCAGCAGCACGGCGCGCTTGCGTGTGCGCATGGTCAGGGTTTGGGAATCGCCGCTGTATGGCGTGGCAGGCAAGGGGGTGACCCCGGGTTCGAACGTGGCTGGATCGACGTCCCAGCTCGCGAACCCCTCATCGATCTGCGAGCGCTCGCGGTCGAGATCGAATGCCACCAGGAGCCTGTGTTTCATCGGCCCCGTCGCGATGTTGCCGATCAACCCCCATTGCATGCCGATGCTCTGTGCGTCGGTCTGGCTGCTCACCAGATCGACGCCCGCGGCTTCGTCGCCATAGGCCCAGTAGAGGTGGTGGCGCAAGTCGCTGACCATCCTTTCCTGGCGGCCTTTCCACGTCATGCGCCATTGCGGGGACAGCTGCCAACTGAGATCGAGCTCGACGTCTGTGGAGCGCCAGCGCAGCCCGTCTGTCGCGTCCACTGCGCCCATCTGGTTCGGTTCGACGGGGGCGAAACCGCCATCCGAACGCTGCATGCCGCCCCGGCTGGTGGGAGCGGGCGTGATGCGCTGATTGTCAGTTTGCAATGTGAGCGTTGCGTTGAAATCTGCGCCGCGGTAGCCCAGCACGCCGAGCAGGCCGCCAGCGTGCTGGGGGTCATGGCCGCTGTCGGTGCGGTGACTGCGGCTGCCGAAAGCCACGGCGCGCCAATAGGTCCGAGGGGCCAACTCTCCTGCGGCGTCGAGGTCGGTGTGCAGTGTTCCGTTGTCGCGAGAGCTGAGTCCCTGTTTGACTTCGACATGGGCCTGCGTCTCGATCGATTTGCGCACCAGATTGACGACGCCACCGCGTCCGCCGAAGTCGGCAACGCCGCCGATCGCGCCACTGGGCCCTTTGAGCACTTCGATGCGTTCGACGAACGCGTTGTCGATCGGCAGCCCGGCGCGCAGGCTGCCCATGCCCGACAGCAGGTACTGCGCAGGAAGGCCTCGCACCATCAGCGATGGCACCATTCCATCGCTCTCATCGGTGACTCCTGTGACGTAACGCAACGCGTCCATCGTGGTGGCGTTGGGGCCTTGCAGATCCAGCGCGTCGCGCGTCACCACCGAGACGGACTGCGGCAGTTCCAACAGCGGCGTGTCAGTGCGTGTTGCCGTCGAGGCGGTCGATGCTCTCAGACCTTCGGCGTGAGATGCGCCGGCAGAGGCGAGAACGAGCACGGGGTCCAGCGTATAGCGAGGCGGGTCTTGGGGCGGATCTTCGGTTGGCGGTATCTCGTACACCGCAGAGGCAGGCCGTTCGGTTGTGGTTTTCGTTGCTGGCTTTGCGGCCAGGTTGGGGTACACGGTCACCGTGCCGTTCGGCGTCACGTCGATCGACAGGCTGCTTGCGCTGAGCGCCCGCATGAAGGCTTGCATGGGCGTGAAATCGCCCTGCACAGGCGCTGCCGCCTCTCCTTCGACCAGTCTCGGACTGAAGGACACGATGGCGCCGCTGCGTTTGCCGATCTCGATCAGCGCGTTGCTCAGCGGCCCGCCCGGGATGTTGAATGCGAGGGGTTCTTGCGCCATGGCTGCAAGGGCAGGCGGCGGACACGACCCGCAGAGTGCCACGACGATCGCCACTTTGGCCAGTGTCTGGTGCATGGGAGCCGGGAGTCGCCCGCCCGCGGCCTTCGAGGCTTCCCCACTCTCGTGTGTGTCGACGACCACCTTGCGCTGGATACCGAACCGGCGGCTCGATGGCAGGGCGTCGATCGTGCAGACCTCGGGCGGAACGTGCCCGGCTTGAATGGCGGTGTCCATGGTTTCGCTGCAGGGAGTCAAAGCCGACATGGCTGGGGAGACAAGCTGTTTCCCCACACCACTGCCGGTCCGAGCCAGCGTACGGGGTCGGCTCGAATGACGTGTCGCGTAACGATGATGATTCGATGACGCACTCTCGCGCACTTCTTACGGCGAGCAGACGATCGTCAACTACCGGGTAGCAAGCCGGGGAGTGTGGGGGTCGCGAAGAGGCGGCTCGGCGCCCCGGTGCTTCAGCAGTTCCTCAACGGGCACTGCCCATCCTGGTGTCTGGCCGTCGCGGCGTTGCGGGCGAGGCCACACCGGCCTCGCGCGTCAATTCACGAAGGTGGCGGTCAGGCCCACACTGCGCCGAGGCTGCAGCGGCATGTAGCCCGGTGCGGACTGGGTTTCGTAGAGCTGGCGGTCGAACACGTTCTCGAGGGAGATGCCCAGTGACCAGTGTTCAGCCGCGCGCGTCCAGGACAGGTCGAACTGCGCGCCACCCGGCAGGCGCAGCTGCGCTGGAGTGGCTGACGGACTGGGCGGAACGGCCCAGCTGGACGAGTAGGCGCGAAATGCGAGACCGACGCTGTCGCGGAACGGTTCACCCTTGGACAGGCGATAGCGGGCCAAGAGGTTCAAGGAGCGCTCAGGCACGCCCGTCGCGGGCAGCTCGATGCTCTGCGGTGCCGCGGACTCGGGCCCTGGCACCGTTTCGAGCGCACGAATGAAATTCAGGCCCAGGTTCATGTCCACCGCTGGCGAGACACGTCCCGACAACTCGACTTCCACCCCGTTGGCGGAACGGCCTGGAAGACTGAAGAGGCCATTGCCGGGCAATGCTGAGGAGTTTTGCAGCGTGTCCAGTTGGCGCAGCCGAAAGGCTTCGAGCGTCAATGCCAATCGGCGGTCCAGTAGCTCGAGTTTCGTACCGGCTTGCGTCTGGCGTAGCTTGCGCATCGGGGCATCGGTGCCGTCGAAGAGCTGGAGGTCGGCGGCTCGGCCGTCGACCTCGACCGAGTACTGGGTTCCGGCATACACAGAGACCGTCGGCGTGATCTGGTGCAGCAAGCCGGCGTCCCAGTTCGTGGCCTTCGGTGCCTGCAAGGCCATGTTGTCATCGTAGTACTCGGAAGCGTGAGTGCGCTGCACAGCCAGCCGGGCGATCCACTTGCCCAGGCGGAGCTGATCTTGCAGCAGCACGGCTCGATTACGTTCGCGTTTTTCGCGTGTGGTCAGGGTTAGGGCATCGCCACTGTCCGGCGTCGCGGGCAAGGAGGTCACTCCGGGTTCGAAAGTGGCCGGATCGACGGCCCAGCTCGCGGCCCCCTCACCGAGCTGCGAGTGCGAGCGGTTGAGATCGAGTGCCACCAGCAGCTTGTGCTTGATCGGCCCGGTCGCGACGTCGCCGATCAGCCCCCATTGCATGTTGGCGCTCTGCGCGTCGGTCTCGCGGCGCACCAGATCGACGCCTGCCGCCGACTCGTCGTCAACGATCCAATAGCGGTGGTGGTGCATCTCGCTGTCCAACCTTTCTTGGCGACCCTTCCAGGTCATGCGCCATTGCGGCGACAGCTGCCAGCTGAGGTCGAGCTCGATGTCGGTGGAGCGCCAGCGCAGCCCGTCTGTTGCGTTGACCGCGGTCACTTGGCCCGGTTCGACGCCGGTGAAGCCGCCGCCTGCGTTCGGCATGCCGCCTCGGCTGGTGGGGGCGGGCGCGAAGCGCTGATTGTCGGTTTGCAGCGTGAGCGTGGCTTTGAAGTCGGGGCCGCGGTAGCCCAGCAGGCCGAGCAGGCCAGTGGCTTGCTGGGGGTCGTAGCCACCGTCGGTGCGGCCACTGCGGCTGCCATATGCCACGGTGCGCCAATAGGTTCGAGGGGCCACTTCGCCAGCGGCGTCGAGGTCGGTGCGCAGCGTGCCGCCGTCGCGAGAGGTGAATCCCTGTTTCACTTCAGCATAGGGCTGCGTCTCGATCGATTTGCGCACCAGATTGACGATGCCACCGCGTCCGCCGAAGTCGGCAACGCCGCCGATGACACCACTGGGGCCTTTGAGCACTTCGATGCGATCGACAAAGGCATTGTCGATCGACAGCCCGCCACGCAGGGTGCTCATGCCCGACAGCGAGTACTGCGCAGGAAGGCCGCGCACCATCAGTGACGGTACCAACCCCTGGCCTGAAGCGTTGACGTGCGCGGTGACGCCTGTGACGTAGCGCAACGCGTCCGCCGTGGTGGCGTTGGGGCCTTGCAGATCCAGCGCGTCACGCGTCACCACCGAGACCGACTGCGGCAGCTCCGACAGGGGCGTGTCGGTGCGCGTGGCCGTCGATGAGGTTGATGCTTTCAGGCCCGCTGCGTTAGACGCCTCGGCCGAGGCGAGAACGAGCACCGGGTCCAGGGTCAAGTGAGGAGTTTCTTCGATGGGCGGCATCTCGTACGCCGCAGCGCTGGACCGCACGGTGGTGGTCTTCGTCGTTGGCTTCACACCGAAGGTCGAGAACACGGTCACCGTGCCGTTCGGCGTCACGTCGATCGACAGGACGGTAGTACTGATCGCCATCATGAAAGCCTGCATGGGCGTGAAACGGCCCTGCACAGGCTCTGCCGCCTGTCCTTCGACCAGGCTCGGGCTGAATGACACGATGGTGCCGCTGCGCCTGCCGATCTCGATCAGCGCTTGGCTCAGCGGTCCTCTCGGGATGTCGAATGCGATGGGTTCTTGCCCCATGGCCGCAAGGGCCGGCGGCGAACACGACCCGCAAAGTGCCACGACGACCGCCATCTTGGCCAGTGTCTGGTGCATGCAGGCCGGGAACCGCTCGGAGACGGTCGTCGAGATGCGTCGGCGCAGCTGCGCATCGACGATCGCCTCACGCCAGGTGTCGAACCGATGATTCGGTGACAGGGCTTCTGTCGTGGAGACCTCGGGCAGGGCATGCCCGGCTTGAATGGCAGTGTTCATGGCTTCGCGGCAGGGAGTCAAGACCGGCACGGCTGGGGAAACAAGCTGTATTCACACCACCGTCGGCTCGTGACAGCGTATGGCGTCGGCTCGATCAAGATGTCGCGCAATCATGATGATTCGATGACGACTCCTCGTGCTGCGCAGGTTCCGGAACTAGTAGTTAGTTCCATCAAAACAATTACGTATCAAGCCAGTCCGAGGTCGAACTTGTTCCATCGGAACACGACGGGTGAGGCATTGATTTCGGCGATCCCCTTGAGGA
>Ga0307514_10006434_pt1 | contig 10243 bp, 4 predicted proteins | sample 16_EM_MG_FD_203088 | JGI IMG/M metagenome (GOLD analysis project Ga0307514, IMG submission 203088) | Populus trichocarpa ectomycorrhiza microbial communities from riparian zone in the Pacific Northwest, United States - 16_EM | ecosystem: Host-associated > Plants > Roots > Unclassified | place... | reverse complement strand
ATCTTCTGAAACAAATTAAGAAAAAAAATGACAAGTCAAATACTGCCAGACCAACTTTTTCTTTAGTACAATAAGAACAACTCATCACAAAATTGGTGACGATAAACCTCCAGGCAATTCTATATTCGTCCTGTGAGACAAATCAATGTAGAAACTGCGACGTCCAAAGTAATTGGAATGTTTAATCAAACATTTTACACAATATACAAGCATTTTTTTTTTTAAAGCACAGGCCAAATATGCCATTAATAAACCATCATAGAAACCCCGAAATGAGATGCTTATCCTATTGTAAGCAGAACTCCAGTAGGAAATGAAAGCATCTTAAAGGCCTTGAATTCATCAACAAATAGTAAAACACATACCATTTGGTGTAGGCTTGGCAATGATCTGTGGAGCTCCTGCCTGCCACAAAACCAGATCAACATCACCCTAAAACCTCCATACATTCTTTCACAACAGTTTTCTTGAAGGAGCAAAGATAAAACATTATTCATCATCCAAAATAAATCCGTAGGATAACTTACCGAACTTTCTTCATCCTCTTGAAGTGACTGCACAAGCGTCTTCCTAAACACTTCCAGCTGCACACATTCAAAAAAATTAAATCCAATCCCTTCACATTCCGGTCTTAGGCAGATAATCCATACTCAAACCTGGGCATTCATGATTTTTCTAGCAAATACTATTCTTCAGAAGTGCTTTTTATCATTTTAAAAAGAATGCAAAGCTCATATTAGTTACGCTTCTTCGCAGTGGGTCAAATAATGTTTTTTAGCGAAAAAAATAAATATACAAGTTTTTCAAATGTGTTTTTTGTTAAAAAAAATATATATAATTATAAATCAAAAGACACAAGCATGCATTTAACTAAATACAATGAGAACCATATGTGCCAATAAATACAAAAATAAAAAGTTAACGTGTTTATTCAACTCGTCTCGCTACAGATCCAATAATTTTTTTAACACAAAAGAATTAATGTGTAGATGTTATTAACATGTTTTTTAATATTAAGTAAAAAATATAACCGTAAATAAAAAATATAGTAAAAATGATATATGTTAATAAAAACATATAAGATTTCAAACTAATTTTTAATGTAACAAGAGAATAGAACAATGTAAATAATAGAACAATGTAACAATTACTATAATGAAACATGATTTTCTTAATCTTTTTATAATAATTTTTCAAAAAAAAAAGGGTAAAGAAAAAGAAATTACAAAAAAATAAACATAAGAATAAAAAAATGATATAAATAAGCTAAGTGTAAAATGATAAATATTTAAAGTGTAAAAAATAAAAAAAAATCAAAAAAACAATGTAAAGAAAAAAAATAGAAAAACTAAAAAAAGTATTAAGAAATAAAAAATAATAATGATAATTAGACAAGTATAAAATAATAAAAATATCAAATATAAAAAAAAAGAAAATTACAATTCTGACAACAATGTACAGCTACTATAGTAAAAAAAAATTTGGTAAAGTGTATGCATAATATAATATAATACAACAATAATAATTTAGACGCAATTATAGCCAGCCAATTTCGTTAAAAAAAAAGAAGAAGAAGTTAATTACCAAATTATGTAAAGCTGGATTAGTTTAAGGAGTAACAAAAATCTGCAATTAAGCAAAGCTGTAACTTAATTACCTTAGAAACATCTCTCTGAAGCTTCTTAACAGTGTTAGACAACGACGCATTCTCTTTCAACAAATTCTCCTAAACAACAACGTCAAGGCAAAAAAAGTCAAACAACAACAATAAAATCCAAACAAACCGGGTGAAGAAACCGGGGTCGGACCTTCTCTTGGGTAGCCCGGGAGAGCTTATCGGAGGAGTCGGAGAGAGAAGAATCGAGAGACTCGATCTGAGCCTGGAGGTGGGCAATGAAGTCGTCTTTCTCGGCGAGCTTGGCGCGAAGAAGGGAGGACTCGGATTCAAGAGCGGAGACACGTGTAGAGAGGGCAATAGAAGTGATCTTGCGGGCCACATCGAGTTGTTGGAATGGATCAGAGGGTAAGACTTGCAAGACATCCTCGGGAAGATCGAAGGCGGAACCACCTGATTCCTTCGATAGCATCTTCTTCTTCTTCTTCTCTTCTTTCTCGGTTTTTGATGGCTTGTTTTAAATTAATTGTTTCCCTTTTTTTTATTATTATTATTATTATGAGTGAGACGGAGAGCTTTTACTCTTTGCATGTACAGACATGTGGTGACAGATAAAGGAGGCTTGGGAATGGATAGGAGGAGGAGGAGGAGGAGCTGATAAGAGACAAAAAGAAATAATTAAAAAATAAAAAAAGAACAAACAAACAAACCAAGAGACATACCCAACCATTTTTTAATGGGTAGTTGAATCTGCATGAAGGCTCTTTTTACAACTTTTGCCACTTTGAGCCCATGGCTTTAATTTTTGTATTGATTTGGGGTTCCTATTGCGTAGCTTGACTTGATTAAAATTGAATTTATTTAAAAAAATAAATAAATCTTCAAACAACATCGAGAGCCGAGTTGAGTTATATGCTTGTTTTTTTATTCTTTCTCTCTTTATATATATTGTCGACCACAGTTTGCTTTCATTATGAAATTCGAATTGTGATAGTTGTTGTGATTTAAAATATATTTTATTTAAAAATATATTAAATAATGTTTTTTTATTAAAAATATTTAAAAAATAACTTTTAGCAAAAAAATTTAAAATTTAAAGGAACATAGTTTACACTGCGTTCCAAACGGACTTTAAATGAATCAAAAATTGGCAATTAATATAATGAAAAATAAAACCAAAAAAAAATGTCTAAACACATAATTTGCCTTTTAAGTTATTTTAAATTAGTTAACTTAGCTTTTTTATTTTTAATTGAGTAAAATGAATCCCACACGTCAAACAATTGAGGTTAAATAAAACCAATTGAGCCAGTTAGCACAATTTCAAAGCGGGAGACTAATTAACAAATAAACTAAATCATGTTGCAATATTACTGTTCATCCAGACTCATGCAACTGTGGATTGTAACAGTTGCTTCTGCCCGCATATCTTTTCTTTCGGTTTGTACACGCATGCCCTTCCTTTTCTTTTGTTGGTATCATTGATATGTTATTTGATGTCACATTAGTCTCTTTATAATATTGGGAGGGCTGTCTGGTTTGCCTGGGGAACTACTATCATGTTGGTTAGAGATAAGATTTTCCACTCTTTACATGTGATTCATTGTGCAGCAATTGTCCTTTGTTTTTCTTGTGACCAGAAATTAAAAATGCCTTGTTCTTTTTTTAGTTTACAGCCAAATACCTTTTCTTTTGGTTTGTCTATTTCCAGTCTGTGTATTTCTTTGCCCACCAGTTGTTGGACTCTCTTTTTATTTTTCTCGATTGCCTCTCCTGCTAGTTGTTGCACCATCAGTTTAGTGTTTTTTTCCCTCTTTCCATTGCCTCTCTTACTATCTTTGTTCAGTTTGTTTTCTGATGCATCCATAATTAATCTGTGTGGTTCCTCTATTTTCAGCAGATTTGTTGAGCTTTTTTAGCCTTCTTTTCGGTTGGGTTGCTGGGTTGCTGCTTTGTTTACATTAAGGCTTACTTGCTTTACGCTGCTAGCATGTGCATGTATTTATGGTCTGCAAGATTAATGGTTGTCTCTTTCTTGCTTTGTTGGACTGTGAGACCAGCTTCTCTGTTTTTCCATTTGCTTTTTAACCAACCAACAAAGGCGTTGGTTGCGAGGAGTTTGTATTGAAAATTGTTTCTGCTGTGTTTTCTTCCCTTATGATGGTTGTTGAATTTGTGCTTTAGATTCCCATCTTTATTTATTTGGCCAATTCATGTTGCAATTTACATTTGTTCTTTTCTTGGCTTGCCTTTTTTATTCTGGTCATTCATTTATTTGTGTTTACACTGTCATCAAATATATATAACATTTAGTCAATAATTTTCAAAACTGAAAAAAAATAAAGGAACGCGCTTCTTTCTTGCAGCAACAGATAATATTTAATCAATAATTTACAATTGTTTATTTACAAATACACAAAAATCGTTAGATGTCAACCTTGAATAAGTTTCTTAGACCAAACCCTCTTCAAAACTGTTTCATATTAAAAGAATTGTTTAGCTAATGGAGAACCAAACAAATATACCTTATTGTTTTCACATCTCCAGCCATGTACATTGATGCAACTAGCTGATAAATAGGTATTAACATGATAGAAACATAATCATGCATATGGCAGAGGTATAATGACATAGAGGAGCAACTTATAACAAGGGAAAACAAACTGTCAAAGTTGTTATTGATAAAAAAGAAAAAAAGTAACAGGGAAACCGTGAGTGCTAATTTTGTTGAGACATGATTATAATGGTGACAAGAAAAGGAGGAAGAGCCATATGGAGATCGTGCTGCAACTGCTTTCATGGATGGACCTACTCACTTTGCTTCTTCTTCTTCTTAATTGAATAAACAATTGGTCTTGCTGAGGGTCTTGGAATTTTGACAATTTAATCTACAAGGAGATAACAGTAGTAGGAGGTCTCTAGTAGTAGCAGGAGTCAGTTGTGAAACTGAATGTGAAAAAGAAAGATAAATATGAGGTTATTAGCTGGACAGACGGGCAGGACATCGAATGTGAACCATAACAATCCTCTCATGTCTCAGCCTTTCCCTCCCTAATGACCTAGACATGAACTCAACCTTATAAGTGACTAAAATGTTGGATAAGAAAAGGTTCAAATTATTGTATTCGTGTTTTTTATATTTTTTTTAAATGTTGACAAAGTTTGAAGCTTTGACAATCCTAATGCAATTCACCAACTGAAGATTTTCCACCAAGCAACTTCGAAGCCTTATCCTTTTAGGTTGACCATTTTAATTATTGAGCTATCTCAAATGCTATTTTCGGTCAGTCACGTTATACACCATTGTTTTCGCTGCTTGGTGTTCTTTTCAGTGTGCTGTGCAATTTAACTACTGGGATTCTATGGCTAAAATCGTTTTCTTCTAATCAGTTGCTGGATTAGCATATTAGAAAATTAGCATATTAGGCCAGCCTTAGCAGACTAATTAAATTCGTTTTATCCAGGAAAGTCAATATTTTAGGTTCTGTTAAAAATTTATTTATTGGCCACACAAGTTTCATTTCAATTGATGTTTAGCTGCACATATTTTCTCTTATAAAAAACAATTTAGAAGTCAATGAGCATTTTAGGCCAACCTTTTTAAGTTGGTAGATTAATTAGCTTGGTATTTGCTACAGTAAGCTTATAAGTAAGAAATTCAACTTTTTTTTTTGGTTTCTTTTTTAAATAAGTCTGATAAGCTTTAGTTTGTTTCCTTTCGAACAAAAGGAAAAAAAATGGTTGCAAGTTCACCCAGGTAAATAGATATTCTAAGTTCTATTAAAAAATACTTAATTAGCGAAACAAATGCTATTTGAATTGCGGTTTGGTGGTTGAAAAGCAGAATGAAGAGAATGTTTGTTGCATTTGAAACTTGGAATTTAAGAAACAAGAATGCAAGTTGGTGGCTGCTTTTTTCTGCATATCCTTAACTAAGATGGGGGTCTGAGAGTTTTAAATGCTTTTTTTTAGGGTGAATATTGTTGTCATTACTACATGTTGTTGAGCTCAGACTGATGATGATTGTATGTGTGTTTAATTCACTTCGGCAAGAAAAACAATCTTTTGATGGTTTGTTGAATTGCTAGCGCTAAGGATTGTTTTTATTAATAAGGGGTTATTATCATTCTTAGGTTGTGTGTTTGTTTGGGCTACATATTAAGAGGTAAAAAAGAAACAAGTAAGCGTTTTTAATTGGGTTATGAAAACAAAGTGTCAGGTTTACATTGTTGATCACTGTAGGTAGAGCCGCCTATTGCTTTTTAATGCTTTAATCATATCGGTGTAGCAATTATATTCTTTTAATCACCTCTAGGAAATTTATGTTGTGGTTGTTTTAAGTTGTTGTGCATTAAACTTGTCTCTATTAGTTAGATTTTTCAAAAACTTTTTCTTTGCATTTTTAGGATTTATTGTTCTTCAGCTTCATTATGATGTTTGTATATATACACTGGTTGTCATGTAATGTCGAGAAAGCATATATTGACATTTTTTGTTTTTTTCTTATTTAATTTTTTGGTTGTGTTTTTTACTATAAGTGTTGATGTGTTGGTATTTGTTCATAATATATTCATATTATTGAGCTATTTTATTGTTGTCTAACTTTTTTAAAAGTTGCTTTGAGAAATAAAATAAACGTTCTAGGTAGAGAAATAGATTAACTTTTTTTATTATCTACATTGCTCATTTGTTTTGTTTGGAATTTGATCTTTGTTTTTTGTTTCTTTGGTCAATTATCAAGGACTATGCAAGATGATTTTTTCCTGTCGAGATACCGTTCATCAAGATAATGTATCATACTCCTACAATGTGTTTTAGTGAATAAGAAAAAAAATAGAAAATAAATATTTGATACGCTGGATTTTGTTGATGCATTATTGTGCTATAACTTTAATCTTTCTCACGAGGTTTTTTAGCTAATTCATTGTTGCGTTTAGTTTACCCGATAAACTTATGACTTCAATCATGAAATGAGAACAACCCATTAAAATGCAAATCCAATGTTTAAGAACCCATAAGCTTGGTCATGAAACCGAGATAATCTTTTAAAAAACTTTTTTAACTAGGGTTCAAATGTCCAAACCAACAACCTTAATCTTAAGGCCAAGATATCTCCATAAAAATCATATCAAAACAAATTACAAAGTTCAATACCCAATTAACCAAGTGTTGACTGCTGGAATTAGAAAAATAAAAACACAAACAAAATCAAGTTAATTCAGGTCTATGTTTTGAACATTATTCTCAAATCATTGGATCAAGATAATATAATGCAAAGTAAAAATAAATTAATCATGAAATCTAATTTTAAATCAGGCCAATATAAATGATGCAATTAGAAAAAAATTTATTAAGAAAAAGAAAAAAAAAGAGTCAACTAAGTTAACCCGCCGGATATATAATCTATGTTATAAAATATGATAACTAAATAAAAAGCAAATCCAACATTAAAAAATTAAATAAAAAAACAAAATTTTTCTAATTAATATAAAACCCTTACGTTTATGCAACTTCAATTATTGATTTTATACCTATCATGTCAGTGTTTCTGCTCTAAGTCTTAGCTCAATTTTATTATTGCTTTTTCCTTGCACCATTTCTTTATCTAATTTCATGTTAAGCTTTTTTCAATGTTTTGTTTTTTTAACTAGATTTTATACATACATGATTACCCGAGGACAACGCTTGCAATCATCATATGCAATTAATAATGAGGAAGATTCTCCATTTATTTCATCGCAGCGAGAAAATGAAACTTATCTTTGCTAAGTTGGTATGTTAACACGCTCATCAAGATGAGCACATATACATTATTATAACTTGAGATTTCCAAAATCAAGAGACATAATTTTACCAGGTTCTATAATTATCTACTATGCTTGTTGTTGTAAGCTACTTTCGCTACCTCTATCTTGTTGTTACTAATGGTCACTATTTATAGCTGAAAATGGGTGAACAAACCTCTTTATTTCTAGCTTTAATTATGGTCAATAAATGAAAAATATACAACCTCTATTCCAGCCCATTTTTTACAACTTTCAAACCTCTATTTCATCTCTTTATGGCCTTGTTTATACTCGTTGTAGCAGGCATTTGTATGAGTTTCTCCACATTCAATAGTCTTCGCACTTAATTATCTATCACTTAGGAGATAAATGACACAACTTTAGTTCCCCATCCCTCTATTTCATCTCACTCCAGCCTTGTTTCTACTCATTGTAGCTTGCATTTCTTTGAGTTTATCTCCACACTTGATAATCTATCACTTGGAGATAAATGACGCAACTTCAGTTCCTCATCCTTCATGGGTTAATTCTCACTTGATTTTGGTAGCTCATTTATCATTGTATATGTGGACAGCTAATGTTATTTGTGTCTTTAGGTAGGGTGCTCATTATATATCTTTACATTTCATATAGGTTGTATTTTCTTTGATAGCCTAGTGAAATCTCTTCCTCGCCTGAGTCTGACCATTCAATCATAAGTTTTCTTATACAAAAGTATTTGATAATATAAGTGTGGCATTCACTGTTTGAGTATTACAATATCATCAAAAGCTCACCACTCTTATAAGATCTTACTTATCCAAGACCATGTACATGCCCTCTACTTCTACTAAAGAGTCGTGTTTTACTACTCAATAAGTCATTCTCTCTTCATCTAAGAGTTCAGTCAACTCTTCACTTTACCATGGAAGCAACAACCATGAAAGTCAATCAACACTGCTCTTCATATTTGGCAACTTGTGCTTAGTTGAACCATTGACTTTCTCTCATTCTCCCACTCAAAATCATACACAACCAGAAGCTCCTTCCATTTTCTACCATATCTCTAAAAACTTATAAGCAATACCTTGATTTAGTGATAAAAGATCCTCTTGGGTGGAATTTTTTTGGCAGTTTCATAAGCATCCTCTCCTCAACCTGCCCATGCATATATGGAGTAGTTTCCAGCACCAACCAACTCTGGTTTGATTTCTCATTCATTGTTAGTGTGTAAGAAACATTACATCACCCTTTTATAAGGCCTTGTTGACATACAACAACCATATAATTTTCACTTTTGTTGTTTGTAACACTTATTGGGAAGATCTTCAATAGGGAGTTTTTTTGTGCTCATATCGAGGCCTCAAAATCTAGCAGCTTTATTATTGCTTCAGTTTATCCCAAGCTCGTTATTATTTGTCTTACCAGCACTACATCTGTTTTCTCCACCTAAATCTTTCCATACTTTAAGATATCTAGAGCACCCAATTCTGCCTTTTTCTTAAGGTATAAAGCCATATCAAATCATCTTTGATAAGGCTAGGTTTTTCAATTGAATCCCCTCATTAAACAATTCAACTCATAAGCTCTTTGGATCACTACTATTTGTTAGCAAAATATAATTCAAAGTTTGTGCCATCAAACATTTTGATTCCAACAAACACTATTTATTCTTCAAAGTCATTTCTTCCTCTTAAAAACCGTCATTCACCAAGATGACGTTAAGTTTCTCTATATCTAGTTAATCTCTTCTTAAACTGTGATCCACCATCAATTCTAGATTTGGACTATCAGAGTTGTTTGAAATGTGATTTAGATGATTTCAAATGCATTCATAGCTGATTTATCCAACTTTTTTTTATTCCAACAACTATTATTTATTCTCCAAACCCATTGCTTTCTTGTAAACATCATTATTTACTAAGATGACATTATATTGCTCCATCTATAGGCAATCCGTTCTCAAAGTGTGATCCACCATTGATTCTGAATATGGATAATCAAGAATCGTAATTGCATCTAAAATGATTAAATTAGTTATAAATGAATCTAAAATCATCTAAGTTGTATTTTAAATAGCTCTAATTTTATCCAAAGAAATCTAACTTGATGGATGACTTAGATTAAGCAAAACAATTTGATTACATGTAGGATTAACCACATTAATATGCTTTCCTCTACCAACATTTTGGATGATAAGACCCATTTACTAACATCGTTGATGGCGTGTATGTTAATGTGTCATGATGATCAAACCATAAAGATGGTGTGGAACCCATATGGTGGCAGTATAACACTGACCTAGTAGTTAATGTGGATGGGTTAGGTCTTAACTAGAATGATTTCACAGGTCACAAATCTGGGTTTTTGGGTGAAGAAGATGATCTACATGTGAGGCAATTTGTCATCTGTGTGGAGGGGTAACTGCACATAAAAGGCACGTGGAAAGCTTCTTGTTGGTGTGTAGAAAAGCATGCAGCCTTTTTAGGTCTCCGTTTTGCATGTCATTTTCACCATTATGTTCGCCTTGGCATCCTTTTTCCAGTAATGTGTTCAAAACATATTTTAGATCACTTTCATTTCTAGAAAAGGAAATTAAAACACTTTTTATTTTCTTTCCAAAGCTCTAATACTAGTTGTTAGGACCTGAAATTGATGTTAAAAACCAAGAGACATAATTTTAACATGGTTTAGTTGCCTATGTCTATAGAGCAACCAATTTCATTATATATGTTGTTACCCATTTTTGGGTTCCCACAAAAATAATGAGAAAATACAAAACAAATATATAAAAAATATTCAGAAGAAATCCAAAAAATAATAGGAGCGAGAAAATGATGCTGGAATGCCGAAAAAATGCTAA
>Ga0307514_10006433_pt1 | contig 10244 bp, 15 predicted proteins | sample 16_EM_MG_FD_203088 | JGI IMG/M metagenome (GOLD analysis project Ga0307514, IMG submission 203088) | Populus trichocarpa ectomycorrhiza microbial communities from riparian zone in the Pacific Northwest, United States - 16_EM | ecosystem: Host-associated > Plants > Roots > Unclassified | place... | reverse complement strand
CTGAATATTCAATTATTCAGTGGGCTGCATGCATTTTTGGAATACTGACCCACTCAGGCATAAGAATACCCCGATATCATTGAAAAACGCAACAAGCAATGTATAACTCACAAGCAACGGAACACCTGTCAGCATCGCACTTATCAATATCGAACTTAGCAACGCAGAACTCACAAGCAATGCATAGATTATCAGCATCGCACCTAGCAGTATCGCAAAAATCAGCATCGCACGCTTCAGCAGCAAGCGCTGCAGTACAGAAAGTAAAATTAACAACAACATCTAACAGAGCAGCTAAAAGGCCTTCGAGGTCTTCTAGGATTCTCGCACACACGACGACGACACATCAGGTTATTCAGGGTAAATCTAACCAGCAAGCAACAATGACACAACCAACCAACGCCAATTCCGCAATTTCGCTATTCCCATTGCCACACCAGATGGGAGCTCTATATTTCGATGGCAAAGACGTCACAGACTTTATCGCGCATTGGGAAGACTTGACGATAGATTGGACGCACAGTCAACATATCAAGAAAGTCTCCCTATATTGTGAAAAACTGATTGGTAAGTATTGGAAGACTTTTGAGACTTATGTCACTGGAACCAGTTGGAATGAATTCCGAGCAGCATTGATCACGGAATTCAAAGAGGATGACATAGAGCAGAAGAAAAATACGGAAATGTACCTCCAATCATTAGTGCAGAGTATGAGAATGACCAAAGACCCATCTGTGGCTAGATATCGAGCTTTTATATTCGAATTTGCTGAGCGTTTGACGCTCCTGGTATCTAAGCTAATCCTCAATGAACATACCAGGGTGTTTATGTTTTTACAGGCTCTCTCGGACAAAATAGGTGACAAGCTATGCAAACAATGCAACATCGACATAGATGACACAGCATCTACAGCTAACGTATGGACCAATCTTCGTCAAGAGTCGCTAAGTATTTGCATAAAGGATGACTCCCAGATGAGTAAGTTGTGGAAAACGAAGCAGCAAATGGAGTCACCTACCGCAAGCCCACATGCGTACGACCAAACGTGTGTAAAACAAACTCAGGGTAAGATGAAAAAGGACGGAAAGCCTCCACAGACGCTGGATGAGGTAACATCAATGATGAAGGAGCTCCAACTAAGCCAGGTAGAGGCTACAAAAAAGTTGAATGAAGAGTTAGCTTTCTTAAGGGACGTTTTCACGAAAACACCACCCAAGGGCCCTTACTATTGGCCAAAGCAGTATGGGAACAGAGAGTATCCGCCAGCGGCGATGGCGAATCCTATCCGAGGTTGCCATTGGGATAGACAATTGCATCTCAAAGAAGACTGCCCAGACTTGAAAAGAGTGGTAGAAAGAGGGGATGTACACATGTGTGGGAAAATTGTGTTTTTAGGACAAGAGCGGTTGGGCGATGAAATCAAAGTCCCAAGTCTATCGGAAGTTGGTAGAGTCGTAAAATGGCAGAAAGATTAGGTGCATGAGTATCTAAAAATAAAAGAGAGGAATATTCCAAAAATGCAGTGTATCACCGTGGAGACTGAGAGTAAGGATGTGGCATGCAATATGATGGAGAAAATGAATGGGGAAAATGTCATATATATGCAATCTAGAGAGATGGAAGTTGATGAGAAACGTGTTCAAGAAAGCTGGGATGAAGGAGAAAAAGAGCCTAAACGGTAGGCGCTTACGCCAGAAAATCCACCTAAAATCCTAAGACACAATAAACCCCAAGCTATCAAGCCCCAGGTTGTCCAGCCAGCTGCTGAGAGGTCTCCGAGACCACAACATGAAAAAATGTGGAATACGCTCTGCCAATCTGTGAATATTGGCAAGCTCAGCAAAAGGACATTAGATGCGCCTGTCCTGGGGGTCACTGTGAGAGAGCTTCTGTCAATTTCACCAGACCTGATTCAACAGTAGTTTAGGGTGAAGAGGGTGCCGCCGTTGAAAGCTGGCAAAGAGCCTGATGCCTATGTATATTCCATCAAATGGAAAGAAGCTATGCGAAAGCTCTACGCCTATGCCTTGCCGAAATGTAGGGGGAGAGTGAATGATATGGAATTTGATATGCTGATAGATTCGGGAGCCGAGCTGTGCTTGATGTCGAAAGAAGTATTTGACAAGTTAGAACTTCCGATAGATCTGGCGGTAGACTGGCAAGTGGGGTCAGCTAATTCCCAGAAAACAAAGGCCCATAGCATATGCCATGATGTTCCGGTGACAGTAGGGGGTATCACGGCCAGATGTTGCTTTTTTGTGCTAGAGAGCCTTTCTCAGGATATCATACTGGGTCGACCATGGCAAAGGATAGTGCGAGCAAAGCATGACAACAGGGATGATGGGAGCTGTTTCATCACCATCTATGACGAATGCGGGAATGCCACCACATTTTGTTCACTACCCGTACACCACGAACGCAATAGGGCAGAGGCTAGAATTGCGACGGCCAACCAGCAACACCAGCAAAACCAGCAAGACAAACAACAGTCGCGTAAAGATTATTACACGAGTGATAGTGGGAAGGTGATATTTGGGAGCAATGCTGTGGAGGAATTTCACGAAGATGATGAAAGGGATCGATTCAGGGTAAGGTACGAAACGGTAGGAGGGGTGAATCAAGCAACAGTCATAGATGATGATGATGGAATCTATGGAAACGATGCAATCACCATTAGCAGGAAAGTGGTAGAAGCTCGCACCCTTTACAAACGAAAGAAGGATAAGATCCGGCCAGCCAACCAACCGCATATGGGAGGTCTAAAACCTGGGGGAGACGAAGACTGGAAATTGAAGCTTGCGGGAAACCCATCAAGAGCAAATGCCAAATACCCATGGCTAATTGCAAAATTTTCGGATATGGTGAAAGGGCCGAGGTTGACTAAAGAGCGCATCGATGGGCTGAAAATTGGGAAGGGGGTCTCGCAGCAGGAAAAAGATGTATTAATGGAGGTCCTGTTCAACAGGGAGGCTAGCATCGTATTTGATTTTACGGAAAAAGGGGTTTTTAAGCCAGAAGTTGAGCCTTCACACAAAATACTGGTGATTCCGCATGAACCATGGCAAGCTGTGAGCTTCAGAGTCCCGAAAGCTCTGGAAGGGGAGGTGGTTGATATTGTGAAAAAGAAGCTGGAATGTGGAGCACTAGAATGATGCTGTGGACCATATCGCAATCCATGGTTTCTAGTACCTAAAAAGAGTGGAGGATATCGTTTGATCAATGCTGCTCAACGATTGAATGCCGTCACCATCAAAGATGCAAGCCTGCCACCATCAGCGGATGAATTTAGCGAAGAATTTGCTGGATTCTCATTGCTTTCGTTGTTAGATTTCTTTTCCAGATATGATCAATGCGAATTAGATCCATCTAGCCAGGATATGACAGCTTTCCAAACACCGCTAGGGGTACTGAGAATGACAGCTTTGCCGCAGGGGTATACGAATGGGGTTCAAGTGTTTGATCAGGTGATGAAAAAGATACTCAAGGATCAAATAGCTGCGGGAATAAGAAAACCATTCATCAATGACGTAGCAGTCAAACCAGCCTCTCGCAACATCTTTTTGGACAAAAATGGTGTGCCAGAGGAGGTTGTGCCAGGAATTAGGAAGTTTGTACTGGAGGCCATAATTTCGGTGGATAGGGTGCTAGCGGATATTGAAAGAGCTGGGGGTACGATTTCGGGAGCTAAGAGTGAATTTTTGATAGAAAAGCTCAAAGTTGTGGCATATATCTGTGGATCTAATGGACGAACCCCGGAAGATACAAAGGTCCAAAGGATCACGAACTGGCCAGCATATCAAACTGTGATGGAAATCAAAGCTTTCATTGGGCTGTGTGTATACTATCGGGTGTGGATAAGGGACTTTTCGATCATCGCAGAACCATTATTCAGGCTCATGAACAAAAACGAGGAGTTTAAATAGGCAGAAGAACAACAAGAGGCCATAGGTAAGCTCAAATTAGCCTTGACACAAGCGCCAGCCATCAAAGCCATTGATTATGCCAGCAGCGGGAGGATCGTATTATCAGTAGATTCATTGTTGTTGGGATAGGGGGCGATTCTGCAGCAAGAGGATGATATGAAAAAGCGACATCCAGCTAGGTATGAATCGGGGATATGGACGGAAGCGGAGAAAAAGTATGATGCTGGAAAGCTTGAAAGCCAGGGGTTGTTGAAGGCATTGAAAAAGTTCAGATACTACTTGTATGGAGTTCGGTTTTTGGTGGAAATTGATGCTAGGACACTTGTATATCAGCTCAATCAACCAGCAGTAGATTTGCTAGGCTCTGTACTCAACAGCTGGTTAGCGTAGATAAGGCTATTCAGTTTCGATATCAAACACGTTGCTGGAAAGAGACATGGTGGCCCGGATGGATTATCGAGAAGAGGGAGAGATGAAAGGGATTCAGAGGATGGAGAGGATGAAAATGAGCTTGAGGAGAGCATGGATGCCGATTTGGTACACGCGTATACGTGTGTGGAAGAGCTGGCAGATGACGCTGAGGGTGAGGACGCTGAGGACGATGAGGATGAAGAGCATGAAGAGGATGAAGAGGATGGCGATGATGATGATGACGAGGATGATGTCGACGACATGCGGCATGACCTAAAAAGGGTAAAAGTTTACCTGTTAATGCTGCAAAGGCCTGTTAGGATGACAGACAGGGCATTCAATTCATTCAGGCAGTATGCGTTAAGGTTTTTGATGCATGAAGGAGTACTATTTCGGAGAGCAAAACAAAATATTTCTCCGAAAAGAGTCATTTGGAGTAAAAATGTTCAAATTGACATCATACGGCAATTGCACGATGAGAGTGGGCATCGAGGGACGAAAGGAACGTATGAAAAGACAGCTCTACAGTATTGGTGGAGAGGCATATATAGGGATGTAGAACAGTAGGTAAAATCCTGTGAAGAGTGTCAAAAATGCGCTACCATTAGAGTGACTAAGGAGTTGCACCCGACATTGGAAAACTCACTGTGGCTAAGAGTAGGTCTCGATATTGTGTATATGCTGATGGATGAAGGATTCACGAAAATTGTAGCAATGCGAGAGTATCTATCAGGGTGGATAGAGGCAAAACCACTGAAAAAGGCAGACAGCAAAAGTGTCGCAGCATTCATCCATGAGTGAATAACAAGGTATGGAGTACCCGGGATGATAATCCATGATAATGGAAGCGAAAATCAGAAAATAGCAAAAGAATTGATTGATAGATACCGCATCAACAATATCAACATCGCGTCGTATTACCCTCAGTCAAATGGACTTGTCGAAAGAGGACATTAACCCATAGTGGATGCTCTAGCAAAAATGAACAACAACAACAAGTGGGTGAAAAATTTGCCAGTGGTGTTGTAGGCAGATAGAATCAGGACTTGCATATCAACGGGATTCACGCCTTATAAGCTTGTTTTCGGCCAGGATTGTGTTTTGCCAGTAGAATTGAGCGCGGCAAACTGGGCTACAATAAATTGGAAGAACGTGCGCTCTAGGGAAGATTTGTTAGCAAAAAGAGCCAGGTAGTTGGAAAGGAGGGCAGAAGACCTGGAAGAGGCAAAAACGAATCTCAGAAAAGCGAGACTTCAGAGTAAGGTATATTTTGATAAAAACAGACGCGAAAGATGCCAACAATTGCGAGTCGGCCATCTAGAACTGCTATACAACAGTGTACTAGACAAGCAGTAGTTCCAGAAGCTCAAAAATAGATGGAATGGGCCATATAAAATCAGAGAAATATGCCAGGATCGGGGAACGTATCTACTGAGTAAGTTAGCCGGGACAGAAATGAAAGGGATATACGCGGGAGATAGAATAAAAAAATTCTATGCGTGATATGGGATGGAGGATGGTGGGGAATCAGAATCAGATATGGAAGATGCGGAAGATGTGAAAGATGAAGAATTGGAGGAGAGGGAATAGACAGGAATTTAGGTGTTTGTGATATGCAGTGTTTACGCTCTTTAGGCTCTTTAGGCTCTTTAGGTTTATTTACGGTATTTACGATATTTACGGTCTGTACGGTCCTTTTAGTGTTTTTCGACATTTCCAAGTAAAGGGGCATGAGGAAGGGTGGAATGCACAGGGGAGAATTTCGAGGGGTCTGAAATTTTGGAAGGGGGGAGGGGTCGAGTAGGAAAATAAAATAAAAATAGTAGGGAAAAGAGGACAAAATATCAGTCATTAGGAATTGGGGATAATAGGGTGAATTTGTGGAATTGTAGTCGAGAGTTCAGGGTAACTGCAAAAATCATGGCTGTTTGCAGAATCTCCTATGGCAGGCAAACATTTCTAATCGGAAGCTCACAGAACAAATGGAATGTGATGCAATGTTTGTGTGGAATTTGTCAGATACCAAGAATGCCGGATTTCGAATTTCACCACAGGATTTCAGCCGGTATATTAAGAGGTCTTTCCCACCCATCATCACCATCACTCCTACAACCTCACACAACAACGAAAACTCCACTTCTACCGAAAACTCAACCTTCACTGACGAAATAATCCTCCTACCGAATACAGCTCAGCACTCCAGGCAAAAATAGTAGAAAACAAAATCGTGAAACTCACCGGAAATCTTATTGCGAGAAGCTATGACCTGAGAGAGTGATGCAACGAAGAGGTAGGAAAGCTAGAAGGGAGAGAGAAATGGGAGTTTACTATCGAAATAGTGCGGATCGGTCAAGAACAGGCGGAGAAAGTGGCCTTAGCAGCGCAAATCATGAAGGAGTGGGTTGAAGGTTGGACTGATGAAGACCTCGCGAAAATGGAAGCCATGAGAGAGGCAGTCGAAACTGACCAGGCGTACTCCACTACCATCATCTCTCTATCAGAGTTCCATTCAGCTTCGGAAAGGAGGAAAGCTTTTAAGAAAGCAAGAATTGAGCAGGCATGGGGAAATAACTAGGAAGAAAAGTTGGGGGAATTGTTACCTCCCTGGCCGGCTGAAGAGTTTTTGCGGGAACTGGCGAGATTTGCAGAACGCAACAAGATGTGGGTTGAAGTAAAACTACTGATGGAAAGTAATATCGCACAGCGGCTGGCCGCTAAGAGTACAAAAAAGTACAAGTGGCTTACAACGAGGAACATAGCCGAAAAATCGACAGTCGAAAAGACTAGGCTATGGGGTAAAAAAATTACCAATGAGCAAGCTCCTGCAGGCCAGGAGACTCGGGCTTCCAAAACCCCATCCCCCCAACCTGAACAAAGCGATCTCGCAGAAATACCCAAAGAATCGGAAGCTGGCCAGGGGATGGAGAGCTCTTCCGGCACAAACTCTTCAGATCCACAACCCTTGCAGAATCAACTGGTAGAGGCAGAACCGAGTACACACGATGATGATGAGCAAGACGCAGGGCAGAATAAGGGGGAAGGTGTGAGGGAGGTGGAGGCAAGTGGTAGAAAGAGGAGGAGGCAATCTGAGGGCGGAAAATGGAAAAGGTACTGAATAGGCATTCTGGTGATAAATCTGGACGTGGAAGAGAGGGTGGACGAATTGCAGCGAAAGGCTCAAGTGGAGGAAGAGAAGGATGATGCGCTGGTGGTGGAGGGAGCCTTAAGGATTTTGACGGCGGGAGAGGGGAGACAGGATACTGGGATTTTGCAAAGAAGGCTGGAAAAGTTGCTGAGAGCCAGCAAGGCGGAGATTGAGGAGGAATTGGAAAATTAAGCACTTGTTTTAATTGTATGTGAAGTTTTCCATTGACAAATTTGTTTGACTGTTGGTTGATTTTATGTTGTTGTTTTTTATTATTATTTGTTTTATCATTCGCAATGGGGCTGTAAAGTGTTGGAAGGAGGAAGGGATGTGGTGCCGCGGAAAATGTGGGTGGCGTTCAGAGTAAACTAGGGTGGTGTGGGCGAGCTAGGTTGTTGGGTATTTTTTATTCTTTATTATTATTTAGCTCTTTGTTGTTTTTGGCTTTGATATATTTCGCACGCATGTATGTATGTACGTAGGCAAGCTTTTGGGAATCTTATCGCACGTTGGCAAAATATACGCTCTTTCGCTCTGTCGCTCGCCCGCCCGCCCGCTATATGTGATATCTCGAATAATTGAGCTTTTCCGCCAGTCTTATCACTCTCCAGTATTTGATGTTTATATCTACCTACGGGAAGAATATTCGCTCACTCTATAGCACATGTATCGTTGCTGAGTATTATTGGCTCTCCGACGCCGGATGGACCAGAAGGAATGGTACGTGTGGGACTTCCAATGCAGAGTCATGTAGTGGCAGTAGCAGATATAGAGGGAATGGCACACTTGGTACCAGTCAATCTGGAAGAGTTATATTTGGTCAACAACTAGATAGATGTACATACATGGAATGATATACATGATAGAAACTAGATAAAAAATAAAAACATTGGTGTAATGCAAAAGTCTGAATAAATGTAGGTGAGCAGGCGGCAATCTAGCGTCAGGCGCAGGACTGCACACATAGGAAACAGCCAGCAAGCGTTGGGAAACAAATGCGAAAAACAAATGAATGTGAACAGATGATTGCAAAATGATAAAGATAATAGAGGTAGGTAACGTCAGATGGAATAACAGTATTGCAAATGCAAGGGAATGAATGGTAGGAATTCAGGAGGTAAGAGATTGTGTGAGCACGTTAGTAGGAATAAATATGAGGAGTTTGAATTGCAGGCGACAGGGAAATGAGTTGCAATTGAAAATGGATGAGGGTGGGACGTGACATTGTAAACGAGCTGAAAAGACAGGTAGGATTGTGGAAAATAAATACCAGGAGTTGGAGTTGCGGGGGACAAGGAAATAGGTTGGCATTGGAGATAGAGTGAGGTCAGTGGGACAGCGTCTGGATACTCCAGATGCAGGAGGCACAGGGAATATAATGCGCCATCGAGACGCACTAGTGCAGTGTCTAGACGCCAATTTTTTCTTGCTGATGGTGGTGTTTGTTAGCCTGTTATGTTATTGCAACATGGTTGTGGACGAGCTTTGTTTTGACAGAATCCCAAAGAGCGTTAGATGTTATGTCAGGACAGAGGGAGGCACTGGAGACGACAACTCCTTTTTCGAACTTAGGAGTAAAATAAATACTGAGAGTATGAGGAGAGGCATCCCTAGAAGCATCAATACCAGTATTAATTGCTACCTGCACAGAGAGGAGAGCGGCCAGCCAGTCCAGTCCTTGTGCTAACAACTTGGAACGTAAGATTGTTATGATAGACTTGTTGGCAATCTCGGATTGCCCATCTGTCTCAGAATGGTAAGCAGAGGACATAGACTAGGTGATATTGTTGACTGTACAGAACTTCTTCCATGCCAATGAGGTAAAGAGAACATCTCTGTCCGTAATGATATCCTATGGCAAGCCAAAGAAAGAATATACGGAATTGTTGTAGACATTGATGAGGTATTCTGCTGTGTAATTAAGAGGCAGCAGAAGGATGATTGTATACTTGGAGAACCTATCCACAATTACCCAAACATGATCATACGAAACCTGCGTAGTCTTGTTGGTAACTTGGGGTAGAAATAGGAAATCTATTGATATATGAGTGAAGGGAGTGTCCGGAATTGGCAGAGGCTTAAGTAGTCCAAAAGGGCGTTGAGTTGACTGCTTGGTTAACTGACAGATACCACATGTCCTGCAATATTCGAAGGTATCTTTTGCCATATTCTGCCAATAAAAGTGAGAAGTGAGTGCATAGTAGGTCTTGCTGTATGAGACATGACCTAAAGACGTATGGATTCGATTGAGGAGAATATGCTTTATATGTACATTACAATCCGCAGAATCTGGTATGCATAGTCATACCTGATTATCCATGGTGAAGTACAGAATGCCATTTCAGAGTGTGTATCCTTACCCAAAACTCTTCGCTTGCTTGTATATCTTCTGGAAGAGCTTGTTATGAAGATACTCTTGAATTAGCATAGTATGCCACTGTTGCAATTCAGGAACGAGTTCAGGGTAAGAGATCTCATCAATACCAAGGTATTTTCCAAAGTCATCCAAGTCCTTCTTGGCCACAGCTCGCAAGTATTCCAATGACTTATTGCCACGTCCGTCAATAGGAATCTGATGAGATTCCATACATCAGCAAAAAATATATTCTGTCTCGAGAGCGTCAGATACCCAGGACGCTCATGACGCATTGTGCCAGTTGGGGATACCTCGGTCCAGACACATGTCTCTCTAAGTTCCCTGTCCAGACTCTTGTCTCCCATAGCCTCCCCCCGAAGGCCTGTCTCCAGACACCTATGGCCTATCT
>Ga0307514_10006430_pt1 | contig 10245 bp, 10 predicted proteins | sample 16_EM_MG_FD_203088 | JGI IMG/M metagenome (GOLD analysis project Ga0307514, IMG submission 203088) | Populus trichocarpa ectomycorrhiza microbial communities from riparian zone in the Pacific Northwest, United States - 16_EM | ecosystem: Host-associated > Plants > Roots > Unclassified | place... | reverse complement strand
AGGGTCAGTGTTGGTTGGTTAAAAGGCGGTATCTCCCCATCTAAATAATTCTGTTGCAACTCCAATTGTTTCAAGTTTGGCAGTTCAATGTATTCAGATGGAATTGAACCAGTCAAACGATTGTATGTAAAGAAGACAGATTCCAAATGCACAAGATTGCTGAGATTAGGAAGCGGCCCATATATTGAATTGTTTCTGAAACTAAGATTAGCCAAGAAAGTAATGTTTTGTAAAAAGGCAGGTGGGAGAGAACCTGTGAGCTGGACTCCTTCAAGCACAAGACCAACCACATGCCAATTAGAACAAGTAATGCCTGACCATTGACTGGAATTTTTGTGACAAGGGGGTCCAGTCCAATTTCCATGCAAATCCAAAGTAGAACTGACCAAATCTCTTATCTGCATCAACGCTTCTCTTTCTTCAGGAAAGAACTCCTTGCTTTGATATAATGAATGAACAGACATGGGAGCAATGTATAGGGCAAACAAAACAACATATGTTGTAACAGCAGCCAAATTCATGATCATGTCTTATGAAATTGAAGAAAGGAGAAAGACATGGGCTTAACTGGTGATTGAAAGTGGAATGATTGATAGTGATCAGAAGAATTAAAACTTGGGTTGCAAGCATTAATTGATTGCATAAATAAAGTCATTGCTTTTCTTTACTGTTAGGACTAGCACTAGAGTTTGACGATGTGCACTAGGCAAGGTCGCAGCGATTCCAGAGTTTTTCCTTGCACAAATTAAGCGGAAACAACAAAGAAAATTATAAAATGTAGGATATAATAACAATGTGACAGGAGATGCTTCCTTAATTGGTATATAAATTGTTTAGGGTTCTTTTTTCTCCCTCATTGTTCTCAAGACTGGTGAGCTGTTCCTTGGTTAATGAATGAAAATGGATTTGAATATTATACATGTAATTAGAAAATATTGCTCTTGTTTTTATACGTGGAGGGAGGAATAAGGCAAAAGGAAAGTCAAAGGAGACAAAGTATGCATGGCAGGCAGGTTCACCACCTGGAAATTGTCCTATATAATGCGATACCACTCATTGTCAATCACAGCTCATCTTAGAATTATACTTTGATATATTAATGACGATGAAGGTATCTGGACCATACTATATATCTTGCATTAATCAATAAAGCATGGTTTTATGAGAACTTAGATTATTCCAATTTACGGGGGAAAGGACAATTATATATAATTAGCCAGTATTCGAATTGAACTGTAGAATAAAATTATAACAAAAGAAGCATTGTAATTATTCTATATATTATCCAAAAACAGATGTTACTGTTATATAAACATGGAGAATGTTTGAGTTGGTGCACTTTGTAACACGAGTAGAAGGAAGAAAGTTTATCCTGCAGTGAGTGAAAAGAACCACTCCTCCAAAATGTTTTTAATGATTGGATTTTTTATGATGTAATAAATGAGCGACTACATTGATGGATGGATCTTCTCTTGTAAACTATTTGATGGATCTTTGTATATATGAATATTTATTATAATATTAAAAGATGGGCACTCTGAAACTAAAATTATAGTGAGATTAATTTTCCTAATTAATTTATTGATAAATGTGACTATTGAAATTAAACCAGTTGTGTAGTTTCATTGTGTTGTTAGAAGATAATTCCTTTTTCTTTTATTCTTTCTAAAGAGAGAAATCAATCAAGAATTACCTGAAAAGAAGGAAGAACAGTGGGAGGAAACAAGACTTGCAACAATTTTGGGCCATTCAGTGAATCAGAGACACCAAATCGAAAACTGAAGGCATAATAGTCTGTTCGACAACAGAAACGGGCCCATTTTCTCCAGCAAATATAGCCTGTCGTAAGACCTCATCATTCAAAGGGGGTAGATAGAAACGTCTAGATAAGTTCAATGTTTTCCAGGAATCTCTATTCTTATCACGCAAACTTTGACACACGGTGATAGCTGGATTTTCTGGACAGAACGTTCCCTGTAGGGGAAGTTCATCCACAGCACTTGTATTCATGTGCTCTTGTACCAGATCAGAAGAATCAATCCCAAAATTGTGTGCACGTTTTAAATCGATCACCTTTCTCTGTAATATTGTATTAATCAAGAACTTGTGCAAGGATTCACCATCCTCGCTCCTTCCTTACTGATTATGGAAGACACCAAAGGAGTGACGCTCTTTGATTTGCTTTGCTCATCTTGTCAAAAGTATCCAGAAATGTGACCACGAAACACAAAATCTCCGGCAAGGTTAACCCTGCAAAGGTCTGTCAGCAAATGTTTAAACTATCATCAGTAGAGCCTCCAGGAACATTAATATCTGGATGTCTCCTTATTTCAGACATCATTGAGAATAACACAGGAACATGACGGACCAGCTGCCATGATTTTCCAGCAGAGACAATTGACTTAGAAATTTCCTTGATAAACAGAGGACATGCTAGAAGTTCCTTTTGTTGAGTTGGAAAACAGATTCTAATCTTTTTCACTCATTCCTGACTTGTTATTCGATAAAGGTAGAGAAGAATGTAGAGCACGATGCTCAACATCTAACTTCCTGCACAGTAATTGTCTTAACTCATAGCTCTTCTCACAGAACTCGGGCTTAATCAATTGGGATTGCTCTGTTTGCATAAAAGAACATCTGCTGAGAGAACTAGTTGCTTTTATAGGCTAAATTGAGAGAGGCATAATTATTCATTACAACTAAATAACATTGATCCCAACAATTATTTTCCAAAAAAAAAAAAAGGATGATCAGCAAAGAGTTAAGGAGGCAAGCTTTCATAGGATCTCCAGTAAAGAAATTTACATTTAAAAAAGCTCTTGCTCCATGGATTGCAAATAAAATGAGTATGATTTTTTGGCACAAGAAACTAATTCGATAAAACCATTATAGAATATAGAGTTTCGTGTATGACAAAAAGTTTGAACCTAAATCACCTCTTCATAAGGATCATCAAGAGTTCCTTCAAAATGTCAAGAATCAAGACATTGAATATACGGTAGCATACACCCCCACAGACATATTGAGTAGCATGAGAACTCTTCTACCTGGAATTAACAGAAATTGTGCATTTGAAATGATAAGGTGTAAAGCAGAACCCTTGAGAAACGACAAAAAATAAGATTGATAGAAAATAGTCCCAACCTCACCACCTTGCACAAGACACTTGATCCAGTTTCGTGTAAAGATAGTCCAGGACAAGAACAGTTATTTCAGCAGGTGGCACAGATGAATTAGGATCAAAACACAATTGGGGAAGGGCTCCATGAACAATTTGAAATAAATATTCGGCAGCTGAGCAGAGACTAATATCAACAAAATTCATCAGTGAATGAAAGAAGTTCATAGTGGCAAACAGCAATCATGGAAAAAATCATATGATTGGAATCACATAACAAATCCATATCCAATCACCAACCAGTCAGAAGAAAAATAAAGGCAGCAATGCAGGACAGGAGAGGATAAGAACCTAGACAAAGAACTTGACAATCCCAATAAAGGAGTAAATCCATTTGCAAACTCTTCTTGTTCTTCTTTTCTTCCTTCGAAGCAACATCTCTCAAACTCTCCCACTCGTATTAACATTACCATAGTGTAGTGTCTATAATTTAATGTTCAAATCAACTGCAAAAATCAGAAGTTCACATTAGAATACTTATGTTTATAGTAAGTAGAACTTCTGTAACATTCAGTGTGCAGCACTATTATGTAATCCATACCTTCTCTTTCCAATAATAAAAAACCACCCGGAAATTGCACATCCCGCATTCTCAGCTTGACCTTGCAGGGTCTACTATATAGAAAGGGACTAATTAAGCAAATGTCACAAGCCTAATGATATGCATCCATATCATTATTAGACATCTAAAAGCATCAAGATGCAGAAACAACATGCATAAAAAATCAGGAACATGACTATTTCTTTGCCCTTCATATGAACTCCATAACAAGCACATCATGACATGCAAAATATACCAGAGTGGAAATCCCCTCATTTGCAAATGTCTAAAAACAAGATAATACAGACTATTTACTGCATCAGGACTATCAATCATTATGACCTCCATCTGCCCTATCCAATAACAAATCATTCTCAAATAATTTGCTTCGGTTGCGTGCATAGATTAAGAAAATACTTTTTTTTTATTAACATGCCCATTATTTGTTGGAATAGAACTAACAAGCTCCAGCAGAGGTCAAGAAAATGCAAAAAAAGAATGGAAAAAGAAAGGAGAAAAAAACTGGAAAAAAGGGTATTGTACAAGGTGATCATCTATCCATGCAATATACATAGCAAAATTCATATGATAGCAACCATCCTCAAACAAACTCAGTTCAAAAAATAAAAATAAGAAAACAAACCAAACCTCAAAAGATTACATGATTAAAAACTAAAATAAGACCCAGGATTCACACCTCAATAGCCGTGATTTTTCAATTGATAATCCATTAACAAGGAAAAATGTTTTTTTCATTTTCAGAATGCTTCTATCTTAATTAGAAACCAGAAGAAAAAAGGGAAAAATGCAAAAATGCTGCCACCAGTACAGTTGAACTTCCTTGATAAGTTTGTAGGATGCAGGAGCTTAATGATTCTCACTATTAAAATACTCATAATAAAGCACAGGTTGGATACAAAACCTAGCTTATAATGCATGAAGGAAAAAAATGAACATTTAAATCTGTTGCAGTAGAACTTCAGACATCACACAAAATATAGAATCAAAACCAATCCTATGAAATGAAGCACCATATAGAAGCAAAGTAACCAAAAAAAAAGAGGCAAAAAATCAATGCTTCTTATATGTAAAGTAATGCAGGGAACTAAGTATTTTTTAAACCAACTAATTTTAATTAATAAACATACTTTCAAGCAAAGCGATCTTCCTTTTCCATATGAAGTCATTGCAGATCACATCATATCTCTTTCAAAGCCATGTTCATTTCCATCCTCATTTTCAAGATCACACTTGATAAACTATCCAAGCTCAACTTAAGCTGCAATAATTGAGTACAGTGTGAAGCGTGAACAAGTTATATTCATGGAGATGTCAATTAATAATTTTGAAATTGACAGACCACTCATACCATGGAAGTAGGATCTGGGTTGAGTGAATGTTGGCTCAGTTCTGCAAACAGTAGTTGTCTGTATTTCTAGAGCAAATTTCTGGCAAGGGATGTGGTCTACCTGAAAAGAGAGATTCAAAAGCACAATGATATGTTTACATTAGAGGTTGCATAGCTGGTAATGCAAACACAATTTCAAATCCGGTAAGAAAAAGGAAAAAATAATTAAGATAATGACATGCTCTACTTTTGAATAGTTTATTAGCCAGTTCAAAAATTTTAGGTTCATCCAGTTACTGGTATTCACTCATGCACTTACTTAAGAAACTGAAACTTTTCACAGCTTCATCCAGCCATTATTGAGTATGGTCATCTGGTTACATCTCCTTGACAGATGTAAGATTAATAAGGTTCAGTTTTGTAAGTACCATATCAACATCTCCCCTGTTACGACAGCCAGACAGAAGAGCTGTGCACGTTGCTCTATCAGGTTCTACTCCTCTATACATCATTTCATCATAGAGGCCTATGGCATCCTCAAGTCTATCTACCTTACAATGCCCATCAATCAAAGCTGTGTAACAAATAACATCTGGTCTGATTTCTGTATTCTGCATTTCTTTCCAAATATTTGAAGCAGCCAAATTTACTTCCTTTCTTTTCCTTGCAAATGCTTCAGAATGTACTCTCTTTAAATGTCCATCCAGCAAAACAGTAAAAGTAACTAGATCAGGCTTAATTCCTCTGTGCTTCATATCCTGGAAAAGATTGCGGGCTTCCGACAAGCGATTCTGTCTGCAACAAACATTTATCATTGTTGTGTAGGTAAAAATGTCAGGAGTTAATCCACTCTTACGTAAAATGTCGAAAACTGCCTCTGCATTTCTCATATCTCCAGCCCGATAACAAGCAGTAATGACTTTACCATACATGTCTTTGCTAGGTTCCATATTCAAATCCAACATTGTCTTAAGCAACCAAAGAGCTCTATCCTTTTCACCTTCCTCACAGAGTTTTTCAAGTAGCTTATAGATATAACCTCTATCCATTAGAAGACCCCGTTCTGAAAGTTCAAAGAAAAGTTCAGAGGCCTTTTCAGTATGTTTAGCCTCACAGTACCCAGTAATCATGGCACCATAATTATCTATACTCTTATCCTCCATGTTACAGAAAAATGCTTCAGCTTCAGTCACTTTGCCTCCAATACATAAACCTTCAATCATCACATTGTGTGTAATAGCATTAGGTTTTAGATCCTGTGACTTCATATATTCATAGAGCTTAAGCGCCTCGTTTGCAAGGCCTCTCCTAGAAAAGGCAGCAAGAAGTATGTTGAAAGTGACAACATCTGGCTCCAAACCCTTTCCTTCCATTTCCTCAAATACCCTAAATGCATCAACCAGCTTTCCTACGTGACAATACCCATTTATTAGAGTTGTGTAGTGCATAATGTCCATATCCATTTGCTTACCCTTCATTTCATCCAGCAATGCTACAGCTTGATCCACTTTCTCTAGTTTGCATAAAGCATCAACCACAATGTTGTATGAAACCTCATCTAGAAAAATTCTTAAATCCTTAAATCTTTTAAATTCTTCCACCACTTGGGAATGCATTCCCTTCTCACAAAAGTATTGGAGAATTGTGCTGACAATGACACAATTTGTTTTGATACCTTTTGATTCCATGTCATTGTGGAGTGCCAAGGCTTTCGAAAGATCCCCAGCCTTGCAATATCCACGAATCAATTCACTATAGCAACGCGCATCAGAAATCAACTCTTGTTTTTCCATGTCTCCCAAGACAACCTCTGCTCGGTCCATTTTCATCTCATTACAAAATCCACGAATTACAGCCACATAAGCATACACATCAATAGGAATGTTGCCTTCTTTCCACGCTTGAAGCACCTGATATCCGAAGTCTGACCTCTGATTTGCACAGAGTCCTTCAATATAAGTCGTGTAAGCATAAGCATTAGGAATGACCCCACAAAGTTCCATCTCCTGAAAGACATTCGAGGCCTCCACTAAACTGCCCTTTCTGCAAAAGGCCTTTATGATGATAGAATAGGTGTAGTCATTGGGGTTCAAACCCAAACTCTTCAACTGCTTGTAAATGGCCAAAGCCGCATCCACTTTACCATTTGCAATCAATTTGTTCATGAGATAGTTAAAGGTGAAAATATGGGGCAGGAATCCGCGCCTTTTGATCTGAAACAAAGCATTGATAGCCTCATCAAGCATGCCTGCAGTGACATAGGACTTGACCAAGGCATCATAGACTTGGATCAAGAAAGAAGAGCGATGCTTCACAGTGTCCTCCTTTTCAAGATCAATGTCAATATGATGAGGGAGAGAGAGCGTGTCAAGCAAATGGGAAATATCAAAAGAAGTAAAGTCGTTGTTATTTTGGTGAAGATGAAGGAAAATGGAGTGGAGCATCTTGTGGAGACCCCAATGACAAAGGATTCGAATGATGGCAGCATAGGCAGGGATGTCGGGGTTTTTGAGGTGGGAAAAGATGGAGAAAGCAAGGTGAGGCTGATTCTTAAGGTTGTATAAGGTATCAACTATCTTGTGTGATTGTAATGGCTGTTGTTGGTCATCATCTTTTGCGGGGTCTGTGTGGTTATTAGCAGAGGGAGTGGTGCTAGTGCTGGTGCTGGTCAAGCCAGCAAATGATGCAGTGGAAAAGGATCTGGAATTAGAGGTGAAGTGGGTCAAGAGTTTACTACTCCTCATTACTCGTGTCCCGAAGTGTGCACACTGCCCACCCATCTCATTAAAGTTGTTATCTCTTGAAGCTCACCTATAACACATACATAAACACTTCCACCAGGTGATCCATCTCAAGCATGATACTTGAGATATTGCATTTGTGCCTAGAACTAACAAAATAGCTTGCAGAAATTTATATTTACCCTCCACCAGCAAAGTATGAAGAAATAAACAATAAGACAAGCAAAAACACTAGCTCATACCTTTTCTGCTCAGCTGAGAATAGACCTGTTGTGTGCAATATGTCATAAGTTATGGGGTAAGTATTGAATCGCTAGAACCTGGGAAACAAGATTTTTAGAATCATTAGTTCACAATTACATTCAAGAGCTTGGTAAAAAGGAATCGATAACGAATAACAAATCTTCTTGCAATCAAACCATTCTAAAAGTACAATCGAGGTACAGGGACTTTGGGGTAAAGGTTGGAAGAAAAAATTTGAAGTTCTAGATGTAGAAAAGTGTATACAAACAAACTAACTACATATACAAAACACAACAGACAAAAAGAAACATGCATAAAGCAACCATGCAGACAACAAACTAACTTCAAAGGTGACGACCAGACAAGAGGCGCCGCTAAGGAAGGATGGAGAAGAGATGCACTTTCTGTTCTTTAAAGAGAGTGAGGAAGGGAAATCACGGCTAGGAGAGGAACCCTAATTTTCTTCTTCTTCTTCTATATATATAGCTTGGTATAAATTGTAATTTTTTTCAAGGTTTAAGGTTATTAATGTATTTCGGATCGGGTTCAGGCAGGCAGTATCTATACCCGACCTTTAGCCACCAAACTTGATTGGTGAAAAAATTTCCTATCCATTCAAATTGGGTCGGTATCCATTGGGTTTGGATAAAATTGCCATCCTTGGAAGCATTTGTGATATCAAATGCTAAAAGGTTTGTGTCTGGCTTTGATATCCCTTCTCCATATGTGGTAATCAATTAATGGTTTGCATGTAATGTACCAACTTACCTTCTAATTGTTCTGTCTTTCAGATGCTATGGAGTTTGGCTGATAAAAAGGTGTGGTTCACTCATGGAAAGTGGGTATGATCTAGGTATCGTTGTTTAATTTTCCTCGTTTAAACTGGTATAGGTAATCGTGTTGCTGCCATCTAAATTATGATTACATTCCACAGAAAGTGAAGCCTCTCTGTACCCTTTCTTTTTGAGAAAATAGAGAGAAAAAAATCTTGCTCTCAAGGAGATAACTTGCATTGATTATTTGAAAGGGAATTTGAAGTCATGCTACGTAGTGCAGAGATTAAATCATGATACTAAGGTACCTCTGCTTCATTTCTGCATGATAATTTGTGTACAGAGATGTATGGACTGTTTTTTTTCTTCCTTGTTTTGGCCAACAGTGCACACCAGGAATAGAAATTTATTACAGCAGTACACATCAATTAAAATAATAATCAATCAACAAATTTTTCTAATCCTTTTTTTTTATGAATTATCCTGACATCATTGTCACACAAAAAAAATTAAGCACAAAAAAAGAGCATTGCCTAATCAAACTCAGTCAGTAATCAGTAAATTCAGAGTGATGCATGTAATAATAGCAAGCAAATCGCAGAAATAATCAATACATTTATGATGGGAAATGGAAAATCCTATATATATATAGCAAACTCAGTCAGTAATCAGTAAATTCAGAGTGATGCATGTAATAATAGCAAGCAAATCGCAGAAATAATCAATACATTTATGATGGGAAATGGAAAATCCTATATATATATATATGAAAATCAAGTCCAACAAAACCAGGAAGGTAGCAATTAGCTATAGAAATCATAAATCCAAGAAAAATAATTAAAAGAGAAGAACACAATAAAATGCAATAATGGAGAGAATGAGGGGAGGGGAGGGACTGACCTGAGAGAGAGGTGGTTGCTGTGCTGGGCAAAAGAGAGGGAGGTGTGGTGGGCGAGAGAGAGAGAGAGAGAGAGAGGAAGGGAGGTGGTGCGTGCTGCTGTCAACTGTGCTGAGCGAGCGGGATGGAGGAGGGAGTGTTGTGGGGTGATGTTGTCAGCTTTGCAGGGCGGTACAGAGGTGGGAGGGTAGTGGCGCGGTGAGTCGGGGAGAGAGAGAGGGAAGGAGGGAGAGAGGGAGGAGGAGGGTCATGGGTGGCTGCTGCTGCTGCTGCTGCTGCTGTATAGTTTTATGTCAGTGTTTGAGATTTTTACACTGTGGGTGAGCACTGTAGTTATTTTGTAGAGTATTTTTTATAAAAATATATTAAAAAAATTATTTTTTATTTTTTAAAAATTATTTTTTATATTAACATGTTAAAATAATCCAAAAAAATAAAAGATTAAAGTAATTAAAAATTAAAAATTAAAATTTTTAAAAATATTTTTAAAATAAAAAAAATATAATTTTATAATAATAATATT
>Ga0307514_10006429_pt1 | contig 10246 bp, 9 predicted proteins | sample 16_EM_MG_FD_203088 | JGI IMG/M metagenome (GOLD analysis project Ga0307514, IMG submission 203088) | Populus trichocarpa ectomycorrhiza microbial communities from riparian zone in the Pacific Northwest, United States - 16_EM | ecosystem: Host-associated > Plants > Roots > Unclassified | place... | reverse complement strand
TCATTCTGATTGGGTCAGGGCAGTTGTGTTCTCGCCAGATGGAAAGTTAGTCGCCTCTGCATCAGATGATAACACGGTCAGGCTATGGGACCCAGCAACAAGAGGGTCATGCGGGGTTCTTGAGGGTCATTCAAATTATGTTAATGCAGTTGTGTTCTCACCAGATGGAGAGTTCGTCGCCTCTGCATCAGGTGATAAAACAGTCAGGCTATGGGACCCAGCAACAGGAGGGTCATGCGGGGTTCTCGAGGGTCATTCAAAGTATGTCACGGCAGTTGTGTTCTCACCAGACGGAAAGTTAGTCGCCTCTGCATCAAATGATAAAACAGTCAGGCTATGGGACACAGCAACAGGCGGATCATGCGGGGTTCTCGAGGGCCATTCCGATTGGGTCGGGGCAGTTGTGTTCTCGCCAGACGGGAAATTAGTCGCCTCTGCATCAGGTGATAAAACAGTCAGGCTATGGGATGCAGCAACAGGAGAGTCATGCGGGCTCCTTAGGGGTCATTCTGATTGGGTCAGGGCAGTTGTGTTCTCGCCAGATGGAAAGTTAGTCGCCTCTGCATCAGATGATAACACAGTCAGGCTATGGGACCCAGCAACAGGAGAGTCATGCGAGGTTCTAGAATGTCATTCAAAGTATGTCACGGCAGTTGTGTTCTCACCAGACGGAAAGTTAGTCGCCTCTGCATCAAATGATAATACAGTCAGGCTATGGGACACAGCAACAGGCGGGTCATGCGGGGCTCTCGAGGGCCATTCCGATTGGGTCAGGGCAGTTGCGTTCTCGCCAGACGGAAAATTAGTCGCCTCTGCATCACGTGATAAAACAGTCAGGCTATGGGATACAGTAACAGGAACGTCGTGCGGGGTTCTCGAGAGTCATTCAGATGGTGTCATGTTCTCGTCAGATGGAAGGTTAATTGTCTCTGCACATGGCAAGGTAGTGGGAGTATGGGATGTTGTTACCCAAACAACGACAATGCACACAGGAGGACATATTCAAGTCACATCTCACCTCTATCCCAGTAATACCACACGGGAAGTCCTCCCCCAACCACTCCATGCTACTGGTGATTGGGTGACCTGGGATACAAAGAAAGTACTATTCCTCCCTTTCGCATGCTCCTCCGCAGTGAGCGACAACATTCTAGTAATCTATCTGGTCGTGTTACTTTTATCCGCTTTGACCTTACGGCTCTCGCTCTTCATTTTTCACATCTGCTCTCACCTACACAAGGAGGTAGCCTCGTTCCCAGGGCGTGTGTTGTTCCTACACCCGTTGTCAGGCTTACCTAAGTTGTATGTATGTTTACCATGACATTCGTTACAAGGAGGCCCTCCTTTTTTTGCAAATCTTACTCGCACTTCATATGCAATTGGAGTTTAGTTAGCATTTATGCTAAAAGTGTATGCTAATTCATGAGGCAGACTCAATATGAACGTAAGGGGTGCTCTTCCAGACAGTATCAGGACTCCTGGCCAAACCTGATATCACATTGGCCATGTCGAAGGACGAGGTACCATACATCACCGGGGTGCGGACTACCATTGGGATGTGGGGCAGTCGGTTATTTCTGCAGCTTCGGCATCCTATACCCACCCTCAAATCGTGGAATTATATTGCCAATATATAGTATATTGTTAAATAAAGCACAGGAAGTCAAGTATGCGTTCCTACTTTCATGGTCTGGAGAGTAATGCAGGATATCAATGATTACGGTGATGAGCGTCCACAAAAGTCACAAAGACAGGTGTGCCCTGCTGTGCAACACTTGCAATCACCGACTATAAATAAACCACAAGGCCGAACCTTTAACAATATTATCTTTGATCCTCAAAGTACCGCACGTGAGACAGCTGGGTGGGTATCGAACATATATATATCTACTGCAGTTTATGTTGCCCTGCCGAGATGTCGTTCGTTCACTTAGCTGTCCCGCAGGCTATATTTTTGCAAGACCTGATGACCACTTAGCTGCGGAGCTGCAGGAATTCCAGGCCAGAAACTTCTTCAAGGGTACCTAACCTACTACATAGTTGTCAAGATAAATCGGGCACGAGATCATCGATTGTAAGAATGCAAAGTCGGAATAGTGAGTATTACGCTATTCGTAAATATAGTCAGCTTGATCTCACTATAGACTTTGACGCTATGGTAGAATACCTAACAGAATTGCACAGCGATATCCTTCACCTCCTTCACCCATTTGCCCCACTACACCAATGGCCCTATTTGTTCGACTGGCAACATACAAGAGCAACAAAACTACCGCGATTCACCAACAACACCTCCAGAGAGCCGTGATGGCTGCTCTGTAGAGAGGAAACAATGAAGAAATCTTGCTCCGGCTTACTGGTAAAGGCTTATTCATAATTTCGCCCGAGATGTTCCACTGAAGGTTATTGGATGGCGGCAGTGCGCTTATTGGGAGGCAAAGATCAGTTAATTATCATGAGAATGAGAATTGGAGATGACAGACCATTCTATTTCATTGTTATGAACCGACGTTGGGTGGAGAGCTGATATGGTGAGTGCCGGTCGTGTCGGCACAGATCTCAGTCTGAACGAATAACTATGAACAATCGCATGGCGTAGCTAACAAGCAAAAATAACCCTCAGGAATCATACGGCATAACAGCACAAGCTCAATGACCAAATCAAGTCCCCTGGATGTGGTCGGTTACTAGGTGACTGGTCACCAGGGCGTAGGCCGTGACATTCATCTTGCTTTTTTTTTATTTAAGGAGTCATTAATCGCATTCAGCCTATCTAGGCTATGGCGATATTCATCTTTCTTTATTAAGTGTAATGTTGATAGTTGTATAGCTGGAGACTACAAAGAGGTATTGGATTCAGGCACGTGTGATGAACGCAAAAACCCTGGCTGAAGATCCTAGGAGGTATGGAAGACGTATTTGGGGGTCTATAGGGGGGTCTATTTGGAAGCAGATTCGAGGGCACGATATATAGAGATATATGTGGACGTCGGGAACGACCAGGACAAGGCGGGGGCAAGAGAGCCGACAAATCGCACCCGTGTTGATGATAGGACAAGACAAGATCAGGATGCAGGATGCCGGCTCAGGACGGAAAGTCAGGACAGGACGGAGCAAAGGCCCTATATTATCGAAGTCTGAATGGAGATGCCAACTCCGAGAGGATTTTGAACATTTCGGACCAGCCTTAGCATAAATACAATGCCCCAATTCATCTGATCCGACTCATAGCCTAAGGCGTAGTATACACTCAAAAAAAAAAAAAAAAAAGCCCCAATTCAGACATTCACCATATACTGTACATACCTCACTCAAACTACTCCGAATTGAAGAAAAAGCAAAGGCCCTATATTATTGAAGCTTGAAATGAGATGTCCTGAAAAGATCTCCTACTCCAGAACATTTCGGAGATAAATATATTTGATTTACTGAGACTTTCCAATTACTAGATTATATGTGTCAAAGGTTACCCCTCCACACCTCACTAGGTAGTCTCCGAGCATGCCCACCCGCCAAGTCTGGCTTCTGTATACCTACTTCGTATCAGCCCCAACTTTCAAAGTGTACTCTATCCCACTACTACTTGACTAATGCCGTCATTGCCACATCTTTGGACCACCATGACTAAAAGTACTACAACATACTCAATTGCAAGATATTGTATGCAAAACTTCCTCCGCCATCTACGATTCGGCCGCAACAATTCAGCAATCCTATTATCCAACTCCCAATCCTCACGCACCTTTTCCTCGAGGCGCGCAAACTGTGCCCTTGTCTCCAAGCCTGCTTGCGCTACAGATTCCACGCCTCTTGACAACACTGCCGGCCACGCATTCCCCAACTCCATATCGAGCCCCGCCATCAAAAACGTACTTTTCACCTAAATCACCCTTGCTATAACGGGTTTTTGCTACACTGGACCGGACAGCGGGGTGCAGAGAAGTTACTACTATCTACATATAATTTGCCCTTGCTATAATGGAATTCTTAAGTAGATACATGCGGAGAGAAAACCCGCTCTGGCCTTCTTCCTCTCCGAACAACAACTACGAGCTGAAGCCCGATTGAAGCCATCAATGCAAAGTCTGTTGCTGTCGGTTGTTCAGCTATAACCTTTGAGAGAACGGACAATTGTCTGAAGGGTTGAAATGGATTGTGTATGGTAGTAGGATGTTGAAGGGAGGACACCGGCAGTGCTTCAAAGTATTTGACCAAGGCCGTAAGTGCATGGAGAGCCTCAGGAGTAGTCGGAGGGGGGGGATCAAGGCTAGGTACTACCTATTCTTCATTCTCGGAGTCTAAGAAATATTTTCCAAATTTCAATTTATCCCTCTCATGGATGGGATCTTGTCGCTTTTTACAGGTCTGGTGCTTCCCTAATATGGTGAGAGCTCGATAACACACTCTGAGAGTTGTGTTAGGCACAGCGGAGTAGGTGTATATGCTAAAGTGCAGAACTTATATGAGGCTAGGGCATGGTGGGAGTCGAGTGCATAGATGGTAGTATGAACGAGATGGTGTGAAGGCTTGCTTGTTATTTCTATCGAACAGAGGGAAATATACAGCTATATTAGTATATAGGAAAATAACGAACTACACTAACTCGTGAGATAACTTGAAATAGAAGTACGTCAGAGTGTCTCAGACATGTGAGACAGGAAAGGTATTGAGGCACCGATATATGCATATGGATGTAGGTGCAGAGGTGCAGAAAAATAGTCCTTTCCCCAGGATCTGCATATGCATGGGCGTTCAACGGGGATTCACAGTGCTAGGTATGGCCTCCCACTGGGCCAACCACCAAATCATTAGATGTCTTACATCCTTTCCTGCCCCAACCTCAATATACTAGATATCGACATCTCAATTGGCCAAATATCAATCCTTCTACACTATGGCGCCCTCCAGATATCAACCCTTCCCCCTACTCACCCACTAACCCTTCCCCCCTACTCACCCACTAACCCTTCCCCCTACTCACCCACTAACCCTTCCCCCTACTCACAACCCTTCAATCAACTCCATAACATCTTCCATCAGCAGCAGACTGGAATAACTCCAAGACATGTCCGTAATCTCTATAATGGAGCCCAGGAAAGGGGGGTGGGTTCCTGCACCTTATTGAAGATAGAGCACGTTAAGGATAGGGATCGCCGTGGGAGGCAGAAAAAGATCACTTCAGCAGTGGAGGAGGCTATTGTGGATGCAGTCACTAAGGATCGATATGGTCGGGAGAAACACTTGTCCAGCTTGGCTTACAGTTCAATATCTCATCCCAGAGCGTATTTCGAATTCTCCGCAAAAAGAAATTCCGCAAAACAAAGCCCACAAGGAAACCCGGTCTTACCAATCGTCATGAGAGGCAGCGCGGCGTTAGAGAGACCAACCGGGTTCACAAGAATGCATGGTCGCTCTTCCAATGTGCCACTGCTAGATTGTCAGCCAAGTACGTTGCGCATCTTAAGTCTTTAGTTGGCATTCAGAAAGCTGCTGATATGGAGGATCTAAACACTGATGAATGGAGGCATATGCCAGAGACTGACCAGGTTGTCAGTGTTGATCCAATGGATATCGTGATCTCAGCTGGCCACAAAGGCGTAACAAGAAGGCTCCTAGAGATGATGTTCAGAAGTGCGAGAGACCTCCGGCATACAAGGTGTGCTTCATGCCACCATTAATACCAGGTGTGGGTTGGGAAGGGGTGAGATGGGATAGGTAGGTATGTGAGGTGGGAGCACGCGGGAGAATTGTACAGTAGCTATAGAGTAGTTAGTGTGCATATGCAGATAGGAAGGGGAAAGGACTTTTGTTCTGCACCTCCGTAGTCTCTAGCTCATCCATCTTCCTTCATTACGGTACGTACATGCTATTATACACGTCCTCATATTCATACATATATTCATATTCATGTGTTCCTTCACTGGCCACACATCTACACCGCTGCGCTTATTAGCCTCATATCATAGCCTGGTATTACAACACCTCCGGTACATGTTATGAGTTGCAGCACTGACAGCAGTGCATAAATATGTGGCCGATGAAGGATCACCTCACCCAATAAGTATATGTTCAGACATAGTAGAGGTAGGCTCATTAAGATTATTAGTATAGTAAGTAGAGCGAGCCCGCATACATGATTGTGCTGGATGTCGTAGTCGTATGCTGTGGCATATATACAGTATTGGAGTAGCGCCGTAGGTAGCTTATCAACACCTGTAGAGGATGGTCAATTGGTATGAATTGGTGCCAAGCTGCAGCGTACCCACCTCACAGGATCGTGCAACCAGACTGCTGGATGATCAACGATGAAATTGTGTGGGATGGAGGAATCGTGCGGGGTTCATGGGCAGCGCTTGGCGCGAGATGAGAGGTATATACATATATAGATATGTGCGGGATATTCTCGTGTTTGTTTTTTCTTTCTGTTCGTTTGCCAATACCTACCTAGTTTCGAGCCACAGGTCGCAAGCTGTCTCTCCTGCGCACAGTGTGATAATTCCACAGACTACCCCACCTCATACAAAGTCTCGATCATTATCTCAACTCCTCCATCAGTATCTACTCCCGACGCCATGGACCAACAGAGTGGTGCCGCTAGTGTGATTGCAGTAGGGCAAGTTGCTGGCAAGGTCTGGTCGTTATGCTGGGAGTACTATTCAGGCGCAGGAGATACTAAACCCGACATCGACCGCCTTATGGGCTGTACCCTTGCTCTACAAAATTTGCTTCAGCATGCTCAGTATTTAGCGAAAGACCCAGGCGCGGCTAAGCTGGTTGTGTCTATGGAGCTTATTGAAAGCACAGCATGGGAACTTGAACGGGAGTTCAAATCGCTGCAGAAGGTTTTGGAGCCGGAGGGGGGGCAAGACATCCCCAAATCTTCCGTGGAGTGGCCACTGCAAAAGGAGGACATGGAGAAAATCATTCAGTTACTTGAGCGGCATAAGACAACTCTGATTACAGCCATGAATTGCGACCAAATGTATGAAGCCGATTACTCTCTCTAAAAAGATATGTACAAGACTAATACGCTAATCTCACTAGAACGGCTGTTCTTCATCTTGGTTATCACCTGGAGGAAAGTTATCTCTCGATGCAGACATGGGAACAACAAAAATATCTTTCGAAGCTACCAGATGCGAAAGGTGCGGCATATAACGACCGACTCTGGGAACATGAAGACCACTGTTTGCCAGATACCCGAGTAGAGCTCCGCCAAAAAATTATGGACTGGTTCGAGGATCCTAATGGCGAATATATCTTCTGGCTTAATGGGATGGCGGGTACTGGGAAATCAACAATCTCTCGCACAGTCGCTTGGGAACAGGGTCCTCCAAAAAGTGCTGGTGAAACGACGATCCCTGTCACTGATGATCTTCTCAGGAACACCCCACATCGGGTATATCTTTCCGAAGAAGAGTTTGGCGAATTCCATTGCAGAAGTGGACTTCTTGCAGGGGATCAGAGCCACCACTTTGGTGAACTTCTCTGTCACTGTGGCCAATGAGTCACAACCTCTCGAAGCTGGCAGCCCCTCCACAAAGTCGATGCACAGAGTGTGTAAGGGTAGTGGAGTCTCGACTGGGCGGAGCAATCCCGGCTTCTTCGAAGTGTCTGTTTTGACCAGTTGGCAGAATCTACAGCAGCGGCAGTATTGTTTGATGTCTTTCCATATCGTGGGCCAGAAGTAATGCTTTTGGGCAAATTCCCAGCACTGGGCGGTCCCGGGGTGCACCAGCTCATCATGTATGATTTTCAGGATGTGTCCTCTGCATGAGCTGGGTATGCATAGCCTCACCTTGCCGTCCTCATTCATCCTCCATAAGAGGTTATTCTTGCATACTTCGTAGTGGATGGCAGCGGTACTTTCAATCTCAGCATCACCAACTCGTCCTAGCCGCTCAATGGCAGTCTCACTTTGGGAGCTTGATTGAATGTTTGCATCTGCGCGAGTCAGGTCATGGAGCATACTAGGTCGTCCCAGCCAAACCGTGTCAGTCTCACTTTGGTATCTCTTTGCATCATGCTAATACCCCACTCAGTCTTCATCACTCTCGTAGGCATCTTGTAGCCGGCTGCACATGGAATCCCGTGAGATTGTTGTCTCTGCTGTTAGGGTGTTGGGCAGGGATATCCAAGTAGGCGCTGACGTCCAGGCTTGCACTGGGAATCTCGAGAGGGGGTCCACGTTGGAGTGCGCAAGGCCGGGCCTGTGTATGATCTTGACCTTGGATTGGAAGGAGTTGAGAAGCATGGCCCAGTGGTGAATCCTGGAGTTTGTGGCTTGCTTCACATTCCACAGCCATTGTAGCACATGGTGATCTGTGACCATGGTCAGACCCTCATATCTGTCTATGTAGTGAGCCAATTTCGAAAAGCTCCAGTACACGCCCAGGCATTCCAGCTCCATCGCTGAGTAGTTCTTTTCGCCTGGTGATAGTGTGCAGGAGATGAAGAGTACGGGGTGTTCGTGTCCATCTATCGTCTGATAGAGAGCTCCCCCGATGCCCTTTCCTGATGTATCTATGTACAGGGTGAACAGCCGGGAGAAGTCTGGGTATCGAAGTGTGGGAGCGTTGCAAAGCCATTTCTTCAGTTCCTCCAGCGCTTCTACTCTCTCCTTTGTCTTCTCCACCAGCCTCCTACCTACCTCTCTGGCCACCACCTTGAGCTCTTTTGATAACTGTTTGCTCTCCTTCACAGTTTTTTCCTCGTATTTTAGCACTGTCGTCAGAGGTTCTGCCACCGTTGCAAACCCCTTGATGAACTGCCGGGAATATGAGAACTGTCCCAGGATCTGTCATAATTGTTTCACTGTTGCAGGGAATAGTAACGCAGTGATTGCCTCTGTCTTTGCGGCCAGTGTCCTCAGTCCCAAGCGGTTCACTCGCAGGCACAGGAGGTCTATGCTGGTGAAACCCCAGTTGCATTTCCTCTCGTCTAGCATGAGATTCACCCTCTTGAATGCCAACAGTACTTTCTCTATATGTGCCAGGTATTCCATCCATGTCTTCGACCATATGACCATGTCGTCGATGTAGGCAAGTGCGAATTGCCACCAGTATCTGCCCAGTAGCGTGTTCATGGACCTCTGAAAGAATACCGGGGCGTTTTGGAGACTGAATGGGACCCGTTTGTATTGCCATATGCCCTCCTGCTCTGTGATGAAGGTGGTAAGCCATCTTGATCCCTTGTCTATTCTGAACTGGTGATAGCCTTTATTAGTATCCATTGTCGAGAAGAACTTTGCCCCCGCCAGTGCCGCAAACACCACATTCGGGTGGGGAATAGGATATCAGTCTATTGGTATCAGCTCATTCACCGCTCTAAAGTCGACACAGAATCTCCACTTCTCTCTTTGTTTTATCATCACTACAGGAGCCGCTATAGGTCCAGTCCCCTTCTCAATGATGTCTAGGTCTGCAAGCATCGATATGGATTCCTTTATATGTTTCGCCGTCCTGAGGGACTCCCTGTAGGCTTGGGACCTCGTCCCCGGTGTTCCTGACACCTCTATCTTTATCGGTGGCATCCGCACGTCCCCCACATCAGCAACAAATATATTCTGTCTCTAGGGCGTCAGACGCCCGAGACGCACAGGACGCGTTCTGCCACTTGGGGACGCTGCAGTTTGGATCGCTGGCTTCTGGAGACACCAGGAGAGACCAGAGAGACACCGGGAGACACCCGGGAGACATGTAGGAGACACCGGTCTGTGCGGGACGCCCAGGATGCCCAAAACATACCCAATAAACCACTGGCATCTAGAGACACCAGCAGGGCGTCCTGACGCCAGTTATTTTTTACTGATACAGCCTCTTCCCCTCAAAGCTGAAACAGGCCGTGAAGCACCGCATGAGTTTATATAACTAATCCCTCATCTTCTTCGTGAGGTTCTTATCTACCTTGATCGTCAGTTTGTTCAACTCGGGGCGGGGCCTCAGTGGTTCCTCGAGCTCCAGCACCACCTCATCCACCATCCAGTTGTCTATACTCTCGTTTCGTTCCTGCTCCAGGCCCAGTGGTGATGTCGGAATCTTGTCAGGGTCCTCTGCCTGCCCCAGAGTCTCATCACCAGAGTCCTCATGTATTTCTCCTTCCTCTTATGCAATGCTCATCTTAGGCCTTATAACGGGGGTCTTCCACAGCCGTTAATAGTTAAATGCGTAGGATACTTGATTCAACACTTTAGACTGCAAGGTTGATACTTCTCTGCAATAACTTCAATTATACGGGAATAACTTTA
>Ga0307514_10006428_pt1 | contig 10246 bp, 9 predicted proteins | sample 16_EM_MG_FD_203088 | JGI IMG/M metagenome (GOLD analysis project Ga0307514, IMG submission 203088) | Populus trichocarpa ectomycorrhiza microbial communities from riparian zone in the Pacific Northwest, United States - 16_EM | ecosystem: Host-associated > Plants > Roots > Unclassified | place... | reverse complement strand
GTGCGGCCGGCGCCAGCCGCGACGTGCAGGTGCCGCCGACCGAATGGGGCCCGCTGGAGCTGATCCGCGCGCGCCGCGTGGTCGAAGGCGAAATCGCCGCGCTGGCCGCGCTGCAGGCTCGGCGCCGCGACCTCGGCGCCATGGAGCAGGCCATGGCCGCCATGCGCCGTGACACGGCGCTCGGCATCCTGCCGCTGGAAGGCGACCGCGCCTTCCACCTGGCCATCGTGCAGGCCTGCGGCAACGGCGTGCTGACCGAGACGGTGCAGACCTTCTGGGATTCGCGGCGCGGCCCCTTGTTCACCCGGCTCGGCGGCTACTTCGAAACCGTCGAATCCTGGCGCGCCGCCATCGACGAACACGAAGCCATCATCGCCGCGATCCGCGCCCACGACGGCCCGGCCGCCCGCATCGCGATGCAGGCGCACATGGACAAGTCACACAGCCGCTTCAGCGCGAGCTGGCGGCGCGCCAAGCCCAGCTGACGACAGCACTTGGTGACGCCGAATTTTCTCTCCGCACATTCAAAGACGAACCACGATGACCACCACCACCCCTCCCTTCATCCGGCTCCACCCCAACGACGACGTGCTGATCTCGCGCCAGCAGTTGCTCAGCGGCGCGGTGGTCGAAGGCATTGCCGTGCGCGGCATGATCCCGCCGGGCCACAAGATCGCCACCCACGCCATCGCCGCCGGCGCACCGGTGCGGCGCTACAACCAGATCATCGGCTTCGCCTCGCGCGCCATCGGGCCGGGCGAACACGTGCACACGCACAACCTCGACATGGGACCGGACAAGGGTGACTTCGCGCGCGACTATGCCTTCGGCGCCGACGTGAAGCCGGCCGCCCCGCGCCAGGAAGCCACGTTCATGGGCATCAAGCGGCCCGATGGCCGCGTGGCCACGCGCAACTACATCGGCATCCTGTCGAGCGTAAACTGCTCGGCCACCGCCGCGCGGGCCATTGCCGCGCACTTCTCTCGGCAGACGAATCCGTCGGCACTCGCTGACTTCCCGAACATCGATGGCGTGGTCGCACTCACGCACGGCACCGGCTGCGGCATGGACACCGAGGGCCTGGGCATGCAACTGCTGGAACGCACGCTGGCCGGCTACGCCACTCACGCCAACTTCGGCGGCGTGGTGGTGGTGGGCCTGGGCTGCGAGGCCAACCAGATCAGCGCCTGGCTCGCCCACAGCGCGCTGCGCGAGGGCGACAACTTCCGCGTGTTCAACATCCAGGACACCGGCGGCACGCGCAAGACCGTGGACAAAGGCATCGCCCTCATCACCGAGATGCTGCCGCGCGTGAACGACGTGCGCCGCGAACCCTGCAGCGCCTCGCACATCACCATCGGCCTGCAGTGCGGCGGCTCGGACGGCTACTCGGGCATCAGCGCCAACCCGGCCCTGGGCGCGGCGGTAGACCTGCTGGTGGCCCATGGCGGCACGGCCATCCTCAGCGAAACGCCCGAGGTGTATGGTGCCGAGCACTTGCTGACGCGCCGCGCCGTCCAACCCGAGATCGCCGAAAAACTGGTGAACCGCATCAAGTGGTGGGAGCACTACACCGAGATCAACGGCGGCGAGATGAACAACAACCCCTCGCCCGGTAACAAGGCTGGCGGCCTCACCACCATCCTGGAGAAGTCGCTCGGCGCGGTGGCCAAGGGTGGTACGACGAACCTCGAAGGCGTTTACGAATACGCCGAGCCGGTAACAGCCCACGGCTTCGTCTTCATGGACACGCCCGGCTACGACCCGGTGAGCGCCACGGGCCAGGTGGCCGGCGGCGCCAACGTGATCTGCTTCACCACCGGCCGCGGCAGTGCCTATGGCTGCGCGCCCTCGCCTTCGCTCAAGCTCGCCACCAACTCGGCGCTGTGGCAGCGGCAGGAAGAAGACATGGACATCAACTGCGGCGAGATCATCGACGGTGGCAGTTCGGTGCAGGAAATGGGCCGGCGCATCTTCGAAATGGTGCTGGCCACGGCCTCGGGCACGCAGAGCAAAAGCGAGCGGCATGGTTATGGGCAAAACGAGTTTGTGCCATGGCAAGTCGGTGCGGTGATGTAACGCCTACCCCGTTCGGGCTGAGCCTGTCGAAGCCTCTGTACCAAGTCCTTCGACAGGCTCAGGACGAACGGGGATACGTGGCAGTTCTCCTGTTCCTGAACCTCAACAACAGTTTTTCATATGTCCAAAACCCTCCAAGCCCAAGACCTCCAGACCCAAGTCGCCGCCATCCTCGCAGCCGCCGGCAGCAGCCGCGAAGAAGCCGACAAGGTTGCCGCCAACCTCGTGCTGGCCAATCTCAGCGGGCACGACTCGCATGGCGTGGGCATGGTGCCGCGTTATGTGGACGCGGTGCTTGAAGGCGGCCTCGTGCCGAATGCCGCAGTCAAGGTCAACCTCGACATCGGCACGATGCTGTCGCTCGACGGCCAGCGCGGCTACGGCCAGGTGGTGGGCGAACAGGCCATGCAGCTCGGCATGGCGCATGCCAAGACGCATGGCAGCTGCATCATGACCCTGGGCAACGCGCACCACCTGGGCCGCATCGGCCACTTCGCCGAGATGGCGGTGGCGCAGGGCCTGGTGTCGCTGCATTTCGTGAACGTGCTGTCGCGCCCCGTGGTCGCCCCCTGGGGCGGGGCGGACGGCCGCTTCGGCACCAACCCCTGCTGCATCGGCGTACCGCTGCAGGGCCGCGAGCCCTTCGTGCTGGACTTCGCTACCAGCCGCGTCGCACAGGGCAAGATGCGGGTGGCGCACAACAAGGGCATCCAGGTCGAGCCCGGCACCTTGATCGACGAACACGGCAACCCGACCACCGACCCCGGCGTGGTGGTTGTGCCGCAAAGCAATGGTCTCTTCGGTGCGCTGATGACCTTCGGCGAACACAAGGGCTACGGCATGGCCGTGGCCTGTGAACTGCTGGGTGGCGCGCTCAGCGGCGGTGGCACCTGGCACCGCCCCACCGACGCGGCGCGGGCCGTGGTCAACGGCATGTTGACCATCCTGATCGACCCGGCGAAGCTGGGCACACAGGCCAGCTTTGCCCAAGAGGCCGACGCGTTCGTCGACTGGCTGAAGCAGGGTCCGGTGGCACCGGGCTTCGAGGCGGTGCAGATCGCCGGCGATCCGGAGCGCGCCACCCGCGTGGCGCGGCGACTGGAAGGCATCACGGTGGACGACCAGACCTGGCAGGAAATCCAGGCGGCGGGCCGCAAGGTTGGCGTGGGCGCTTGACGGCGCCAGCTACGCCCCTCCGTTCGGGCTGATTTGCCTCCGTTCAGACTGATTTACCTCCGTTCGGGCTGAGCTTGTCGAAGCCAGCGCCCGGACCGCAGCCCCTTCGACAGGCTCAGGGCGAACGGCTGTTCCCCCCGCTAACCCAACAGCCGCACCAGGCTCGCGTCCAGGTGCTCCGACGGCAAACGCTTGAAGCCCGAGCGCGCAAACCGCTGCAACCGCCCCACCAGGAACGCCGTCAACACCGAGGCCTGCACCTGCGCGTCGACACTCGGCGTGGCGCCGCTCGCCGGCCGCAGGCATTGCCGCAAGGTTGCCTCGATCTTGTCGAAAAACAGGTTCATGCGCTGCTGCAGGCGTTCGTTCTCGAACACCAGCGCATCCCCCACCATCACCCGCGTCATGCCGGGATTCTTCTCGGCAAACTGCAACAGCATCGCCGCGAGCTGGCCGGCCTGGCGCAGGCCGGTGGCGGCATCGGGCGCACCGTCTTCGGTCGCCGTGGCATTGCGCGCCAGGATCTGGTTGATCAGCGAAAACACCGACTGCTCGATGAATTCGATCAGGCCTTCGAACATCTGCGCCTTGCTGGCGAAATGCCGGTACAACGCGGCCTCGCTCACCTCCAGCCGCGCTGCCAGCGCCGCCGTGGTGATGCGCTCGGCGCCAGGCTGCTCGAGCATCGCAGCCAGCGCCTGCAGGATCTGTACGCGGCGCTCGCCGGGTTTGGGGCGCTTGCGCACCACCGGCGTCACCGCCGCCGGCTCCAGCGCCGGAGAGGATTCGAGGGCGTCGGCGTCAGGCATGGGGTGAGGCACCCGACGGCTCAGTGCGAGCGGATCATCGTGCCATACGCCTGGTCCGTCAGGATCTCCAGCAGCATGGCATGCGGCACGCGGCCGTCGATGATGTGCACGGCGTTCACGCCGCTCTTGGCCGCGTCCAGCGCGCCGGCGATCTTGGGCAGCATGCCGCCGGAGATCGTGCCGTCGGCGAACAGTTCGTCGATTTCGCGTGCGGTGAGGTCGGTCAGCAGTTTGCCGGCCTTGTCGAGCACGCCAGGCGTGTTGGTCAGCAGCACCAGTTTTTCGGCCTTCAACACCGTGGCCAGCTTGCCGGCCACCACGTCGGCGTTGATGTTGTAGCTCTCATTCTGCTCGCCGAAGCCGATCGGGCTGATGACGGGAATGAAGGCGTCGTCTTGCAGCGCCTTGACCACGCTCGGGTCGATGGCCACGATGTCGCCGACCTGGCCCACGTCGTGTTCCTTGGTCGGGTCGGTGTTGTCGACCATCTTGAGCTTCTGCGCGCGGATCAGCCCGCCGTCGCGCCCGGTCAGGCCCACGGCCTTGCCGCCGGCCTGGTTGATCAGGCCCACGATGTCTTGTTGCACCTCGCCGGCCAGCACCCATTCGACCACTTCCATGGTTTCCTCGTCGGTGACGCGCATGCCCTGGATGAACTGGCCCGTCTTGCCCAGGCGCTTGAGCGCGGTTTCGATCTGCGGCCCGCCGCCATGCACCACGACCGGGTTCATGCCGACCAGCTTGAGCAACACCACGTCTTCGGCGAAGTCAGCCTGCAGCGCCGGGTCGGTCATGGCGTTGCCGCCGTACTTGATGACCAGCGTCTTGCCGTGGAATTTGCGGATGTACGGCAGCGCCTGCGCCAGGATTTCGGCTTTTTCGCGCGGGGCGATTTTGGACAGGTCAGGATCGGTGGGATGGGACATGGTGCGCTTCCACGAGAGAAAAACTGGCTGGATTGTAGGAGAAGGGCATGACCCCCACGTTCGTTCACTGCGTGTAACTCTCTGCCCCCCCCGAGGGGGCGCATTCCGCCTTGGGGCGGCCCGGCGGCGGAATCTACATGGAAGCTGCCGTTCAGCGCCGGAGCCAGCGCGGCACCTTGAAGCGGATGATCATCATGTACGCGGCCACATAGGTCACCACGAACAAGACGCTGAACGCCATCAGCACCACCGTGTTGCGCCAGAACAGCACGGCCGGCACCACCGTCAGCAGGGTGAAGGCCCAGAGATAGGGCGAAGTGCGGTTGTTGCGCATCAGCACGCGGCGCGACTCATCGTCGTGGAACACCCCGTGCACGATGCGACGGTAGATCAGCTGGTGGAAATGCAGCGCGTCGGCCACCCCAGGCGACACGCCGCGCGTCAACTTCCGATAGATGGAAAAAAGAGTTTCCCAAACCGGGTAGATCAACAACAACATGGGGAACCAGGGCGACACCTGGTTGTGCCGCTGCACCAGCACGATACTGCCCAAGGCAATCACCACGCCCCACAGATAGGCCCCGCCGTCGCCGGCGAACAGCATGCCCCGGGGGTAGTTCCAGATCAGGAAGCCCGCGGTGGCACCGGTCAGGCAGATCAGCATGCCGGCGAGCTGGCGGTCGCCGACCTGCAAAGAAACATAGATCAGGGCCAGCGACACGATCAGTCCAACCATGCCCGAGAGGCCGTTGTAGCCATCAATGATGTTGAAGGCATGGGGCAGCCCCATGACCGCCACCAGCGCCAGCACCATGCCGAGCCAGGGGGCACTGAGCAAAAGGCCGTCTACCCCAGGAATACCGAGCCGAGGCACCGAAGCACCCACCAGCCACAACGCGAACAGGCCCGACAAGCCGGTCAGCGTCAGGCGGTAGCGCACACTCAGCCGCTGTGTAAGGTCTTCCGCGATACCGCCGACCAAGGCCGGCAGCACGGCCAATGTCCAGGCGCCGACCAGCGACGCCGGGATACCGAGGTTCCCGTAGTTTTCAAAGTAAAACAGGGCAATCGCAGCGCACCAGGCGACCAAAAGTCCAACAAAAACAGCCAACCCACCCAAGCGGGGCACATCGCCGACGTGAAACCGCTGGGGCATCGCGTCGCCATACCGCTTCGCATGCCCGCGCGCGCGGCGCACGACCAGCATTCCCGCGAACATGGTCACCCAAAAACTGAGACACAATAAAAAAAACATGCAAGCTACCGCAACGGGTGAAATTTTTTAAAGCCGGTAGGTTCTCGTGGGAACGATCCAGGCGCAAACGGCCGGCTATTTTGTCGGCTTGTATGGGAGTTTAAGCGGTGCGCCGGATCCGCTCCGGTGCAAAAGCCCCGAGGCTGAAAACCGAAGGGGGATCCGTCGGGCGATTCGCAGCCCTTAAAATCCCGCCGAGACAGACCATGCCATCGCCCATCACCCACCTCAAACCCATCACCGTCTCGATCGTCAGCCATGGACACCTTGAAATGGTGCTGCCGCTGCTGGAACAACTTGATGCGTTCAGCCACGCTGTCGTGGAAAAAGTTGTCCTGACACTCAACATTCCCGAGCCGGATGTGCTGAGCGGCAGAAAGTGGCGGTTTCCGGTGGAGCGGATCGAGAACACTCAGCCCAAAGGCTTCGGCGCCAACCATAACCAGGCGTTTCAGAAGTGTTCGAGCGAGTGGTTCCTGGTGCTGAATCCCGACATTCGCTTTGAAACCGATGTGTTGGCACCGCTGTTGGCACAGGCAAAAGCAGAAAGCGGGCTACTCACCCCCCGCATCCTGGAGCCAGGCAAGACGGAACCCGAACAGCATCGCGGGGTCATCACGCCGCTGGAAATCCTGACGCGCAGACAGCCCGGTTATGTTCAGCCAAAGGTTCCCGCCTGGATTCCCGGCCTTTTCATGCTCTTTCGCGGCAAGGCCTACGCGCAGATCGGCGGTTTTGACGAAAAACGCTTCTTCATGTACGGAGAAGACTTCGACATCTGTGCCCGCACCAGCCTCGCCGGCTGGAAGCTGCAGGTCGGAGAACAGTTGCAGGCTTTTCACGACGCACGACGCGCGAGCCATAACAGCAGTCGGCATCTCTATTGGCATCTCACAAGTCTGCTGAAGATCTGGACCTCCCGCGTGTTTTGGCGCTACCTGCGCGTTGCCGACCGTTAAAATTGCCGCAACGGCACGCAGACACCATCCCACGCCGGACAAAACAATACGCGTACGACCTGATGCGCTCTAACAACAGCGGATGAGATTCATCGGTCCGTCAACGAGCTACGATGACAACGCCATCCACCGCCTGCCACGACTCTTCTGCCGCCTGCTGCATCGAATCACTCCGAGGTGGCCTCTTCAATGAATGAGCCGATAACCGCCAGCGAGGCAGCTTCCCCCCTCGGCACCTCGGACGTCTGCGCCGTGGTGATCAGCTATCGCCCGGAGCTAAACACCCTGAAATGTGTTTTGGATAGCATGGCTGGGCAAGTGGGTCGCTTGCTTATCTTTGACAACGCCACACCCGATCCTACGCTGGCTACCTATCTAAAAAGCGTTGAAAGCGCTTGGATTGCCACGATCCGTTCTCCGGTCAACCTGGGGCTGGCTGCTGCAATGAACCGCGCCGCCAACTACGCGAAGGAGTGTGGCTTCCGATATCTGCTGCTCCTGGACCAGGACAGCGTGCCCGAACCCAAGATGGTGTCTACGCTCAAAACTGCCTTGCTGGAATTGCAACGCGTTGAACGAGTAGCAGCCGTCGGCCCGCAGTTTCATGACAGTCGCAGCGGTCATGTGGCTCCCTTCGTGCGCGTGGCCTTTCCTGCCAGCCATAAGCTGTACGGAGGCCCGGGGCAGCGCATCAGTTGCGACTTTCTGATTTCGTCAGGCACACTGCTCCCGCTTGATGTGCTGACTGAAATCGGCGGGATGGACGAAAGCCTGTTCATCGACAACGTTGACCTCGAATGGTGCTTCAGAGCCCTTCACCATGGCCTGGCGCTCTACGGCATCTGTGACGCCAAGATGCGCCACAGCATCGGCGATTCGCTGCGTCCATCGATTTTCAAGCGCAGTGGGATCATGGTGCATCAGCCGCTGCGGCTGTATTACATCATGCGTAACCGCGTGCAACTCTATAGACGTAAAGAAACGCCAGCCCGATGGATTGCGCAAGACGTTCCACGCTTGGTACTCAAGTTTGTCTTTACAGCCATCCTTCTTGCACCGCGCCACGAATACCTGCGCTGCATGCTGCTGGGGCTTTACGACGGCATTCGCGGTGCATCGGGACCCATGCGACCGCCTTCACACAAGGCTCAATGAAGCCATTTGCGCAGGCGAGCGAGAATGCGGCCATCTACCATGCGGAATACACGCAAGAGCAAAAAATCAGGTGTATTTTTAAGCAGAAATGCGGTAGAGCGAAACCATAATTTCGTGGAGTGCCTAACATGGAGATTGCTGTTCATGATGTTCCCGTAGGCATCCAAAATCTCCATGACTTCTGCGTAGAGTTCACTTCGGCCCATCGCCCTTGCTCGGATGACGTCGTTGACAAAGAACTTACCGAATCGAGGCAGCAAATAGTCTCGCAAATAATACTGCCCCCGCAAAGGTTCATCGGGAAATGCCGTTGCCAATTTTTTGAAATATCTGAATCGGCTTCGGCTCATCCGAATGCCGAATGACGTGCTTGCGGTGTGAATACACCAAACCGTCACTGCTTTATCAACAAAGTAGTTTGTGTAGCCAGCGCGAAAGATACGAAGAAATAGATCGTCATCTTCGTAACCCATGAATTGCTCATCAAACCCCTGAACAGCCTCAAAAGCGCGGCGCGCAATGAGCGAGGTAGAAGGAAGTACGAACATATCGGCAGCGATCATGCTGAATACCGACCGCTTGGGGTGGTCTTTCGCATAGTCTTTGACCGCTGACATTCGAAGGATCTGCCCGGCTCCGTCAGCCTCGAAAAAATCTGCGTACACAAAACCAAGACGTGGGTCGTCATCTGGCAAAGCCTTCACTAATGTTTCGACATGCGTCTCTAGAAAGAAATCATCCTGATCGAGAAAACAAATGAAATCAGCTGTCGAGGCCGCAACACCAAAATTGCGCGCTGAGCCCTGGCCACCATTTTCCTTATCCAGGATACGACAGGGATACTGTTGCACGAGAGCGTCGAGTGCTGCGCGCTCTTCAGGATCGGAGCCATCATTGACGATGATCACCTCTTCAAACGGTACGGTCTGAGAAAAGGCACTGTGAAGAGAGCGGGCAATGAATTCCGAACCGTTGTAATACGGAATGATCGCGACCACACTAGGTATTGAATTAGGAATTGCCATGTTTTAATAAATTAAACTCGTTCTAGTGATGGTCTGAATCACTCAAATTCAAACGAGGTAGCAGTCGAGGATTTTTGGTATCGTGGATCAAAGCAGCGGGAGCATTGGAATCTGCGGCTTGTTGACGGCGTTTGCACGTTCGGCCAAGGTCACTTCCTGGTTTGCAGGCGCGCTCATGCCCGCATCGCCGGCAACTTGGCCCGCACCATCCATACGCAGGAGAGCGCAAGCAGCGTGACCCTCGGGGTCACGTGTCTTATCTTTGCTTTCGGTGGAACTTGGCATGAGAATCGGCGTGGCATCCACGGCGGTGCCCGCCTTGAGCAGCAAGCCCGTCTCACTGAGCACCGCGTTGGCTGTGGTCAATATCTGCTCGATCAACTTGTGTTTCTTCAATCGGTGGCAAAAGCACAGGAAGGAGCTCTTATCAGGCAGTCGACCGCGGGCATCGAATTGCGCGAACTCGCGGTACGACGGCGTACCGAAGAAGGCCCCCTCTATGGCCGGGGCCGGCAGGCTAAACCACTGCGGCATGAAGTGCACATGTAGCATGAACTCCCAGGCGAAGGGCCATCGGCCGTTCTTGCCTTCGCAGTAACAAGGGGCGATGAAATCAACCTGCGCCCCCCAGGGCATCACGCGCTCCATCTACGCGAAAAACTCACGTTTGCGCGTGCGCTTACTCATCAGGTTCAGTCCAAGATCGGCTTGCTTCATGACTCAATGGACAAGCATATTGCGGACCGGTTTTTGCGGAATACCCTTAATAAAGTCACAGAAAATGATGACGATCCCTCTTTTAAACCGAAACATCTTGCTGAAATTCCTTGCAATTCCAAACAAGCTGGAATTTTTTATTTCG
>Ga0307514_10006427_pt1 | contig 10246 bp, 6 predicted proteins | sample 16_EM_MG_FD_203088 | JGI IMG/M metagenome (GOLD analysis project Ga0307514, IMG submission 203088) | Populus trichocarpa ectomycorrhiza microbial communities from riparian zone in the Pacific Northwest, United States - 16_EM | ecosystem: Host-associated > Plants > Roots > Unclassified | place... | reverse complement strand
ATTTACCTGTCTCCTTCATGACCTCGACTTTACACTAATTTAACTGCAAATCAAGTTTAATAAGTACATTAGTTTAGATATAATATAATAGAAGGACGTGATTAAGAGGTGTTTGAATATATTTTAAGTTGTTTTTTAAGTTTGGAAATATATTAAAATAATATTTTTTATTATTTTTTTAAAAATATTTTTGATACCAGATAATAAAACAATTAAAAAATATATAAAAAATGATTTTAAATAATTTTTTTTAATTTTTTTAAAACACCATTTAAAATGAAATTCTAAACTCGCACGAAAACAAGATCGGGAAATCTCGAATGGTTAAAACTGAGAAAAAAATAATGCTGCGTTGTGTGATTTGCTGCAGTTTTTGGACGTTAGCCCCCCAAGGAAAAACAAAAACAATATGGACGAGGACCTACAAGAAGCATTCAAATCTGGCCATATCTCTCAACTATTCATCTTTTTTTTTTTTAATCATGAACTATAGAAATTAATTTTTAATAATATCAAGATTACCTGCACCTGGTCTTTTACAATTAAAAATCCATTTCAAGTTCACTAATCTGTTCTTCGGAAGTCAGTGGACGGCTGGAAGCTTCCTGTGGCTCTCCATTTCTGACATTATTTTTCATATAAAACATATTTATCTTGGAATTAAACACGTATCCTTTTATGTTCCCTTTGCTTTTGTGATTTAGTTTTTTTAATATATTTTTAAACATTTTAATGTTAAAAATAAATTAAAAAAATATTATTTTAATATATTTTTAACATTAAAATATTTTAGAAAGTATCCATTACCAAATTATTTCCCCAACTTTTATTTATATATGTATAAACACGGCACACATTTCTATAAAAAATTATATCGACAACATGATCTATATATATTCATGAAGGAGATCATGTTGTCGATGATAATTTTTTTTGAAGAGATGTGTGCCAACTGGCTTTACTGTTTTTGCATCCTTGTGTTAACCCTAACCTGTAGCTGGATGCCACTATTAGTGAAGGAGGTTATATATATATATATATTTCAATTTTATATATATATATATATGGTTAATTTTCATAGTTTATTTTAACTTATTTTTTAAAAGATTATTATGATTTCAGATCATAATTATAGAGTCAATAGACAATCTAATATATTAAAGTTTTAATATATTTTTTTAAAATATTATCTAATATATCACCATAATAATATTTTTAAAAAATACTGTTCAATATGCATTATATTTATAGTTCATGATTAATTTTTTATTATTAAAAAACAGTAATCAACACTTTGACAATTTCTTTATATTAAAAAGAAATCTATCCAAATCCAAGAGATGCTTTCAGGCGCGGACCCAATATTTCTAATTAAGGGCCATGCCTGGGTAGCTTTATCTAGGCCTAGTTTTGCCAGGCCGAGCTTAAGCGAGACCAGTGGCACAAGGCCCCAGCAAAATATGTCCAAGCCTCTCTCCATATGTTAGTGCGCACGTCACTTCAAAGTTCAAGCTTCAAACTGCCGAATACCAAGCCACGAGACAGTTTGTTGCAAGGTAGAAAACCAGAGTGCAATTTTATTACCAGAATTTCTTCATTTCAGCCTTTCAACCATCATGATGCTACCCGCTCTGATATAAAATGCGAACCAAATCGTTACGTTTGATGTTTTCTTAAGCACTAGAACTGACTAATGTCTAAAAAGGAGGCAGATATCTCTATCACCACTACCAGATTGCCTTTTATTACCAGAATTTCTTCATTTCAGAATTGATTGCTTCTGCTGAGACTGAAGCACATTTCCCAAAACTGCAAGATCTAAATCTGAGTTTAACAGTTATCTCTCTGCCCTGGTGTCCCATCACTTTAGCATTTTCAAACCCTCGAGCAATCCCATTGTTTCATAAACATGCGGTGAGATACATGGTTTGCCTGCTAGATGAGTGGCTTCCAGTGCTGCAAGTGGCTGGTTTTCATTCTCACCTGCAGCCTATCAAATTAGGCACTGAAGGGATCTGTTTCGGGGCAGGGAAGAAGATGAAGGTGAAGGAAAAATGAAGGATTACTACAAGTCAAAAGGTGAAAAATATGAAACCTCATGGTCCTCATCACTGATTCTAAATATTGATGATGCATCAGCTTTGGCACAATACTTCAGGGGAAGATGGCTACAAGGCCAGATATATTTTACAGACCACAATAAATGGTGGCATACCTATTTACAATTTTGCAGGATGCCTTAGTCCGGCTAAGAAACTCAAGTCCTGCTAAGAAACTCAAACTAAAACAAAATGTTGAAACAAAATCTCGGTAAAAATTACAGCACATGTTTTCAGCACCGTGCTTCCAAGTAGAAATATAGAACTGGTCTCATACTAGAAAAAAAGATTTTGGAACATTATCTTGTTAAACAATAAAAAAATAAAGAAAAATATAAAAATAAAAAATAAAAAGGCTAGGTTTCATTGATACTATATGATATGATCATAATAATCTAAAGAAATACTTTTAACCTAAATACAAAGACATTATATATAAGCTAAACTAAAAAAAAAAACAAATATCATTCTACCCTTAATAAATAAAATAAAATAACCCTATATTTCTTAATATTTTCTCTCAAACTCACGATGCGGCAATTATAAGTATCGAGAGTTTGCCAACTAGAAAACAAAAACGAGAAATAGAATGCAACTTGGTAAAGAAATTTGCAATCTACAAAGAAGAAGAAACAAAAGGCAAAGTAATGGTGTCATGCTTGAAATAATGACGAGTAAGATGACAATTGATCTCAATGTGCTTAGTTCGTTCATGAAAAACCGAGTTGTGAGTAATCTGAATAGAACTCTGGTTGTCATAATACATAGGAGTAGGATGAGAAAATGAAAACTTTTATATCTGCAAGTACCAACATAGCCCAACAATCTCTTTGGTAGTAGATGCTATAGCACGATATTCTGCTTTGATTGAAGATTGAGAAACAATAGATTATTTCTTGCTCTTTTAAGAAATACAAAAATCACCTAAAAAGATATAGAAACTAGTAATAGACTTGCGATTTGTGAGATCATTGTCATGATCAACATCAGAGTATGCATACAGCTCCAAAGAAGAGGTAGATGAAAGTAAAAGACTTTGAAAGACTGTACCTCAAAGATATCGCAAAATACAAAGAATTGTTGCCTAATGAATGGTAATAGGAGAAACAACAAACTGACTAATAACATGAATAACATATTCAATATTTTGATGAGTAATATGGAGATATATCAAGCTCCCAACAATAGTACGATATAAATTAGGATTTGACAAAGGTAAACCATCAGAAGAAGAATACTTTATGTTAACCTCAAAGAGAGTATCTACAGTCTTATTATCAGTAAGTCTAGTCCACTCAAGAATATCTGACCAACATGCTACCTCAATATTCAAGAAATATCATAAAGAACCTAAATTCTTCATTTCAAACTATCTAAATAATCACTAAAATTACATAATTGACCAATACAAGCAAGATTCAATGTGAGTTTCGGAATAATATAAATATTAGGGAGAGATAAGTGAGGTGTGACAATAAAATCAACACTTGTTAAGGGCATGAGAGTATTATTAGTAGTCATGACAGGAATAGAAGGCGAAGGGGACACATAAGTAAAAGATAAAGAATCTAGAGACATATGATGTGAAACATTAAAATCCAAGACCCATTCAGAATATGACATACTTGAGGAACTATGAGGCAACTAACTTACAGAAGAAGAAACGGGCATAACTTATAGCTGTAAGGAGAGAAACTTCTTAAATTGCTTAACCTGAGCAATAAGATTAATTGGTGAAGGACCTGATGAAACTACTACTACAATATTGTGGTGTGGTGTGGTGGTTTGTAGCCTTGAAGTGGTCTATGAATATTAGATTATGACTAGCTGCCAGGTTTCTAAGCTTGATTCCACTGTCACAACTTGAGATATTAAACTTTTCAATGACCTTTCTGCTTAAAAAAATTGCACTCGTCGAAGGCAATGTTTGTGTAAGGCTTATTCTGATTATTAGATAATGACTTAGAAGGTACTGTTAGCACAAAAGAATTAGAAGTAGAAATAATTTCATTTTCAGAATAAGATTGAATACATATTTCTTCAGCCAATAACTCACTGACAACTGAGTCAACAGAAGACAGTAAAGACCAACACAAAATTAAACCTTGAAGTCCTTCAAAACCACTGCAAAGTGCTGTTAAAAACTGTAACAATCATTGCTGCTCTCTACGGGCAATATAGGCACCACATGCCTTTAATTATGTTAATTATATAAGAGCCAATTGATCTCAAATATCTTTCATAACATAATAAAACTCCTAAATACTCATATTTTCTGGTAAAGAGCTCGTATGTCATTCTCTAATTGATACCGCTTTGCAAAATTTAATTGTGTGAATAACCTTTACAAATGACTTCAAATCTCTTTTGTTGTCTCATACTTTGCCAACTACATACCTATGGAATGCTCAACAGAATCGTTTATTTAAGTAATGATCTTTGCATTGTTTGCTTCTCAAGCATCTATTAAAGCAACATAACCCTTATCAATATTCCTAGGTATCATGCAAGTTCCACTAACATATCCCCACATCTTTTTACCCTTAAAAAAATTTCTCATCACATAACTCCAATATGAATAATTCTTTCCATCCAACCTCATACTCACAGACTGAAGCGAATCATTTCTTTCAATAGCCACAATCACCAAACAAAGAACCCGAGTGCAAAAGTAAAGAAAACGAAATACCAGATTGCAGAAACTAAAGAAATATATTATCGAAGTTATACAATCACTAAAAAATAAAAGAAGAGAAATACAAAACTAAAAGATAAAGATGCTGGAGTTTCATTGATATTGCATGATGTGATCACATTAATCTAAATGAATAGTTTTAACCTAAATACAAAGAGATTATATATAGGCTAAACTAAAAAGAAAATAAAAATACTATTCTACCCTTAATAAATAAAACAAAATAACCATATATTTCTTAACATATCTATCTATTTGCGAAAACAACTTCTGGGTGGTAATGAAGCATCTCATCCCATATCATCTCCCTAATCATATGTTCCCCAAGATTCTCATCTATGTCAAGATTGATAGGAACCCGTGCTGGTGGGTCGTGTCTTGGATCGTGCAGCCCTGACATGTATGGGTGTAGAAGTGCTTCTGTCACACTAATTCTCTTAGTAGGATCAAACACCAGCATCCTTAGCAACAAGTCTATGGCCAAAGGATCAGCTTGAGGGTATAGATGTGAAAAATGGATTCTCCTTGCATAAGGAAGTGTTTTGATGTACCTTCTGGCTTTTGGGTTATCAATGAACTCAAGCTCAGTATCATTCTGGCTCCCAAGGACACTGATAATTAGCTTCAGCTGGTTAAGACACTCTGTTCCAGGGAAGATAGGTCTGCGGCCAAGAATCTCAGCAAAGATACATCCGACAGACCAGACATCAATGGAGGTTCCATAGTTGTCACAGCAGAGTAGCAGCTCAGGTGCACGATACCAGCGGGTGACAACATACTCAGTCATGAACTGTTCATCACCTCTGCTAGTTCGTGCCAGCCCAAAATCACATATCTTCAGATCGCAGTTGGCATTGACAAGGAGATTTCCAGGCTTCAAGTCCCGATGAAGAATGTTTGCAGAGTGGAGATAATTCAGCCCGCGCAGCAACTAAAATATTGTATGAAGATTAGATGCTAGCAGAACAATATTGAGAAGAAAACAAATCGATTGAAAAGCAACTAGTGCTATGCATGGATTCACATTTAATCATTATTCAAGATTAGTATCACTGGTTATGCTATGTTAAAGCACAGCTATCAAGCTTATTTAAATTTCACTTTGTAAACCATCTAATGCTGTTATAATTACAATATAAACCAGCATCTCCTGGAAGAACATGACTTTAAAACATATAATTAGAGAGGCAAAAAAACGCAGCTGTGGTTCCTAGTGAAAACACATTCTGCAGATAGATTATGCACATTAGCATGAAATTGACATCACAAGACAAGCAGAAAGAATAACAATCTTTTATACTACTACCACTCGAGTGAGAGAAAATTTACCTGAAATATAAAATACTTGCAATGATCATTGGAAAGTGGTTGCGAGGACTTGATAATCTGATGCAAATCTGTATCCATGAGCTCATAAACCAAATACACATCCTTGAAACTTCTCCTATGAATAGGCATCATAACATCCTTCAAAGCAATCACATTCTCATGCCGGATATGTCTAAGAAGCTTCAACTCTCTGAGAGTCCTCAAAGCATCAATCTTGTTCTCAAGCACATTATTGATTTTCTTGATGGCGACTTTCTCGTTTGTTTCCCTATTAATCGAAGAGCAAACAACACCATAGGCCCCTCTACCTATAGGCTTAATCGGAACATACTTCGAATCAACCTCAAACACAGTTTCCCACATTGAGTAATATTGCTTCCCTCTTGGCCTAATTCCATTTGGAGGCTCCACTAAAGTTGCCATTTCCCTGCAAATTGTGAGCGAGAAGAATTAAAGCTTTACAAAATCTCATCAACATTCACATAAAAGGAAACCCAATTCACTTACTCACCAATTAAAGAATGACATCTAATCAAGTAAACAACTTTGAAAAAACTCACACACACACGATGAATGATGATGATTAAACAAGCTATGGTAAATATATATACGAAGAATAAAGAAAAGGTGTGGAATTGATACTTACTTGCCGCAATCTTTGATCCTTTGAGATCACCTTCTTGCTTGCAATGTTATTCTCTGTGTCTGTAGCTTTTCTTGCTAATAATTTAATCACAGAAAAACAGAACTCCCACTTTCGACAGATTCCTCTAAACCAAAGAAAGCAAGTCCAAAAAGCAACAAAGTCCTGAACTTTCACCTCCAATTCTTGCTCAATCCCTCAAATAAACAAACCCCACCAAATTCTCCTCCAACTCAAGCCAAGAATCACATGATCACAATCTAAGCAAAGCCCAAAAATCATTTCTTTTTCCCTCTACACGCAGCCAAATTGCAAGACTCTCAAAACCCAGAAACCATTTTGCCTTCAAATAAGAAGCCTATAAATAAAAGCAGAATCTTTCCACAATTCAGTGGAATTGGAGCCGGAGATCTTATCTATACAGTGAAAGTGATAAAACAAGATCTGGTCTAACAGGGTTTTTGTTTTAGAACAAGGGGAGGGAGAGGTGAGGGGGCAGTGGTTAAAGACGTGAAGGCAACACAGCAAATTGTGACACAAAAGAACAGCTATTACATAATTTGCTTGGGGTTTTAGGAAACTTCACCTCTCTTCATGCACAAACAAATATGCATATATATATTTGCTTGTCAGTTTGGGCTTTCGTTTAGCTTGGCTTTGGTTCCCTCAAGTCTTTCCTACTACATCTCGGAAAGAACAAGGTTGGTGCCTTTGCCTAACGGGGAACGGCTAAATTTATTTCCATTTGACAAAATATCCCAATTATCAATATTTTTTAGGTATCATCTAAATAATTTTCCTTCAGTGTGACAATATTTCATCTTAACAAAATATTCATACTATCAAAGTAATTGGAAACAAGGTTTCTAATAGAGACTTAGTTCAAGTGGTATTTGTCTTAAGTTTTGAATCCGAGGCATAATTTTCATTTATAAAGAAGGATAATGTTCGTTCTTTATTAAATTTAGAAATATATTTATAGCAATGGTTTTTTATAAAAAAAAATCAAAACTTTACGCTAAGATCTAAGAATGTTTCATCAACGATCTAAAATATTCATCTGAAATTCTCATCTCTTTATTATCTAAATATTATTTTGAATTGTTCAACATTAAACTCTCAAACTCGTCAAAGTTAAATATGTAGCACGTTTTGAAAATGATACTTGAAATATTTAAGAAGCACCACAAACAGATAAAGGCAATTGGTGGAAAATAACAAAGTATGAGGTCAACCCAAGCTTAAATCCAACATATAGCTTATGGCTAAAAGGGCTTCCATCTGCTTGCATGTTCTTGTTGAACGGGGAGGATATGCTTTTAACGCGTTTGATAATATTCGCCTTCGCTTTTAATCCATTGAAACTAATAATTCAGTCAATCTTGTGTGTGCATGACGAGTAAACGTCGCTAGACACCAAGAGGAAAGCAGCCACAGGATTATTGGAGCTGGCTGGATTTCCTTAATTTGCCGATAGCATACCCTCCTCCTTCCGATCTAACGCCTTGGATTCATTGGGTTCAAAATCACTGTTACAAACTTTTTGTGGCGTATCCTATGGGCCATCTTCCCAACATGGGTCCGGTTCCGGCCAATTTTTTTAACCGGATAATTACATAGTTGATTTGCAGTTATGGAAGTATCATGTTTTCAAATCGAATTATAAATTTGTAGAATCATTAAATGGCATTTTGTAATTGATATTAAACTCTGTTCTACCTGACATGTTCCCACATGTTAATCCAGAATACAGTTGATCTCCTTCGTAACTTAAACCCAGTGTAAAAAAATATTGGGTTTGATTTTATAAAAATATTATTTTTTTATTAATTCAGGTAACTTATAGCCTGGACAATTCACCGACAATTCACCAAATCAACTCGAATATATTGAATTTAAATAACTATTAATATGATCAAGATAGACTAAGTTTTTTTTTATTATTATTAATATTTGATGCAATACATGAGATAGTAAACGATTCAATAGTTTTTCTTCTCTCTCTCTTGTGATTTCGTGGGAAAATAGAGTCCTGTCTTTGGGTTGGTAGTGCTATATATAGCCTCAAGTGCTGTCAAGTATAGGCTGCTCTCATAGGAAGGGAAAATGAAAAACATGACAACTTCCTAAATCATAAGCCAGAGTTTAGTTCCGTAAGTGGCGGCCGTCGGTGGGGTGGGGTGGGTGTCTAATGTCTAAACGTCGGTGTTTGGAAATATATCTCTATTATTTTTAAAGTATTTATACATGAAATACTAGAAAATATGAATACAAAAATAAAAAACTATTCCCTCAAAATAGAAAAACTAGAAAAGAATAATAATAGTAAATAGAAAAAATAAAATAAAAAATCCTAAATTGCAAAAAAAAAAAATATATATATATATTCTAAAAAGCTACAATATCATGGGCTAATATCAGTTGTTGTGTAAGCTGATTCTTAGAATATTCTTTGCCATGAAAACAAAAAAATAAAATGTTCATAGACAAATAATTTTATAAATCAGGTACCTAATTTTTCAGACATTTATTAATTGTACCCTTTAATCAATGTAGGTTAATTTTTTCTCTATATAATGTGCATATTTAATGAAATAATAGGAATTTAATGGGAAAAAAAGAATTTGATAGAGAATATAATTGAAAATTCTCTTGAAATATGGGGACCTAATTGATGAAATAACTTGTTTCAGGACTCATTTTACAACCTAATTGAGGTTTTCTTTTGGTTTGAGAATCCGTTTGGTTATGCGGCTGCGGCTGCGTTTTAATTAAAACGCAGTTTGCAGCCGTTTGGTAATGAAAAAAAAGTGAGTTACTGTTTATGGATCCCACATGTTTCTTACGTTCGGAACGCAGGTAATGAAAAGCAGCGAATTCATGCTTTTCGTCACTGTGCATGCTAATTGCACTGTTCACTGAACACTGCAATTAGCATGAACAGTGCAATTCACTTGCACTGTTCACGGTTTTTTTTTCTTCATTCAGTGTGTTAAATTTTTTAACATTTTTTTTTAAAAAAACGCTAGTTTAAAGTGAATTAAATTCACTCGCACTGTGATGTAAATAATATTTTTTTTCTAGAAAAACTAGTATATAGTGAATTAAATTCACTGGCATTATAATATCAATTTTATACCTGATAATATTTTATCTACGCTTAAAAAATTATGAAAACTGTAGTTCTTATCGGATGAATTTTGTACGTAATGGAATTATAAATAGTTTAATGAAATAATAAAAAATATTTTATATAAAGTATTTTTTATTTCATGATGTAATAGGATTAATTAATTCTACAATATTTAAATTTAAAACCATCAATATTAATATATATATTTTAATATTATTTTATAATCTCAATTTCAAAAACATTCTTAACCAAATATATTAAACTTCCTTTTCTTCCACTTTAATTTCAACCACAGTTTTAATTAAATATCTATTTTTTTAAACTAACCTTAACTAAAAATATTTTTT
>Ga0307514_10006425_pt1 | contig 10248 bp, 8 predicted proteins | sample 16_EM_MG_FD_203088 | JGI IMG/M metagenome (GOLD analysis project Ga0307514, IMG submission 203088) | Populus trichocarpa ectomycorrhiza microbial communities from riparian zone in the Pacific Northwest, United States - 16_EM | ecosystem: Host-associated > Plants > Roots > Unclassified | place... | reverse complement strand
GTTTTAAACACGTTTTAAATATATATTTAACTTCAAAAAATATTGAATTAATATTTTTTATAATATTTTTTTGATGATTTGGTTATAATGATGTGAAAAATAAAAAAAATATGAAAATTTATTTTAAAATTTATTTTTTTAAAATAAATTTTAAAAAACATATTGCATCACACTACTGGACACATAATTTTATACTCTTTCAAGAGGACATAGAGATTCTCTCTTGGTGGGGGGAATTTTCATTTGACCTTTAAGCATCCTTTACTCCTTCAGGACAGAGAATCTTATTGTTAATTAAGTGTTTTGTTGAACTAATGACTGCTGCCAAATGAGACAACTTAGTCATGATGAATTATTACTGCTGCTGCCATGAAATTTCAGTAAAGTAACTCGCTTTTGTTAATGTTAGGTTTTGCATCCATGGCACACAAAGAATCTTCCTCTGAATCAATCATGGCATTGAATTAATGATTTACAATGCCTTGTAGACAAAAAAAGTATTTCTTTTTATAATGATGCCAATGACATTGATTTAACCATCCGTTCCATTTCGATGAATTAATCATCCTCGCAGTGATGATTTGTGAGCTATAAGTAACTTCCAAAAGTTCACTAAAAATGTGTTTCAAGTTTCATTTGAACTTAATCTTGTTTGGCAGCAATATATCTTGTGTTCCACACAAGATTTCTTCTTCTTTTTTCCCCTGTTCATCTAACTAATTGCCTAATGATGCCTGCAAACTATCAGCAAGAGGAACAGAGGGAAATCCACCTCAAGATTTCAAGGATTGGAACTTAGCATTTAGCCAGATTGGCTGGTGTTAAAAGCCAAGCCTGCTGCCTTGTTGCCATTGATACCACCATTGTCATTTCATCGTGCTTTAATGGAGCAAACATGGTAAAAGCCTAGTGACCACCCATGTCCCTTGCATATAGATGCTGTCATTCCCTTCAATCCATCCGATACAGGACGGCATATATCTACTGTGATCAAATTCAATAGCCGTAAGTGATACAGTTTCATTGCTGGTAGCAACAGGGCCATCCCAACTAGCTTTTTCAGCAATAAATGACAAAGAACAGTCACTATCCTTTTTTCTAAAGGAGGAGAAACCTTTCTGCAACTTGCACATGAAAGCACCTCCATTCACTTTATTCCTATTTCAATCAAGACCTTAACTGGTTACAAGTTACCAATTACAACCACAAATATTATGTCAATTATTAACACTTTCGGTTATCTAGTTGCTCTCTATTTTCTCAACTATATATTCTGATTCCTAAAATGGTTTTAGTTGAAATATACTTCATAATATTTTCGATAATAATGCAGCTCTAATTTTCTAGCCATATGTTAAAAGGGTTCGTGAGGTTGCCTGCTGAAGTAATTTTGATTCCCTACGAAGCTTATCTGGTCATCAGAGATCGAAGAATAATTACTTATCGAGGGCTTAGTTTTACACACAAGCAAAAGAAGACGCAATGGAAAGCAGAAGCAGCATTCCATCTATATATAACATTAATGCCCTTTCGAGTAAAACAAAGAGACTCCAGTACCACAATTAGAGGCATCTTGGGACAAGAGAAAATGGATGAAAAAAAGGAGCATACCATGATAGATTATTGTGGCTGCGAATCTGATTCTGCAATTCTTAGTCTTCCGAATTCCCTTTCCTTTTATTGACAGAGATTTGCACACTTGCAACATTGATGTGATACATCCATCTCACATAACCTCCTCATTATTGTCATCTCAACACCAAGTTCACTATTATTTATATGTCGAACAATGAAACAGCTTGGAGAAAATACGGATATGGACCACCGAGGGTTTGCAGACCGAGCTTGGAATGAAGTGTATGACAAGCATAGAATTGGTTCTCGGAATTTAACGATAGGAACCCTTATTTGCTGCCCTACTTGATCCAAAATATTGGACCTTGGGCTTATCTGGGCCTTCAATTTATTCAGTCAAAAGAATTGCCCGCTTCGCATGTTAACCCAAAGCCTAATGGAAATAGAGGTTCTTCTGAATTATCTCTTAAATTCATTGGCAATTGCTCAACCTTTCTAAACCATGTCACGGGCAGTCGGCCACTAAAATCATAATCTCCAAATATAACATCTGTAATTCCCTCTCCTTCAGTTCCAGGCAACCAAGCAGCAATGAGACCATCTATCTTTTCCAAGAGCCATGGTTCTATAACCAAAGGTCTTCCAGATATCAGAATAACCAATGTGGGGATTTTATCAGCGACTGAGCTTATTATATCAGCCCCATTAAAGGGGATTGCAAGCTCTGAATTGTCACCAGTGAATTCTGCATAAGGATCTTCACCAACGGCTACAATGGCAAAAGAAAAATCTTGGCTTGCTAAGGTGTCTGGTGATGGAATTTTTTCATAAATCACCTCGGTTTCCTCTCCTATTGCTTCCTTAATGGCATCCAAGATAGTTGTCCCTGAAACATAAGCGACATTAATAAGTGTAATGCCTGCATTTACTCACAGCATCATGTACTAAAGAGTGTGTGTGTATTTTTCCAGTAACACTTATTATTGCAATGGCATTTCAAAATAGCAATGCCAGCCAGTTTAGCTACTAAACTCGAATTTGCATAATTGTAGGGACTGACCAGGGATCTTACAAGAATCATGAAAGGGTTCAATGGGAGATTGAGAGGGGAGGGCATGAGGACTATTCCCTGTTTGTGTAATTAGTAACTATTTAACAGACAAAATCTTGTTCCCCAACATGATACCGTAGTGATCAATACAAGTTAAAAGGAGAGTTAAGACGTTAAATACACGTTCCAAGTCTATAAGCTGGCTTCTTCTCTTTCTTTCTTTATCATTCTATTTTCCTCTCAAGAAAGGGGAGTGGGAGGAAAACACAGAATCATTAGCGAGAAAAAAGTAACACACTTTGACCTATCACCTACATCACACCCGCTCACCCACAAACAGACACATCCTGAGAAAGATGCAAATGCAATTTTTGCAACCCAGGAATATTCCAACAAGTGATCAAAATCAACTTGAATAGATAGTTGTTAGCATATCCAAGTTAAGAACTAAATGAAATCCGGACAAGGAACTCACACGAATAACTTGCAATAAAGTGTCACTTTGTACTCATGCAGCAAATGCATGTGGCAGGTGGATTATATATGCACTTCCCCAATAGTAGAAATTCCTACCAGGAAGCATCTTCAAAGAAAACTAGAAACCCCCTAGGCATCTGAGGATCTACATGCACATCAGTTAAATTTCATCATTAGGGATAAATCCACAGAACTGCATACCAATGGTGATTCTGCCACTCATCCCATTCCAGGCTATGGTCCAACCTCCACATTGATATCCAAGATTATCAGCATGTGTCCCAGCAACAAGAATCTTCTTAGCACTTCTATCTAGTGGAAGAAGCGGTTTCTTTGGATCCTTCCCATTTTTTAAGAGAACTAAGGACTTGCGAACTGCTTCACGTGCCAGTTCTCTATGCAGCTGCATAAAAGCATTAAGATAAAGAAAGGTAACTTAAGGAATATACTGAACAGTGTTATCTGCAACTACAGATGAAGGTTTAAATCAGTTACAAACTCCAGTGGTGAAAAAAAATGATATAGATGTACAAACTGTATGCACACGCACAACTTTTTCTAATACTCGGGATTTGATCTCCTCGTTCACATTATTAAATCAGTTTCCAGTACTCCAACTGGTGGCATCATCATTACTGTGTTGCCTACCTCCATAAATATTCAAATTCAACATTTTTTACTCTCTTCCCTTTGTATGTTGATCAGTCATCTCCCCATCCACAGATGGATTCAGCATTCCAGTACCCAAAAACTTATTTGACAGTACCTAAAAAATTATTTGAAGTGTTGATTTTACCATTTCAGTTTTGCGATTAAGGTGTCGGTTACCACCTCAGATGGAAATTAGATCCAGTGACAATGATGCATGATACAGCAGTGGGAACATCACTGTCTACAAGTATACCATGTCTACCTCTCACTTATGATTTTAAAACCAAAAGAGATGGAAAAAGTAATTCATCTTGGCTGGAAAATGGGGAAATTTTGTATCTTCTAATGAGAGAACTACGCAATTACTATGTGTTGGATATTCTGAAAGTTACCTTGCAACCAACTATATCTAGTAAAGATCTATCAGCAAAGGGATATTCGAAAAGACCAGCCACAAACTTCACTCTCAGTATTCTTTCAACAGCATCATCAATCCTGGTCATCGGGATCTCCCCTGATTCTGCCAGAAAAATCAGATCTTTCATAAATTCTCTATGTTTTTGCCCCACCATTACCTGCATATTTTTGCACATTGGGAAGTAAGGGCATAAATCAAGGAAAGAAACTTTTATTATAGGCTTACAGGAACTTGAGTTCTATCTCTACCATGTCAGTTCCAGCATTAACAGCAGTGGAAACACAGCGACGATAGTTTGATCCGAGAGGTTTACTGAGTCGGTCTAGTGCTTCCCAGTCAGAAATCACAAAACCCTGCAACAAAAAATTGCTTCCCAGTCAGAAATACCCGAACGTTCAAAGATTCATTTCCATAAAAACATAAAAGTATTTGATTAAAGCAGGAGTGATATTCCAACACAGCCTGCTATCTCCTCCCTCCAGAAAAGAAAAGGAAGAAAAAGAAAAGGTGGAAACACTTCAAAATTTAAATGATTCAAAAGTCAGGTTGTTGAGTCTTATTGATCACCAAAAAGAAAACTTTGAGATTAACAAGCCAGCAAGAAATCAACCAAATTTTGCATATCATTGTTTTAGTTTAGTGTCAGTTTAACATTCATTTTACAGATAGAAGATTCTGAAATAAAAATTAGAGGCAATCTTTACCTTAAAACCTAACTTATCTTTCAAAACTTCTGTCAGGAGAAAATGGTGAGCATGCAGTTGGCGTCCATTCCAACTAGAATAAGAAACCATAATAGTGCCAACACCCTGGGAAATACAGTCTAGATATGGTGCCATGTGAATCCTCTCTAGATCCTCATAAGACAATATAGTATCCCCCTCATTTAAACCTTTGTGAGTACCCCCATCTCCAACAAAATGCTTAGCACAGGCAATAACATTGTTTCTGGGATCAAATAATCATCAATGAAAAAGCATTACCAATGGGGTTAGAGTAGCAAGTCAATTTACAAAACAACATATATAGGTCAACATTATGCATGCACGAGAATGGAACTGATCTGCAGAATCCAGGCGGTGTAGATTGAACAAGGAAATAAATTTCAGGCAATGACTTTCTTGCATTAAACTCCAACAAGCACAACTAGAGCCTCATTGCCAGTGTTGTAAGAGAAGTTTCTAAGGCTTGTAGGTCGTATTATCAGAAAGCTGCTCACAAAAGTTCCTAATATGAAGGAGAAACAACGTTAACCGCACAACATTTGGTTATGCAGCCACTTGTTCTAGAATTTGCAACACTATAATCAACACCCTTTCAAGTGTAGATATTACCCCACAAATAGTAAGCCCAACACGTGAATTAACATGTGAACTTAAACACAAGTATGAAAATTTTCTCCATGCGAAAACAAGCCCTCAAGAACAGATCAACCCCACTCCCCACCCTCCAAAAAAAAAATCATTTGGTGTCCAGAGAAATGTGATATTGTTATTTAACTTATTAAAAATAATGATCCAAACAACTCAAGATCCATTGGAGATTGGCTAGTTTGAAGATTTTGCAAGCTCTTTCATGATGTATTTCAACCAAATACATTTACACATCTTTTACAGATCAACTCATGGTGTATTTCAAGCTCAAACAAATTTCTATGCTTGTTATATAAACAAGTTGAGTCCCCAAAATCTGGTATTCGGCTTGATTGATTCATGAATATAACTTTCCTTTAAATGTTTGATACTAAATTATCATGAGGCATGTCTTGGAGAAGTTCAGTTCCACAGGAATGTAACCCATTAGGCAACGGATGCTGCTTCACCTTGACAAGGCTACAGGGGTCTACTTTTTTTTTCTTTTTTTTACTTTGTTAAGTATTTTTATGAGGCTGCAGTCTTTTAAGTTGTGATATATCAAACTTCAGCTGAATATCCACTCAAGCTATAGCTTATAAGTTATAACAGTCATTGACCCAAGTGAACTGAGCTCAACTTTGGTACAAGTGTGATAAGCTTAGGTAAGCAGGGTGACTTAAAAGTAGCTTAAGCTCAAGCCAAGTTTGATAGATGTACACAGACACTAGAGTTGAGTCCAAACAGTCTCACATTTGTCTCGGCCCAGTTCCTATGGCTCCTAGTAAAGATGCAATATGCAAACCATGATAGTAATGAAAATGGAAAAATGTTTGATATTAACTTCTCTCTACCTTCCTGCCAAGAAAGGGTAGCCATTTGGGTGTCCTTCAGGTGGCTGTCCCTGCAAGCCTGTAACAATAGAGGCCATCTCTCTAACTATGTTAGTGTCTTCACTGTAGCTCTCATAGCATCTTCCCCACCGGGGATCCCTGCATACCTGTCAGCACCCATTGAATAAATTATTCTGCATACTATAGCTTTAAAGCAAGAAGGAATATAAACAATGAAGAAAAGAACACCGAAGAAAACCAACAATACCACTATATGTTAATTCTGGATTTTGTTTAAAGATACCATACTATTGTGTTAAAAGCACCACATCTTCACAATCAATGATCTTCTAAGATTAGTACCAAGCCAACTCAATAAAAGAATTATTTACGTCATTAAATTTAAAGAACCCTATTTTCATTATATTATGGTGGTTAAATTCTTGTCATTTTAATTATTCATTAAATCATGTCCATTCGGTTTGAATTTAATAGTTTAGATTTAACAAATATGACAAAAGGAATATGAGAGGATCCCAATCCAGTTTATCAAGCATTACATCTGGTCTACAAACAAAGAGTTATTTTGAATCTTGCAAATATTCACCGACCATGAATACCGCATTGATTAAACAAAGGTAATAAAAGCATCTACATAAATTTTTACACTTCTTTCTATCACTACTTGCACGCTTTCAATGCAAAAACTTTTATTTTCTTAGGAAGAACTAGGTGATTCTATTGGTTTCTTCTTGGTGATTTTGCAAGTTGTACAAAATTTCATATTAAAATGATTAGACAGTCAATTAATTCAGCTAGAAATCCTGCTGCAGAACAAATCAAAACCAGAGAACTCAAAAGGAGTATCCAATTGCATTTATAAGAACTTACAGCCACACACGGAGCAAACGTATACTGAATGCCACAAGCCCTAACTTCAAGAGCTGTTGCAACACCTATCCTCCGCACCAAATCTGCATCTCTATATCACATTTTGGCATTACAGTTCAGGACAAGCAGTGACACTAATAAGTAGACTCTGAAATTAATCTTTCTCTAATTTCTCAAATGATGTAAACGTATTAGAAATGTTAATCTGAACATTAAGCTAGCTATTCCACTCAATAAAAGAACAGAATTAAAAACTCACCTGGTGGCTCCAAGGCCAACATTGTGAGGAAATATGGTGGTACCATAAACACCATTATTACCATGAACAGCATCAATCCCATATATAATGGGTATACCAAGCCGCGACTGAAGTGCTAACTTTTGAAACCAATCAACCATATCCGCCCAGTCAGACGACTTTGCATTTGGAAAAGGTGCGCTGCCTCCAGCGTTCATTACACTCCCTACCAAATAGTCCACTAACTTAATGAAGAAAAGCTTAAAAGAAAGAAAACCCGAAAAAAGAAGAACGACAGCAAACGTAAACTTCATTGAATCATTTAGACTATAACATATAAATTGAAGAGGATATATATATAAAATACCAATTCCAAGATCCTGAAGATAGTGGGGAGTGGCAACAGAGCGTTCGATTTGGGTCATCTGGGCAACCTTCTCTTTCAAAGTCATTCTTGAAAGAAGGTCCTTTACACGAGCTTCAATGGGTGAATTGGGGTCTTTGTAAATGCAGCTGCTGCTTTCCATTGGTCTGATCTAACTGTCTGGAACTAATCTAAATGTTTGGGCCCAATTTGCTTTGAATGACTGAAAAGGAGAAAGATACGAGCAAGAGAAGAGAAGTAGACAAAGGTGCTCCTTACATTATTTTATAGCGGGAACATGGCGGTAGTTACAGCCTACAAGAAGAGAACCACTGGCAAGGCAATGATAAGGTAAAGATGTGGCCTGGAATAAGAAATATTGATCCAAAGAATTCGACTGGTCAACTAGTGGACTCCTGCAAGATGATTCGTCTAATCAGCTAAAAGATGAAGATGATAGAAATATTATTGTATTTTCTTTTTGAAAAAATAAATTAATTAAATGGTATAAACTAATCTATGCATATAAGCAAAATTACAATAATCTTTTAAGTAAATTTTTAATTTTGAAAATTATTTCTCTCTCTTTTTTCCTTTTATTACAGATAAGTGGCTATAGAGGGTTTGATTTCTTTTATCTTTTTCCTTTTTTTCATAAAAAATAATCATGATTGATTTTTTTTTTAATTTTAAAAATTATTTTTTTATTATAAATAATTTTTATTACAAGTTTTTATTATTATTTAATTTTAAAAATTATTTTCATATCACAAGATAGTTGGTCAACGCTAAATCAACTAACAACATGAAATCATAGTTATTAAATCTATATCGGTCCAGTGGGTTAATCCGGGGTCTGGTTGACTCGATGACTGAACCGGTCCGGATAAGATAAAAGACCAGGATAAGTAAAAACCGGGTTGGCCTGCGACCCAGCAAAACCTGGACAAGACCCTTTTTTTTCAAATGTATTTTTTCTCCTAGTTAGAGACTCTATTTTTTTATATATATTTTTAGTTGGTTATTAATCATTTTCAAAGTTCATTATATAAATACTAGAAGAATAATTTATTTTTTCAATATGAGATTTGAAACCCTTTAGTATATATATTTTATGTTCATAAGAAAAAAAATTATTTTTCAATGTGAGATTTCAAGTCCTTTAATATATATACTCTATGTTCACAGGAAAAAAAGTTATAATTTTTTTAATATGAGATAAAAAATCTTTTTGGTTTAAATATTTTAACTTAAAAGAAAACATATTAACATAATATCTTTTTAATATGGAATAAATTTTTTTTTGAAATAATCTTTTTAAACTTAATTATTTATAATATATATATATATATAATCTATATCCACATGGATTGTTTCTAAATTTTTTACATGAAATATTAAAACTTCAAATATTTTTTTAAAATTTTTCCAGGTTTACCCGAGTCAATCAGTGTAACCCAAGACTCGATTCCTTAGCCGAGTCTGAATCGGGTTTGATAACTATGCATGAAATCAAGTATAAAAATAAAGGGAAAAACTAACGCATTCTAAAATTAAATAAAAAAGTTAGTATAAATAAAATTAAATAAAATAATTGATATGATTGAAACTCAATAATACATGAACATCCAATAATATTTATCAAGAATTAATTGAGTCTTGGAGATGGTCACATCAATTAACAAATGAATAAAATATAATTATTATTTTAAATCATTTTTTAAAACAATAAATTAATCAACTGTTATAAATTAGTCTATGCGTATAAGCAAAGGGTTTTTTTTTTTTTTTATGTTAATCTGAAATTGTTTTTGTTGGTAAGAAATCATGGATGTACAATTAACTATTAAAATGAAATTTAAGAATATATGTGAATCATATCCTCCGGTGGTTTAGAGTTAAAAAATTACAGTACATGCTAATAATATTTAAGGAGTCTATATTATTACTATGTTTTTTTAACAATTGCTCTAACAAAAGTTAACCACAGTTTCATAAATCCAAAGTGGCCGTCTTAAATATCTTTTTTAAGTACGTCTAAAAAGATATTAATTGATATTAAATATCTTTTTGAAGTACGTCTTAAAAGATATTAATTGATATTAACTACCTACTTACATTACAGTGGATAATATCTACAGCGCATGCATTGGAATATTGTTATCATGCCCGATTCAAGATTGATCCAGTCGAGAGATTAGGTTGCGAATTACATTGATTAACTCAAAAAAATTTTAAATTTTAATATTTTATATAAAAAATTTAAGAAATCCATGTGAATATAGGCTATAAATACTATAAATAATAAAGTTTAAAAGAATATATCAAAAAGTTTGTTATCCTACATTGAAAAGATATTATATTATTCTTTTAAGTTGAAATATTTAAACTAAATTTT
>Ga0307514_10006423_pt1 | contig 10250 bp, 13 predicted proteins | sample 16_EM_MG_FD_203088 | JGI IMG/M metagenome (GOLD analysis project Ga0307514, IMG submission 203088) | Populus trichocarpa ectomycorrhiza microbial communities from riparian zone in the Pacific Northwest, United States - 16_EM | ecosystem: Host-associated > Plants > Roots > Unclassified | place... | reverse complement strand
ACGCGCTAAAATAATTATGCTGCGGGGAAAGCTGGGACCGAGAACGAGCGGTGTACCTACTAATGCTCATGGCAAATCTTTAATTGCAAAGTATGTACTACCTGGTACTGATAAAAACTCTGCTATTATGTATTACATCTATAACTTAGAAATAAGATATGGTACTATATATATAAGGTTCCAACCGCTCTTAATGAGGGTAGTAGATTAGACTTAGATTAGGCTGACGTACGAAGAGAGCAGAAAGTGGTATGAGACTAACCACTAAGGTTGACCAGGGTTCACCTACAGGGGGTGGGGTTGAGAGTTTCCTCTGCATTTTGCAAGATGAGGGTGGGGATCTGCAAAAGGAGGAAGGTCAGATCCAGAAGTTGCCTCTGTTTGCCATCAAGTCTATCTCCGAATGACCAGCTCTTCGGTTGGATACATCACAAATGTGAAGTACTGGCAAGCTTGGTGAGGTGGGCAGCATCATAAATGAGGCCCTGCGCGTCCTAGGTAAATGGAGGTGGGAGTGATGTGAAGGGAAGTAAGGGGGAGTTGAGAGGAGCGGCCCATTCACGGTCACAATTAGTTGAGGTCATTTTGTCCACCACTGAGAAACTCTTTGGTGATGTGCGCCACGCGCTGTCTCAGCCAATAAAGTGTGCGCAAATCCAAGGCGTCATACTTGATTCACAACCAGGCTAAGTATTCGAGAAGCTCAGTGCTTTTTCGACTGCCCACTGTGAGACAGCATAGAGGCATCTGTCAAGATATTCCGGGGCTGTGAGACACTCTGCGATAAGTCCAGCCCCCTACAAGCTAGTGAAGTGTGGTACCGGTATTGGGTAATGGGTACTAACTGTATCTGGCTAGGGTTCCAATGTGTCTAGTCTCGAACTCTGAACTCTACCATAATCTGAGTAATCCAGGCTTTAGCTATGTCTCCGTAATGCCGAGTTGAAACAGTCAAATTTTGAGACACTGTTTAGGTCTGTAATCACCAAGCTCGAGGGCAATTTTTGCCATTTGGGAACTGGGCAAGGAATGGGTATAAAGTAGGGTATAGGTAAGGCTACGCGACTGGAAATAGCCTAGTCATGAAGTCTAACAGTTTTCCCCGCCAACTCAACGCTAGTGGCCTGCATGCAATGTGCACGTGCGGAGGTGGGATCCAGAGAAGACTAGGGCTGGTAAGCAGGGGCGGAGGACAAATGAGGGGCCATAATACTCCGCACACAAGTACGGTACCTACTGTAACAGAATCGGACTAGCAATATGCTCTAGAAGCAGATGATCAAGACGGGCTCGCGGCTGTAGAGTATATACATCATGCAACCAGCCTGAGGCTAGAACAGGCTGGGGTTGTTGTTCTCGACTAGAATTCATGTGTAGAGGTAAGTAGTGTACATGCAGCATGTCGTGACACCACGAAAAAAATGCAAATAGACTACCGTGCAAACGTTTGGGTAAGGTAAGTAGGTACTGTAGACTGTGTTTGTAATATCAGTACCTGGTTCGAATATTCGATACCCACATGACGAAACCCAAATAGGTAGGACGAAACCCAGTGAAATCGTAGTCTGGTTGCGTTAATCAAGAGTAAGTACATGTACCAATGTAGGTACCAAGGTAACCCGTACCAGACCCATACAAATCAATAGCAAAGCTCGCTGCTCCAAGACATCCAGTGGAAACCCCCCTGTGCCTGCAGCGTGCAGAAACCTGGAGGCACTTCTACTCTACTTATCCGCTGTAGGCACTCATCCGAGTCTCTCTTCAAAGCGAAACACAACTGGCTGGGTCGGCTAGCTTTCAAGAATCCCAGAAATCGCATCCCATCCCAGCTTTCATGGCCCTGAGAGTAGTTCCTCCACCCCTTGACCCTAGTAAATGAGGTGTTGCTGGAGAGATTCAAAGAGTAGGAAGTTCCCTCTAACACAACAAACGGTACCTACTTTGGCCATATCCATATCCATGCCTCGAAGCTTCCTCATCCATTCCCTGAATCCCGTGCATCTCCATTTGTTGGTTGCATTGTCATCGGTGCTTTTTTTATGAATGGTGATTGTCTATTGGTAAGTATTGCCCTCCAGCAGTGAGTGATCCAGGCATTGGGCAGGCATCGGCTATCCGAGTCCTACAGCAAGGCATGACAATCTGTTGCATGGTTATTGACGCTCCCAGGCCACGAGATAAGTAAAGCTGACCCGTTGTTGCCTCGTCGCGGTTCGCTCGCCCCTTCTTGGTTCGACCGATTTACACTCCGACCCACCGTTCGATCCTTTCCCCTCCATCATCCCGACCGACAGCGCACTGGCAGGGCAACGGGCATTTAGAGTTCATACAGTGTCACCAGCGCAGACCATCCCTCAAAAGTATAATAGCAGTACCAGCGGATTATCAAACCAGGTTAGATTATCATCAGCCATCAAGGCGACAGAACCTAGTTCACCCGTTGAAGAGGTACAAACTCCTCTGGTAATGCAACCAGACTACTGTTAACCCAACTCCTATCCTCAGCACAAACATACTCCAAAGCTAGGCTCTACTCACACAAACTTCAGACAGCAGGCCGACACCGGGCGGCCAACAGGTTCAGAGTCAAACTGGCTCGCTTTCTCGCAATGTGCATGGGAAGCAGTGGCAACGATGCCGGCTCCCAGAAGTCCAAGGCAATCGACAAACAAATTCGGTCAGATGAAAAAAGGATGGCCCGAGAAGTGAAGCTACTGCTCTTAGGTAAACACACGCACTCACATAATGTGCATTTTGGCATCTAGCTTAGAGCAAATTTCTGATTTGATGTTTATAGGTGCTGGAGAGAGTGGGAAATCAACCATCCTGAAACAAATGAAGCTTATTCACGCCTCTGGTTTCTCTAATTCAGACCGTCACGACTACCGAGCCATCATTTTCGCCAACCTCCTCACGTCCGTGAAGGCTATCCTGGAGGCTATGGATGGTTATGGCATCGAATTCGAGGACAAGGAAAACGAGGTACCGTGGGCATGTTCTTAGTGTAGCTTGCCAATATGCTAATATGTGGATATCTTCAGAAATACGTGCCACTTATCATGGTAGAACGGGAACTGGGCACATCGGAGTTCTTCCCTAGGGAGTATCTCCCAGCTTTCCAGAGTCTATGGAGGGATAGTGGTGTTCAGGACGCTGTGCATCGAGGCAATGAATTCGCATTACACGACAATCTTGCATAGTAAGAATCGCTATTAATGAGACTCTGTTGATCACATGTGTCTGACCTTATGTGTTTAGCTTCTTCGAGTCCTTGGACGACCTTTTCTCGCCCCACTACATGCCGACAGATCAGGACATATTGCGTTCCCGACTCAAGACAACCGGTATCACTGAGACCGTGTTTGACCTGGGCGCTCTAACCTACCGGATGTTTGACGTAGGTGGGCAAAGATCGGAAAGAAAGAAATGGATCCATTGTTTCGAGAATGTTACAGCTTTGCTTTTCTTGGTTGCTATTAGCGGTTACGACCAATGTTTAGTCGAGGATAAAGACGCTGTAAGAATACCTTGCATGGTGATGGACTCCATCAGGACTGACGGTGGAAATATACAGAACCAAATGCAAGAGGCCTTGATGTTATTTGAGAGCATTTGCAACTCTCAATGGTTTCTAAAAACGTCAATTATTCTCTTTTTGAACAAAGAGGATCTATTCAAGCAAAAGTTGCCGTTGTCCCCAATCAGAAAATACTTCCCGGATTATAGCGGTGATCCAAAGAATTTCAACCAGGCGTCGGATTTCTTTGCAGAAAACTTTAGACGACTCAACAGGAATCCCACGAAAGTGAGTGATCTCACTGACCAGCCGAATACAAGAACTAACCAATGACTTACTTGTAGGACATATATGTGCATCTCACCAACGCAACTGATACAAACTTGCTCAAAATTACTATGAAAAGTGTTCAAGACATGATTCTGCAGAAGAATCTTCAAACACTTGTTTTGTAAGACATAAATTGTAATAGACATAATAACTGTGCAAGAAACTTATTTTTGGCAAAATCAAGGGGCAAACGTATTTGAGCCCAATGCGGTTGGGCCTGATACCAAGTCGAATGCCGGCACTCACGAGATCAGCCGGCACTATCGAATTGTGACTGCGCAAGATTATGCGAACATACATCTACACCAGGCATATCTTATATTTACACCATTACATCCAGCAAAATCACGGGATTGGATACGCGCCGTGCATGGAGCCACAATTTACTAGAGCTATCAACAAAAGTCACTTCTCTTACCTTGTTTCAACCCGGATTCGGCTTCTTGGCCTTTCAGCCTTACATCTTTCTCCAGGTTCTTGATCTTGCCATTTTCTTATTTTAGTTGGCTTACTTTTCCACATTTGATATTGCACCTAACTTGGGAGAGCAGTGTCTGCGGATACGCAAGATCCTAGCATTTATTTGAAGCTTCATACGCCCCCCCCCGCCTCCCCTTTTGCTTTTGAGGGTTGCGGGATACATCGTTCTTTTTCCTCTTGCCCAGGTAGGGGGATTCATTGAGACGGCAATCATGATGTTTCTGTGCTAGTCTCAGCTGGGGAGCGGTGCGGTGCGACTGGCTGGCATGGCGTTACGTTAATTCCTTTTCCCAATGATTTCTTTTTCAGATTTGAGATACATGCCTCAGACTTCTTCCTTTGTTGGTTGGCAGGCAGCGGAGGGATGGAATTTGATTAGGATGGGATTTGATTAGGAGCTTCTTCTTGGGCATATAGTGCTTAATTTATCAAGCAATCAACAATGTAATGTAAGCAAATGAGATGGGCTGATGAGATGAATTGAGAAGTGCTGAGCCCGGGTTTTTCCCAGCTGTAGGGTTGTTGGCCTTAATATATTGGCACCTCGGTCCTTAATTGTTATGGGAGGGGGGTTTATATACCGGACACCTGCAGCCAAATAGATACTGTAGGATACCTGCAGCTTTTCAGGGATGAAGGTTAATGAGATATTAGGCTACGAGGCTAGGACGTTACACGCATACAGGGGAAAGCTGTTGCTAGTTGTTGAGATGAAGGTCTTGCCTTTTTTGGGGAGTCTATACATATGCCTTTCCCCCGAAGGGAGCCTTAGGCTATGAGGCGGAGGTCTTCCCTTTTGGTGCGGTGGTTAAACTCTCCTATGCTCATTATCTGTTGTCTACTCCCCGCAGTCCCACCTGCCAAATTGGGAATGCAGACATACCCCCAGTATATGCATGCATATCCTGGATATATTTATTAATTCACTACCATCAACCGAGGACGAGGGTATGGTAGGTGCTGTAGATCTCCTGTACAGTACTCTCCACACTTCGCTTTGGCTTACAGGTTCACCACGTGTTAGCAGAAAAACACGTTGGTAATTGCCTTCGTCTGGGGTTTACGGATAATTGAGGGCAGTCAGGCACCACAGATCTCGCTGGGGACCCCCTACATTGTGAAAAGACCCAGCAACTAATATCCCTGCCATTGGAGTAGATTTCCTCATTGCCAACCAGGGCGAGTACGATCTCGATGACCATATTAAACTATTTAACAGAATGACGTCACCGGATGCCATGGTGATCACCATCGCCTGACAGATGGCACAGCAAGAACCTTGGAGGCGCGTTGAAAAAACCACAATGTAAGCTACCCCCGGTATCTTATGCTGATACCCATGCTCTCAAGTCATCGTGCTGGAATAAACTGAACGCAATACTTGCTAATGATAAAAATTTTGGTCAGGAGGGTAGGGTCAGCACTGGGCTGATGGTAGTCCGAGTTTTGACTCAGTTACCTAGTAACTAGAACATATGAGCAAACGAACCAGACTAGAGCAAACGAGCCAGACTAGAGCAAACGAACCAGATTAGAGCAAACGAACCAGATTAGGTAGAGCAAACGAACCAGATAGAGCAAACGAACCAGACGCAAATAAACAGTCCCTGACACAGACCATGAGGTCCTGTCTGTAGTCTTGTCTTGGGTCATCAAATGTTACCACTACACCCTCTTTGACAAGGTGGAAGAACATATTCATTTAATCGCACCAATCCTATGGCCGGTTGTGCAAGTCAACAACTCGAGTCCCCATCCACGGTAATTTCGACTCGTGGCTTCAGGCAGGTGTGTATTTTGGAGGCGGAACAGGAAAGGTTCAATCAAGGTTGGCCCAGAACCTAGGAGGATGTGAGGCATGTAAAGTCATATAATTATTTGAGAGTATTTAGATGATAGCTATGAGGTATTTGGTGTTGTGACAAACTTTGAAAAATGGAAGTTACGATCCGTTCTAACATATTTTGTTTGTAAAGTACAGTAGATAAGGTCGGGGTCGGATACCAGTACTCTTTTTTTTGTGCAATTTCCCTGCCAGCAAGGATTCCATTGCCGGACTTCCTTTATGGGGGGTGACCAACAACTCGGCATGTTTTCGCAAGGGCATTACGGAGTACAGACACCATAAATTGCCCCAGACTTCTACATACAAAGCTGCAGCATGCGGGAGTGCAAATTGCAAGCGAGCTGAAAAAAGATGTCTGGAAAGCTAATTGCCGGCAAGCAATGCTGCAGTTAATACCTGCCAGTGCCTGCGCTCGCTTTCCAGAAGCAGCAGGTAGTTCATATGGATCTCAAACAGCATGGGGAATTTATGTAGTTTGCATAATCCGGCACTGGGTACCGTAGGCACAACTTAAACCTCTGCCGTGGTGTCAAGGCAGTCCTAACATATGCCAGATGCAGAGGGCCCCAGCGGGACGTTGCAGCACTAGGATACAGTATATACGGTTTGCATACCTACCAACATCGTATATTAATATTCTAGGCCTAAATAGAAGATGAGCAGAGCATGATGGTGGCGGCTATATCGAGTACCTAGGTATCATGGGTTATAGTACAGTACAGAATGCAGGCTTGATATCTTGGGATTGGTAACCCACATGGCCCCCACGGGTAATCTGCCCCACGAGACGTTGAGAGTGCAGAGGCGAAAGTGCGAAATCGCGCCAGTGGGACCAAAAGCAATATGGCGTTGAAATGTGATACCTGGCACAAGAAATGTGACAGATTTTCACCTTCCGTTTTGGGGGTAATGGGTTTGACGAGAGTATCATACCATATACAGGCATAAACAAGCCATATGCAGCCCTGACCTACCTATTCACAGTCGTCACATTTGCCATCCATGACATGAGACTGTTTCTCTCGAGTCCCAGTGGCGTAAATAAGACCTTTTTTTTTTTTTTGAGTCTAGACGTCTTTTGTAAATAAGGTCGGCTCCGGTAGTCTGGTTGGTAAGACTGCTGACAAAACCTAGTCACGAGACACCTGCGCAAATCAATTGTCATTAGTACCTCGGTAGTTGCAATTGTATATATAATTGAGATACGAGAGGCTGGTGCCCGCCAGACTAATTTGGGAAAATGTTACATGTAGATATACACGTGGCTGGAGTCCGTCAGGTGACTTTGGCTTGACTATAAAAAAAGTCACCTGACAAAGTGACCTTCCAGAGATGTGAGTTTTGCCCGCATATGCAGGAGCGCGGTACTCGAGATTATACAAACTTGTGTTTGCAAAGTGCGAGGTGAGATCTCTGGTAGGTAGTCTGGTTACTTTAGGCCTGTGTAACAACATCTCGTGTACGGAGTACATTACCTAGAATTCACAGTTTAGTACACAGTTATGCAGATAGTCCGGTTACAAGCGGCCCGCGTGGAGCAATTCCCTACAGCCTCGCACGCCACTATTGTACAAGCTATTCGATAGTGCTTTTTGGCGAGTAGTACGCGAATATGGTACAAAACCTGAAGAGGCTGCCCCTCAAACTATAGAACCACTCGGCCAAGCAGACTCGGGCCATTCAGGGTAAACATGTACTATACAATGTAGCGTCAGGACCATTAGACCACGTGATTTCTCAAACTGGGCTTTCGTCTTGGCGCACGAATCAGCCAACCACAATGTTCCAACATCTAGGTATCATCACCAACCCAACCACTGGGGCCTCACTCGCTTTTCTCAACCATCATCGCTCTTACAAGGTATCGGCATAAGCCACCATGTTTGCACGCCGGATTTTCGCCATAGTCCCAAGAGCATGCAACGCCCGCATGTATTCATCCTCAGGGCCCTCGAAGCCTTCGAGCGGGCCGACGAGTCGGGGTGGGAGTCTAGCTGTGCAGTCGTCCTCACAAGCGAAGAGAAGGACGGGGTTTTCGAGTGGGGTAGAGGGCGAGACGTGGGGAAATGGCGGAACGGGGGGGAAGCTACCGGCAGTACCAAATACAGAGCATCTGCAGCCTTCTGGTATATCATCCCTGTTTATTTCTGTTTTAGTTCTCAAAGTTTGAGTTCTTGGATGCAAGATCAAGAGATCGGGAAGAATAAATTAAATGCAAGAACTGATAAGGTGCTGATCGACATGAACAACAACAGAGGTAGCTGCCTCCTCCTTCTTTGCCCTCCACCGCCCTCTCTCAATCAAACACGCCATCCCCCAGGTACACTCCACCACCGCCTTCAACTCCATCTTCGACCCCATATCGCTTACACAAGATGCGAGCGCAAACTCCACCCTTCTACCTCTATCCACCACCCCCACCACAACAACTTCCCCCTCCAGCACCCCTTCCCCTGGCACCCGCTCCCCTGGCACCCCCTCGTCCTCAACCTTCACAACCTACCATCCACAGCAACGCTCTTCAAAAACCATCGAGCGAACAGTTATGGGTGACCTAGAATCCCTCGTAAGCAGCATTCGGGATAACTGGGCCACTGGCTCATTCAAGCAATCGTCCCTCGCCATATCCATCAACCGTGCCAACTCCGCTGCTCGCGCCCAAGAAGGCTCCGAGTTCTCCCCCGAAGACGAATTCTCCGCAAGATTATTCCCCACCACCATCAACCCCCACCTCCCATTCCATCCTCCGCTTCCACCTGTCCCCCGGACAGCCGAATCAAGTACTGAGAATGTCCGCCCGCAAAGGCAGTTGATTACCATACACCAAACGATTTACCCGAACGGAATGATGATGTTTACTGCCCGAAGCAAGGTTATTGCCCCGATAACGTCCCCATACATGCAGCGCGTCCGGGAGAGGCAGAAGGAGACTATGGAGTTGTGGCAGGAGAGGGTGATGGAGGAGGCGAAGAGGACTGGGATGACTGAGGAACAGGTTAGAGAGATGGAGGAGAGGGAGAGGGATAGGGTTATGATGGCGATTAGTGTCAAGAGACAAAGGAAGCTGAAAATGAAGAAGCACAAGTACAAGAAGTTGAGGGTTAAAACGAGGACTGCGAGGAGAAGGTTGGATAAGCAGTAGGTGGTTTGTAGAGTGTACGTTGTTGTTGGGGGTGTATATAGTTTTGTACAGGGGCGTACATGGAACGAGCTATTGTCTGCCCTTGTATAAGCTGTGAGGGGATCCTCGCTTATGAGGTGATGATGAAATTGGACTGGATTGGCTTGAGAGCATATCAGTCGGTGGCCGGGGTGTGATGTGGGTGGATGTCTCTTTGAGTAAACCGTATCTCCTTTTTTTTTTTTATTTTTTTTTTTAGCTTTCCATCACCTCTGTAGTTTGTTTTCTCTCCTTCTATCGGGGAGGGGCCACCGATTTCCTGATCTATTCCAATCTCCTTGTGCTACACCCCATTTTGGCTTATTTTCTGAGTGTATCTGAAGGCGAGATAGTATACACAATCTTGGATATGTACTTGCGACCTCGACTTATCGCGCACACGTGATGTGACCGGATCGGGATTACCTTCGATTTGCCCACCCACACAGACAGAAGTGTGACGTCAGTCAACAAATAAATACCAGCCAAACAAACATTGCAAAAGCACCCCCTCACCACCAAAAAGGTGACATAGCCACTCTATGAGTATCATCTCCTAATACTGGACATGCCTGATCCTATAAACTCCGCCTGGGGTAAGTAAGTCCCAGACACCCCTCATCCACCCCCCTCCATCTCTTCTTCCCCTAAACTAATAAAACAGTCTACCCCCTTCTCGGCCTCCTCCACCTGCTCACGCACCCCTCCACCCTCACAACCCCATTTCAAACCAGCCACCTCAAATCGCCCACCCTCTTCGGGACTCTTCTCCGAACCTTCATTTTCGCCACCACCCTCACTACTCTGCTCGTGCTCGCCCTATTCAAGATCACCGACCGCCTTCTACTTCTGCTAGCGGGGAGCTTTGCACCGCTGAGCATCCTGGCGCGGAGCGGGTGGTTGAGGGGGGTAGTTGC
>Ga0307514_10006422_pt1 | contig 10250 bp, 14 predicted proteins | sample 16_EM_MG_FD_203088 | JGI IMG/M metagenome (GOLD analysis project Ga0307514, IMG submission 203088) | Populus trichocarpa ectomycorrhiza microbial communities from riparian zone in the Pacific Northwest, United States - 16_EM | ecosystem: Host-associated > Plants > Roots > Unclassified | place... | reverse complement strand
CCCGGGCCCCCGCGGCCCCCCCCGCGCCGCCGGCGGCGCCGCCGCCGGCACATACGCTACCGCTTCTTTGACGAATTTCCGGCGACTGGGCTCTTCGGAGGGGATTAAGCTCATCAGGGTGAATACCCTCGCTGTTGCAGTGAGCCTATATTCCGTACATGGTCCAAAAAACCCATTTCCTCCTGTGGAGTATCGACAGCACAGCCACCATGTCTGACTCCTTTCCCGGCTGTATGGCCAGGGCATGCCACTCCTGCGTCCCGGGAGTAGCAAAGAACCCACCTTTACTCTCTGCATCACAGGCCACCTCCCCATGCACATACGCCTCCACCATCAAGATGCACAAGTCCACACCGCTCCCGCCTTGCCCCGCCTGCAGCAGTGCCTGAGCCCCCGAAAACAGGATGTCGATGGCGGCTTCATAGTTCTCAGCCTTGAGGTACCGCTGGGCGAGAACACGCAGCTGCTGATGTGCTTCGTAGTATGCGCCTTCTTGGATGCTGATGAACACGGAGTTAGCTTTGAGTCAATGAGCTGCAGATTTGCAGATTTAGAATAGGGGATCAGCGGCCAGGAGGGCAGGGCAGTACCGCTTTGCAAGACGGGCTCGCGTCTTTTCGACTTTGCTTTGGGACATTGTGGACGGGGATTATTGCGGGGATAAAGTGGTGATGAGGGTTGTGAGTTGGGGGGTTCCATGCAATGTGCGCATTTGTGCATTTATGCAACAGCTTATTTGGCAACAGCTGCATATGCGTAGCCAGCTGGAGTACATACAGCTGTACGATACTTACCATACATATTGTATATACTGTACATATACGGAGTGCATACGGATACTGAACATACACTACTACTACTGTAGGAGTGGGCATGAACAATTTATATACAGCACTCTTACATTGATGGCTGCCAGCCCGTCAGCCCGTCATGACGCCAAAGCGCCAAGCCGGTCACTCGAGCCCTACACAGTCAATCACATTAATCACAGCCCCCTCCTCCCATGATGCAGCGCACACCCCTTTTCAGCTTCCTGCGGCCTGCGGTCCGCTCGCACCAGTACCTCGCCCACCGCCAGCTCCATGCCCTTCCCTCCCGCCAGCAATCCGCGTCTGCTGCAGAACCACCATCCACCACCGCCGCCGCCGGCTTCCAAACAATCTTCTCCGGAATCCAGCCCACCGGCATACCCCACCTCGGAAACTATCTCGGCGCGCTCCGAAAATGGCTTTCCCTACAGCGCGACTCACCACCCGGTGCCAAGCTCATATTTTGCCTTGTAGATCTACACGCCCTCACACTTCCCCCGCCCCCGACACAGCTGCTACAGTGGAAGCGGGAATCGCTGGCCACGTTACTTGCGATCGGGCTTGACCCGGAGAGATGCACTATCTTTGAACAGTCGAGGGTGCCGGCGCATGCGGAGCTGATGTGGTTGTTGAGCTGCGGTGCGAGTATGGGGATGTTGAATAGGATGACGCAGTGGAAGGTATGCATTGCGGGGAGTTATAAGGTCGGGGTAGTGGGCGTGGACTGGTGCGGTGCTGATGTGTGCGATTGGGATTGGGGGGAGGTAGGATAAGAGTAAATCTGGCGAGGGGGTGAAAGAGGCGACGTCTGTGCCAGCGTTGAAATTGGGATTGTTTTCCTACCCAGTGTTGCAGGCAGCGGATATTCTGGTGCATAGGTTGGCTGCAAATCTACACCTCCATGGGAGGTAACAGAGGAGCTGACCACGTACTCTACTCTCACAGCGCAACGCACGTCCCTGTTGGTGAAGACCAAGTCCAGCACCTCGAACTCACCCGCAACCTCGCCACCTCCTTCAACCACCACTATGGCCCGACCTTCCCCATTCCCCAGACCGTCCTCTGTACGCCCCCGCCACCCCTCCCCCCTCCCCGATGCCCCACATCTAAACCCACCCCACTAACACCCAACAGCCCCCGCAAAGCGAATCATGTCCCTCCGCCACCCCACCACCAAAATGTCCAAGTCTGCCGCCAACCCCAAGTCCCGGATCCTCCTCACCGACTCCCCTAACACCATCCAATCCAAGCTTGCCTCCGCCGTGACAGACTCCATCGATAGAATTACTTATTCTCCCACCGAGCGCCCCGGGGTGTCGAATCTCATCGAAATCTACGCACATATGAACGACCGCAGCGATTTTGATGTTGTGGCTGCAGAGCTCCAGGAAGCAGGGGCGAATATAAAAGGATTGAAGGAGAAGGTTTGTGAGGCGGTTGTGGAGGGGTTAGAGCCTGTTGGGAGGGAGTATGAGAGGGTGGTGGGGGAGAGCGGGTACTTGGATGAGGTGGCGAGGAGGGGGGCACAGAGGGCAAGGGAGAGTGCGGAGAGGACATTGGAGAGGGCCAAGCGGGCAATGGGGTTATTATAGAATGTTTGGTCTGGAAGGGTGTTGATGGGTTTTTGTGAGCGCAAATGTAAATACCCATGGAGACCGCACACTGGCATGTTTGCTGTGGGTAGCCGTACTGCTCGCTACTCGAAGGGCCTCAGATTACCCCAATTTACATATATGTAATAGCCTTTTGCATAGCTCCAAACCAGTTCCTAAGTCTTGGCTCTCTTGTTATCCAGCTGTGCGATGCACGTGACGCCACGCCCTACGTATGTATTTTTACCTTCTGTATGTATGTTATATGTTATTATTATACATGAGTTTATTTTACACTCATTCATGTATATGTAGCTCGTGTATTGCCTGCTTCTTCCGCACAATACACACGGCAGATGAGTTCAGTCCCACCGCTCACCTAATTACATTACCTAATTGCATTAGTTGGGGGCCTATAGAGCTGGCTGCCCCGCGGCAACCAAGGAGTTTCATCGCACGCAGAGAGTTTCATCACACGCAATGGTCCTTCACAAAAACAGTGCGCCCCTCTCCCCACCAAAGGAGCATATCTTGCTGTCTCAGCACAGGCCACTAGACTAACACACAGCTCAGAATGGGACCGCAAGGCAACAAAAGCCCATGAACGGAAGCTACGGGCGAAGGGGGAGGCTTCTGGCATGGGGGGGGTGACAGTGAACGGCAGTGGGGGGGGCATAGCGAATGCATCACGCAAGGCGGTGGGGGTGGGGTCCAAGCCGACAGACCCTGCAGTTGGTGCCGGGATAGAGGAGGATGAAGGCGGCGTGAAAGTGGAAGTAGAAGGGGTGGGTGAGCAGAAGGAAGGAGCTGGTGATGGAGGTGAGGAAGGGGGTGAGGAGAAGGGGAAATACAGTCGGAGGAAAATTGTAGATAATTCGTGGAGATATGAGGAACCCGAAGAGGATCCATATCTGAAAGGTTGGTTTCCCTGCATGAATTACGACTGCACCGAGACGTACCACGTCTTCTGTCATCCTGATAACTCCGAGCTAACGCCGTACCGGATAAACAGCACAGGAAGAGGAAGACCAAGAGCCCGAACCCGATTATGCCCGTATGACCATTGGCAAAGCCCAGCTAAAGGATAGCTCCGACGAAGAACACGACCCTGACGGTAGGCGAGCTTTAGACGAGGTATTCATCAGAGCCAAACCGACCCGCCAGGAACCGCCTGCAAAGGGGAAAATCATCCAAGTCGACCGGGGACAATTTCAAGACATTGACAAGAAAGTCGCAAAGCAAAAGGCTGCAGATGCGTTTCGGCAACGATTCACCCTGAGACCCCAGCTCAAAGCACCCCCTCCTCCGGGTTCTCACCCCGCAATTGATTCTGGTGATGATGATGGCATTGGGGATATAGACGATTTTCTGGGGGAATTGAGATTAGATGGTAAGGATGACGTCTGCATCATTTGCTTTTTTCCCGCTTCGCTTCTCTCTGCTAGATTAACTGTTTCATGCAAAGTGTGTGAATGGTTGCGGTTTGCAGTTCTGACTGTCCTTTTAGCCCGAACGCCTGGCCAAGGGAGTTTCGAGAAGACAAGGATGCCAGTATCGAGTGGAACGGGCAAGGGTTTGCGAAGCGAGGAGGAGGATGATAAGTGGCTAGATGAGATGCTGGGATTAAGTGGTGCGAGAGCAGCTGCTGCCGCAAAACTGCAGAGCCGTCGATAAGTCCCACAATGCAAAAAATATTGGTCAGTAGAAGGAGGGCGTGCTGAAGGGCTCCAGTAGTGGAGAATGTTTTTGCGCCACTTACCCTCAACCTGCACAATCACGGGGGGGTTTTTTCTTCGAAGGGAGCCTTAGGCTATGAGGCGAGGACTCACGGGGGTACCTTACCAGGATACTTATACTATGCACCCCAGCGGCTCCACCCCCCCCCCAACTGTCATTGCATACAGATAGTTGTAGCCACCGATATGTAGAGTACCGTCCGCCTCATAGCCTAAGGCTCCCTTCGGGGGAAAGGCGTATAGACTCAAAAAGAAGAATGTAGAGTACTGTATGGATACATGTTGCTTCCCTCACCGCCCATGGTGCATAAATCCAGCTGATGTCTTTTGGGGCAAGGGCAGATCAGGATGCACACTGTACAAAAGTAGCGCACACCGAGACACCCACCCAGCCGCATTTGGCCACCGTCTGACGCTTTCGGGTATAAAAAACACCATGGTCGCCAACATGTTTTGGATTAATACTCAGGATACCTTGCCTCTTGTTATCTTTTAGCAATCCTGTCTTTGCCATTTTTGTTGTGAGTGATGAGCCCTAGGTACTGTACGCGACATGTACATACATCGTACAGTGAGCTCCTAGAGGTATGTATATATACATCCTATCCACACTGTCGAATCAGGCATGAGGGAAATGCTCTACTCTATTTGCAACTCTTACAACTGCTCAAAGCTTGTAGCGGTCATGAGGCCGCTCGCCATCCCGAACAGCGAGACCCGACTTGCTGGTATACATAGCAACTTGGCCTTCTGTCACTTTAGATTGGTGTTGGCCCGTCCGGCCACTTTCTGATTTACAAGCCCACTTGCGAGCATGATCATTTCGGGAAGCTCTGGCTGGTTGTGATTGGTCTGGATAGAGTCGAGTGATATTCTGTTGGGCGGTTATTTTGGGGGTGTGGCAAGAGACACCATCTTTTCTCTTCTTTGTTCTGAGGGGTTGGTGAAACACAAAGCCCCTTTTTCAGGAGTCGATCGCTGTCATGGGTTGGTTGGGGGAGGTTTTTTTTTTTTCCCCTTCGCTGTTCACCCATATCTTTTTTGGCTGTCGTTTCCCCAATTTTTTTTCTTGTGCATCGACTGGAAGCGTGTGCACAGCTGACCATTCAGAGCCCCAGGGGCCCCCCTGGCGACTTTCTCGGTTGCCGCCCAAAACACTGAACGTTGCACGATTCTGGCGGTGGGGGGTGGTGGGAAAGGGCAACGGGGGGGGGATGCATTTGTTTGGCCAGCTTGGTTGGTTGGGACAAGGACAAGATGCAACGATGATCGCTGGGCGATGTTGCACCTATTTCCCGGGCGGGCTGGAGGGGGACCAGTCACGGCCGCATCTACTCTACTGTCAAGTACTTTCTGCTGTTCGGAAAGAGCCGTGGGGATAATTGCGAGTGAGGTGAATTGAACGAGACGACAAGCTGACCGTATATCCAACAATGCTGCCCTACCGTCTGTGCTCGCTCATAGCCAGCCTCTGCCGAGAGTAGGGTTGACTGTGGTGTGTTTGATCAATGTTCAGGAGTTGTGCTGGCCCTGTCCCACGGAGGGGCTCTAGAAGGTCTCATGGGTGGGTGGGTGTTGGGGGGGGGGGGGTAGTAGGTATTGGGATGTGCGAAGAGGCCTCTACATATTTACGGTGAATAGGAGCCAGCAGGGCGATGCCAAAGTTCCGTACCGGAGTTTGGCAGCAGGTACTGTATGTTGCAGATCTAGACGAGCAATTGCCCGTGTACCTGTCCCGAATTCCACGCCCCATCACGCATGCCCAATACATGCCAACCGCCCATATATCTGTGAGACTTGGGCAACAGCAGGGCAACAGCATCAGGAGTAATTAAAGATATCAAGCAGCACAGATATTCTCGTAGTCCTCTTTGTAGCCCCCTCCTGCTTCCTCCTCGGCCCCTCCCCCTCCCCTTCGATGAGCGAGGCCGACATTATAATTACAGCCCCCGCTCGGCTTGACAACACCACTGACCATACCTCTCTCCGCCCACACTACCTCGCATCTACTCGAGGGCATAGTGCTGGTATTGGTACTTCAACTCTCCCACTCTGCCACCCTGCCCTGCACGCTGCATACCGTGACTACTGCATCACCGTCGCGAAGCTTTCTCTCGCGCCTGGGGCAACGCCATCCGGTATTGGGGTTGGCTGCTGCTGTTCATGTTGTTTCAGAGGTGGGCAGAGCAGCATAATACATAAATAAAGAGAGGGACCTCGAAGCTGCGAGTCGAGTCGGCGGAGGAAACAACTGCAACACGCCAGATAGCAGCCAGATAGCAGCCAGATAGCAGTCGGGTCAGCATCTGAAGGCTACGAGAAGCGAGGCAGGTGAGTAAGAAGCAGAGAGAGGCAGCTGGGCTCTATGCTGGGGCGGGGATTCTACTGCAGTACCCATCACCGCCCTCCACGCATCTGGTCGCTTTTCAGCGCCTTTTGGCTGTATTTCGACCCAGACTACCGTTTCGCTGTGCTCCACCCCCATCCACTCCACGACCCACTACTCTACGCTAATACCCATCCTCCCCCCGTACATTGCCTCAAGTTCGGACTACAAGCACCCCCTTTGACCCCGTATCATAAACCTCACACTCTCTATTTCACTTCGTCCTTCATATACCCAAGTAATCTACCCGCGCTATCCCTTCCTCTGCCCACCTCCACAATTTCAACTTCTCAAACATCAACCCCTCCTGCTTCGTTCTTTCTCTTTCTTTGCTCATTACAACCTGTTTCAATTCAATTCTCCCCTCTTCCCCCCCACGCCACCTTCACGGCCCCACAATCAAGCTTCTCCATATTTGTTGTTCCCTGTCACGAATATCGTTCTACTGGCCTAGCTCGTCTCTAACCTAACCTTTCAGTCCTTTATTACCTGCATAGGATCCGGCGAAAGTGGACAGTCTTTCCTCACCAGCGTGCATCTTGTGTAAATTCCTGAAAACCCTCAGGTCAGCCGCTTGAAACTGTCGCAAACCAGTTCATTTTCTTTGTCTGCCATTCATTCATTGCAATTGTAATCACGCCTTCTATGACTACAGAAACAGCAACTACACCAATGGAGGTGGATTCTGCTCCCACCAGGCGAACAACTTCACCGAGGAAGCCAACGGAGGATGAGTCGTATGTCTAAATTTTCGCTGTAGACACTGGCATTGTGGGGAGTAACTGACCCGATACTATAGTTCACGAAACGCTGTGCCCCAGATCGTTGTGAAGAAGGAGCCAACCTCACCAGAGCCTCCAGCTACCGCCAGGCACCGCCCACCGAGGCTTTCACTCACAAAGAGTGGTGCAACTGCTACTAGTGGAAATACTCCTCGTACTGGTGTTCTAACAGCTGATCGAGGTCTCATGCATGAAGTTGGGATGGCATGTCTATCACCAGGTTTTTCCACTCACGATCCGGCTATGCGCGAACAACTACAAAGGAGTATTTCTGTGCGCGACCAGCAACGCTCGATCATCGAGTCACGACTGAACCGACATGCAAGACCAGGTGAAGAAGGAGGCAATGGCAAGGATAGGGATGAAGGACCGGCCTCAGCACGAGTGGAGAGAAATGGAAGTAATGAAAGGCCTCTGGGATCAGCTCGCCGAAAAGGCCCACCATCTAACTTGACCATCGTTCCACCACCCCATCACGCATTTGCCAATGAAAGGGTCATCCAGTCAGCACCGCTAAATCAGTCGTTTACTGGCCGTCACCAACCCCTTCGCCATCATCACAACCAACATCTCCATCACCCCAGCCACCTCCCTCCCCCAACCAGCCAAGTAAACAGGCTCCCACCTATCACAGATGTTTTTGGCCCCGAGAAGCTGGACGGAAGTAGATCGGCACGACCGGATGGCAGACCATACTTCCCTCCATCCAGGCCTTCATACCCATCTCCAAATGGCCTTGCCCACAATAGGTCACGGGATTATGTCTCTGCAGAAGAAGCTGTTCATCAAATGGCGGGAGGTAGGGAGGATATGCTTCCGAGAATAGTTCACTACGGGGGTCATCAGCCACCAACGCCCCCAAGCCCTACGTCTATGCAACAGTCTTCTCACCCTCACCCACAACATCCTGCAAAGATGGCACCTATAAATGGTCACGCTTCTACCAATACATCGGGCCGTAGGCGAGGGAGGGCGGAATATGAGAGGGATGGAAGCTATGGATCCGAGAATGAAGCTCGTGAACCCGATTATAAGCGAAGGAAGGAGGATGACAGGAAGAAGCGGGCGCAGTTCTTGGACCTATGTGCCCAAGCCTGGGATCTTTTGCATTCGTGAACCAAAAGCGCAATTGATACTCATGAGTTGCATATTTTTTTTGATTGGGTTCATTGCAAGTGGGCTTTCTTTTGGATGGGGTTATTGCTGTTCTTTTCACTTCTCTTTATCTATGGGTTTTCGGTTTTTCATTGTTTCGATTCCCATTGTGTCTTATTGCAAGATATTTGGTCTCTTCTTTGCGTTTCCCCTTCCACCCTAATATCTACCTCCTTTCCTATATCTCCCCAGAGGATTTTTTCAAATTATACCGACGTCATGTATCATTTCTTCTATCAGGCTCTCCATGTAGGGACGGATATCGGTTCTGGGTTTATATCAAACGGGTTATTGTTTTGTTTTTGTGCTTTTGCTGTCATATTTTGGATTACTATATTTTGGGTTGGGAAACAGGCAGTCGGTGAATCTTACGGTAATGTGAAAATGCCGGGAAATGGCTTTTGAGGGTGTTCTTTTTCTCTCTCTTTGACATCACGTCGTGACAATTTTGTCTTACTTCCATATTGTGGCTTCTTCACTCCCACAACAATATCTCGGTTAGCGATGTCCTCGCGCTTAAGCTTTCTGGGTGGATGCTGCATTTTCGAGTTGAAACAAAAAAATCTAGGGTTTTTCTTTCTGTGCTTATCCTTTGGTTATTATTATACCAACTTGATTCACTAAGCTAACATTTATCCCATCTCTTTTGTTATTAAGGCGTGGTTAATTTGTTTCCCCCGACTCGGTATGGGCTGGGGGGCGGGTCAGGGGAGAGGCTATGCTGTCTTAGTTTATTCAATCTGTCTCTATCGACTTCATGGGCTTTCTAATTTCAAAGTGATATCAGAGTATCAGCTCAAGGATACCTTATGTACAGTACCCATGTACCTACTTAAGTATATACTGTATATATATATACAGCACAGTCAGACCGTACAATATATTGCTCTAGTCAGCCAACCTAGTGTCGGGCTTGGCTTTCATACTAAACTCGTCTGGTCGGGCTTGGCCTCAAGCCTTGGCAAAGTAGTCCTACGAATATATAAACCCATTTAACCCCCGCCAGATTACTTCTTTTCTTCTTTTCCCTTCATACTTACCTTGCGCCAAGCTCTGTGCTCAAGAAGACTGAGCTTCGAACGCAGGTCTAGCATTGCACACCGCTGGACTTTTGTGCTCGTGAATGGCCTTCGGGTCACTTCGGGTGCGTAGTTTTTGATTTATAAAACTTGAAGGGTCTTTTTTACGATCTTTTGGTTTTGGGGAAGTATGAAGAGCATTTTTCTTTGCTTCTTTTTCGTTGCAAACTGGCCGCTGGTTGCTGGATTGTGAGGAAATGAATTTTATCCTTATTTGCCAAAGTTTTGTTCCCTGGAAACTATTGTCATTGGAGTTGGCTGCGGTAGAGTTATTTTAATATCTTTTGATTTTACCGCTCTTCCGCCTGTATATATCCGTGCTGAGATTGCAATGCCTATCTTCCAGTATAACACTCAATATGTTTACAAATCTCTTTGTAAATAACACGCCTTCAGGCGGCATACGACTATCTTCAGGCTGTGCAGAGTACGTCTGGAATGGGACGAGTCGGTAAAAATCTTGCGATAGACGAGATTCTGTGCAACCGCACTGGGATTGGGAGATATGCTTATGTCGTACGGTAGGGTATTACCGGTATATTACTCCTGGACAGTATTGATAATTGTTGACGGAATCCCTCTGATCTCCACCAGCCCAGAATCTAGATCCACAGTTAGAGGAGTACAGTATCTATCAATCGGCAGTTGACTTCGACTCGACATTGCATGTCTCGTATCTCACTTGCCATCTTACTCAGTTCTGTAGAGGCT
>Ga0307514_10006421_pt1 | contig 10251 bp, 15 predicted proteins | sample 16_EM_MG_FD_203088 | JGI IMG/M metagenome (GOLD analysis project Ga0307514, IMG submission 203088) | Populus trichocarpa ectomycorrhiza microbial communities from riparian zone in the Pacific Northwest, United States - 16_EM | ecosystem: Host-associated > Plants > Roots > Unclassified | place... | reverse complement strand
GGGTGGGAATGACTTACGGGACTCTTTGCGTAGAGAGTCGCGGTCTTGATGTCCTCGCCTACTACGAACCCGCCATAGTCGAATGAAGGACAGTCTTCGTGCAGCCACGAGGCAATGGTGCGCTTGTAATCTGGGGGGAGGAGGTGTGCGAGGATGCCGTGGGCTGAGGCAGGGGAGGGGGCGGTCCTCTCGGTGGTGGTGGTGCTCATGGTTGGATGGATTATCGAGGTGGGGGCAATCGCTCGAGCTTACTTCTTAAAACGTTCTGAACCTTCAGCAAATAAAATATGTAGCAGGCACAGTTTATATATAATATATACACTCCCATGACTCCCTAGCTGCCTCTGTACGGCGGAGCGCCGTGCCCATAACGGGGTTCGGGATGGACCCGGGTAGGCGCGGGGCATGGCGGGGGTTGATGTTGCAAGGGTTATGTTGTTCGGTTCAGGGTAAATCTACACCTCACCAACTTTCGCTTTATCCAGCCCAAATACATATTACTTAGTTTTACAACTATAAAACATACAAACCCTCCCTGTTACCTTTCCCCTATCTCTCCTCTTCTTCTTCAGCTTCGCTTACCACCCTCCACCAGTGCCATCTCAGCCTTTACCAATGCTGTACTAGTAGGTATGGGTTGAGTAGATGGGGGTTGATTTCTGAAGCCACAGAGTGTAGATTATCCGCCCGCCAATTTCGGTATAAAGGTGTAAATGAAGGGCTCATACAGCATGTACCAATACACATCCACCTGCCAGATAACCTCTATTCTCACCTCAGTCCATCACAGCCTAAGTTTGGAAACTTCAGACTTCCAGACCCCCACGGTAGCCTAGATCTTCTGAAAGGGTCCCTACTGCTATACATTCTATCCATCCGGATTGAGTGAGGGTCTCTCCCGAATGGAATCTCGGTTGTATAAACAAGGACGGTAAGGCTGAGCTGAAGCTACTCCCCAGAGAGTCAACGGAGCCCATTCTCTCTAGAGGCAGTTAAACATATGAGCGTTAAGAAGACCAACTCCTAACTCCCACCCACATCCAATCGATTCCAAGATAAATCAGCTACCGTCACCTGCAAGCCTGTTATCTGCACTGAACCACAATACCAAATTGCGAGCGGTGTTATTAAGTTGAGCCATTAGCTACCGAATAAAAGACTGCTAAATTGTACGCTTGAGCCTGCTATGCTCCATGCATTCCAGTAGCTAGGGTGGGGCCGACATCACATCACAACACACCCGCTAACGTTCAAGCTCTGGGTAAGCAATGGGCGAAGCTGTATTGTGTATTTTAAAAGCAATAAAATCCAGAAGATAACGGGTGGGTACGAGGGATCGGGCAAGGGGGGGAAAAAGAACTGAGATGAAAGAAAAAGGAAATCAGAGGATTAGATTCCATTGCATAAAGAAAAGAGCCCATAGCATAGCAGCGCTGTCGAATATCATCCCCCATACACTAATATACATCTCCAAGTCAGCAACAAAACTTAATCCCTACCTTGCCTTAAGCCGCCGCCGGCCTCCTCAACTCAAATGAGCTCCTTGGAATATCAACGCTCATCCTTATACTGCTCGAGCTACTTCTCCTTCTCTGCTTCCTCGCCTCATTCGGATCCACCGGCGACAGCCCAGAACTTCTAGCAAACAAGTTCAATATATCTGTCAACGAAATGACCCCAATCAGCCTCCCAATGAACCACGAGCCAAGGGTAGGCATTGGCGTCATAGGCGTCGCCTGGGAGAGCGAGAATGGTGAATTAGGTGGGGGGATAGCCATAGCATGGGCGATAGTAGGTGTAGGAGGTGCCGAAGATGCTGGGCTGGGGGACTCCACAAGCCACATTCTGGATAAATTTTTAGCCGTGACTCTCCCAGAATTGCCATGTTGCCTTCTTACCGATGAGCCTTGGTAGCAACAATTTTAGCAATTGTATGGGCCAGTGTTGATTGCGGATGGACATGAAAAACAGGATACGAGTCCTGTCCGTTAGCTGTCCCTCTGTCCATTAGGATTACAGATAGGAAGTGTAAACAGGTCGAATGAAGGAGTGGGATCGAGCTAGCTCTTGTCAAATGCTATAATAGCTGTTAAAATTGTGTTTTCGACTCGGAAGTGATGCCACATTGCCTACCTTGACATCTGTAGTCGATATATTACCCAAAACGTTATACTGGTTATCGACTACCGCTAGCGATGAGATACCCTCAGTATTCATCAGCTCAATAGCTTCAATCACCTTCTTGTCCCCGCTACACCCACAAATTAGCCCTGCAGCTCGCTTGAAAGCCAGAGCATACTGAGGCCAGCTCACTTTATCGAAATTACCCTTGCTGATCCTATGTTTAGATCCCTCAGGCTACACGGGTACAGCTGGTCAATGACTGGAAAGCTTCTCCCATGTTCCCAAAAGAACCCAATTAGGTGCAATTGACTGAGTATCCCCACAACCTGACCCGTACCCTCCTTCACCACGGCAATCCTATGTACTCCGCTACCAAAGATCTCCACTACCCTAGCCAAACCTTCGCTCTCGGTGACAGTAACGAGTGGTGTTTTCTTTCCTAAATCTTTGACCAGCTTGACTGGAATGGAAGACCCAGCACGAGCCTTCCTTGCTAAATCCTGGAATGATGGTATATCCTCCTCGTCTTCGGGCTGGTAAACTCCCATTATGAGGAGTAGGAATGCTGAAACGTCACTGTAATCGAAGGTACCGCATACAGACTCGTCTGTGGAGGATTTCCGAATGGGTACCGAGGAAAGGTTGTGGTCAATTAGCAGCTATTTCGAGGCTCCAATTGTTAGTTCGCAATGTAACCAATATCTGTTAGCAATATTAATCAATGCTAACCTGGCAAGCATCCTCCACCGTCGTCTCCATGTCCACAAACATCAAATGCTGATTCTTAACAAGCTCCCCCACACTCACAAGCCTCCAATCTCTTCCCGGGACATCCTGTTTTGGAGGCGGCGGGTGAGCAAGTAAATCTGCCATTGATTGCTGAGACATTGATGAATGACGAGAGGCCCGTGGGGAAGGTGGTAGCCCCCCAGTTCTCAAGCTCCCGGAACTAGCTTGAGATGTTAAGCTTGGTGGGGAGTATGTACTGGTATTTGTGGGAGATATTGAAAGAGGTGGAAGAGGCTGTTGTTGCTGAGTCTCGTCAGAAGCCATGATTGATTTCAGAATTGGTTTCCAGCTATGTTGCAGGATCCGGATTTGGAGGATTGTGTTGTTGGGTTGTTGGGTAGAAGCGTCAACTACGTAGGTGATTTCTAGTTAGCAAGCTACTGTTTGGTTGGACTCGATCTAAATCTATTGAATTTATACCTACCACCACAATCCTCGATTGAGGGTATGGCTCAAGACTACTTAACCACAATTGTTAAAGATATCGAGATAATTATAGCTAGCCACATAAACACGAAGCCAAACCCTGCCCTATGCGAGTGACGAACCACAGTGGTGTGAGGAAAAGGGTTCACACGGAGAAGGATGAGGGAGATACAATTCCGTTGGTAAGATGAGATGCCATGTAATGAGATATTAATGCGATGTACTATGTAGAGTAGCAGGCATGGAACATGCCCCGCACCCCCGCCGAATAGAATGCATCACGAAGCTGTGTAATAGATTGACCGTGACCTTGCTAAGGAGTCTTACATTTACATTTGAGTGGTAGAGGGTAGCGGGGCGGTAACAACTCCAAGTACATACTTAGTACTTGGTACCTAGGATACGAAGGTCCAGTGAGGTATGTGAGAAAGAGTCCCCCTGCCGGGCGCGTTGGTTTTCCAACCCTAACTAACAATTGGAAGTTGGTGATTATAAATAATCTCGATACAGATTCCAACGCCTCATGTGTGTAATCCATATATACGCGCCTCCCAGCCCCATTCCCTCTCCATATCTCTGATTGCCCGCCTCAAGAACATGTACATATAGTACATAGATATACTACTTAAGCCTAACCAGTCTGATTCGTCAAAGTGGATTACAGCATGATCTGTACCTAAGTGGTGCTTCTGTTAACCATTCTCCAAATATGATGGCTGCCAGGTGATGCCAGAGTGCAGCTGAGACAAACCTAACAGACGGACAACTCCGTCCTCCGCGTGATACATACATAATGTCCGTTGCCAAGACGCCATAAATTCCAACTTACTATGGAGGAATAGGCAGTTGGAAAAGACTTTTGTTGTGAATCTCCGTATATACTCTTAAGGCTACCTATCTTCGGGGGAAAGATCAAAAAAAAAAAAGTGGTACATATACAGTCACAGCAACAAAGCACAAACATTGCAAAGTTACCACGCGCTGAAGGTGTAGTCTTATTCCAAGCCCCTGTACTCCGAACGCAGTGAGGAGTAGAGCTCCGTAAGCAGATTATGGACCTTTTTTTGGAGTCTATACGCCGAGGGAGCCTTAGGCAGACTATGTACTGGTGTGATGATCCGAACAGTAAATGCATCTTCTGGCTGGGCGGAATCACAATTTCTCGCACAATTGCGCAGAAATGAAGATACTTGCACCGGGTTCCTTTTTACAGGAGGCAAAACGGATGTTAGTCTGTCACTCTCGCATGTTCTTCACTAGTTGCAAGCAGCCTAACCAGTACTCCAAACATCCATCTCAGACGCCATCGACAAGAATGATGACATCTTTCAACAAGGATTACGGGAACAATGGAATCAACTCATTCTTAAGTGCCCCTACTCAATCAATTCAACTGATTGTAGTAATTGACGCACTTGACGAATGTGACAGCATGCAAGATATCTAATTAATCCTCCAACAACTAATTTAAGAAGCCAAGGACGTTGAAACAGTTCGGATCAAGATTTCCCTTACCAGCAGACCAGAAATCCCCATCTTTGATGGATTTCGCCGGTTGCCTAGTGAGGCGTATCAGGATTTTATACTCCATAGTATCCCGCTTGATACAGTTAGCGGAGATATATCTACTTTCTTTCGGCAAAAGTTGTCACCACTGAAAACCAAACATGGGCTGGGGACACCATGGTCAGATGAGCTAACTATTGAACAATTGGTGGAAAGAGCAGCTGGGCTGTTTATCTATGCTGCAACAACACTTCGATTTATTCAGGATGACATAGATGGCCTTGAAGAACAACTCTCTTTAATTCTTAGTACAACCAAGTCATCCCTGTCATCTTGATGGCATATATACAACACTACTCCAGCACTCAGTTCTTGGAAAACGGGGTTTTCAAGAGTGTGAACAATTAGCGGGACGGTTTAGACAGGTGGTTGGATCCATTGTGGTAATGTTTAATACTACGCCAGCTAGAAATCTAGCACAGCTGCTTCAAATACCATTCAGAATGGTTTCAAGAACTTTGGACTGTTTGCGTTCTGTCCTCAATATCCTAGAAGATGAAACCCAGCCTGTCGGAGTACTCCATCTATCCTACCGTGCTTGCTACAGGATTCTCAGAAATATAGTGATTCTCGATTTCAGATAGATGAGAAAGAGAGACACACAGCCTATTTCGAAAATGTATGGAGCATATATCTCAGCTTCAGGAAAATATATGCGATCTTTGGGGCCCAGGAGTTTTGATTGCCGAGATTTCTGATGGCACGATACAAAAACGTATTCCACTACATGTCTAATACGCATGTCGTTACTGGCTTGATCACCGCCGACTTGGGGCTCCAGTGGAGGAAAACATCAAGACTACTGGACAATTTCTCGAACAACACTTTCGTTGGAGGGACTTGGCTTAATCGGAGAGATATCAAATGGAGCTCATATAATAACTCTAGAGGAAATACTATCTGTACGTTACAATACTCATTAGTTTATACAGAGAATAGTATTGACCTGAAAACAGGGACAATTGGGGGACTATGATCCACGATTGTTAGAACTTGCATATGATGCCAAACGGCTTGTCTTGCACATGAGGTCAATTATTGAAATGGAGCTCCTTCAGGTCTACTACTCGGGGCTTTTGTTTACCTCAGGATTCAAGAGTAGGATACTTAAAAAATATCCCTTGGATTACTATGGAACCTAAAGTGGCAGATGTGTGGGGCTCATTGATACAGACACTAGAATGACATACCCATCATGTCGAATCATCGCCCGATGGAAAGCTTGTTGCTTCTGCATCCTTGGACAACACAATCAGATTATGGGATACATCAACAGGAAAGCAATGTGGAGTTTTGGAAGGTTATACTAGTAATGTCAATTCAACTGTGTTTTCACCCGATGGAGGGCTTGTTGCCTCTGCATCCTCGTTCTAGTGACGGAACGCATCACATACGAGTCACGGCATACTGCAGCTCAAGTCACCCCTTCACAGCGGTGGCAGCTGGGAACTAAGACCGACTATCCTACTCTGCAAATGGCACTGCCAACTTTATTGTCATTGGAGCTTCCTTGGATATTAGCTCCTTCGTTGGCTATTTCAAGTTTTGATGAACTAATGGTTGGTGTATTTTGGGTGCAAGTTAGATCAATGGAACCGCATATGTATGAGCAACGCATGACCTAGTATAGGGTTAGGGGAGAGAGAGGAAAGAGGACGATGAAAGAAGTATAAATTTCCTTAGTTATCTCACTCTGTGCTTAGCTCTAGGATTCACATTCCACGAATGACAAGAGCAGAAATACTACCTTCACAGAGCTCGGGGCCTTGGTCTCGCGCGCCACCTGCCCATCCAGGGAAGAATAGGTTTTCATTGACTGAGGCTTACGTTGGGGGGTGCCGAGTAGTTTCAAGACGGCTTATCAGATGGATCCTCCTGGTACATTATCCTTACTGCACCGTATATAGTAAAATTCACAGCCAGCCAGGCTGCCACATGGTGAAATTTACATAAAATATAAAATATCAAAACGGGTTACCTCGGCTTCAAAGCAGGCTTCTACCTTGAGAGTGAATCATCAATACTGGAGCTTTCACTTTGAACGAAAGCTCCCATGTGTCGGTCATATGTACCACCTCTTCACATGTTGGTGTACAGTATACCATCGGTGTCTAGGCAAACCTGGCACCCAGTGATCACGTTTTGTCCTATATAGCGGTAATACTCCCCAACATCAAGGGATAGTCTCGGTACCGCTACCTTTTCTACACAAAAAGGTAGCGGTACCGAGACTAATCAAGGGATTGATACCCGACAATCCTGTGTATTGGAGACAATTCACTTTTTGCCTCCACCTGGAATCGAACTAGAGCCCTCCATTGATACATTTGTGGTGTCACAACAAGCAATTTCTTGGCGAGAACCTTACCCACCCCCCTGGCGCAGAACGGAGGTCCCCACGCCAGTAGTACATCTCAGCGATGATACTCCGACAAGTGCTCATCCAGTCAAGTATATTCTCGCCCCTCTCCAGCGCTCATCCATCCACCCAATTGATCTAACCAAACCTTCCTCAGCCCGAGGCGGCTCATGGAGATACTTCTCCCATATCAGCTCCGCAGCTCAGCAATACGGCGGGCCGCCTACGAACGATTTCAATGCGTACGGAGGAGGAGTAGGAGCAGCCGGATATCCATTCCATGAACAGGCTGAGCCTGTTGTTGGCAGGGTGGTCCCGCGGTCTGACCAGTTAAAGAGGGAATGGGACCACTTTCATCACTTTAGTATGCACCCCACCCCCCTCCCAAACCATACCATCACCACCTATATACTAACCTTCTCACTCATAAATAGAAGCAACAACTGGCAAACTCGGCACCAAAGTTCCAGATCACTACTCACCCTCCCTCCTCATCCGCCATCCCCCTTCACCCCGGGATATCACCCTTTCCCTCCTCCTCGCCTCCCAAGCCCACCTAGGCCACTCCACCTCCCTCTGGAACCCCGCCAACCAACGGTACATCTTCGGCGTGCGCCAAGGCATCCATATTTTCTGCCTCGAGACTATCGCTGCGCACCTCCGCCGCGCAGCAAAGATCGTCGAAGGTGTCTCTGAAAAAGGCGGGTTAATCCTCTTCGTTGGCACGCGGCCAGGGCAAGACCGCGCTGTGGTTAAAGCAGCAACACTTACTGGGGGGTGTCATTTATTTGAGAGGTGGACCCCAGGGGCGATTACGAATGCGAGTCAGATTCTGGGACATGGGAAGGTGGTTGAGCTGGATATGCGGGACAGGTTGAAAGCTAAAAGCCCCCACGTACAACAACAAATCCCAGAAGACACCAACAAAACCATCAAGCCCGACCTCGTCATCTGCCTCAATCCCCTCGAGAACTACATTCTCCTCCACGAATGCGGGCTCTACGGAATCCCCACCATCGGGATCATCGACACCGACGCAGACCCAACATGGGTGACCTACCCCATTCCCGCGAATGATGACTCGCTCCGCGCGGTCAACCTCATCACGGGTATCCTTGGGCGCGCGGGGGAAGAAGGTCGGAATAGACGGATTCGCCGCGCGGAGAGGGAGGCGAAGGAGGCGGAGGATGCGGCAGCGCAGGCAGCAGTAGAGATGCAGGCGGTGCAGGCGATGGCGGATATGAGGAGGGATGATAATATGCAGCATGATGTGGGAGCGTGGGAGCTGGAGGAGGATGTGGGGGATAGGGGTAGGAGGGAGCCGGGTACGAGGCAGCTGGGGGAGCGTAGAAGGAGGTGAGATGAGTAAGTGGCTGTGGTTGGAGAGGCGAATGGTAAAGGGGAAGGGGGGAAAGCTGTCTGTGGTTGGACCCTTCGATGAAGATAAGTCTACCCAGTGCATGATGTCATTTTATGTGGTACGTATATAGGTTAAAATATTTTCCTTGAAACTTTTGTAAGCTCATTTTTGTAATATATTAAAGACTGCCATGTTTTGACCTCAAACAACCACCACTGCCTCTCTTTCGAATTCAGACCCTTCCCACCATTGAGAAAAAAAGAGAAAAAAGAGACTTCAGGGTAACCCATTCCCCTCCTCCTCCTCCTCCTCCCCCCTCAATTCCCTGCACCACCCACCCACTCCCCACCCAACCTTTTCCTTTCTCACCTCCCCCGGGACTCTCCCCTACCCCCCTTCCCCGAGTACTGCGGTGTCGTATCCGCAGCGCGGAGATCCTGCTCACCATACATATCTGATGCAATATGATCCTGCTGTCGCTGCTGCTTCTGCTGGTGTTGCTGCTGCTGCTGCTGTTGTTGTTGTTGTGGAGAGTTTTTATGAATCACGTGTTGTGCCGCAGCAGCAATAGTCTCCCCCGCTTCGATACCCTTGAGCGCAGCTGCAGCAGCGACATGGTCAAGTGCCTTTGCGGTCTTTTTGAGTGTAGGCGGGATAATGCTGTACTCGCGGCGTGTTGTGGCGGTTCGTATGTTGTGTGGGTATGGGTATGCGTATGGGTGCACGGTGGGTATATGCCGGAGGAGGCGTAACATTTTTTGTTGGTCTCCAGGAGAATGTGGGGTTCTTTTTTTTTTTTTTAAGAACATAGGGTGTTTGAGTGTTTGGTTTATATAGGTACAGTATCTTAACCGCCCCGCAACACACATAATCGTGACGTATATAGAGTGGTTTTCTTGTCTTTCCTTTTTTACCCTGACATGACATGCGGGTCTTGGTCTTGGTCTTGGTCTTGGCAAGGGGTGAGGTTATTTTGACGTCATATTGTCTGGTACATACAGGTAATCCTGATGACTAATGGAAATATGGGCTCATGCCAAGCCCCTCTTGCGCCGAGCGCCGCGATGGCACGAGACTACAGAGCGATATGACAATTCTTCGGGATGAGTAAATACAGAGTACCTAGATGAGGCAGTGATTCAGGCAGACATATGGTCCAAGAATCAGGGGGATGGATGGGACAGTGATACATATCAGGAAATACTCATACCCTACGCACTGTAACAGTCACTCAGGACTCTGCAGTTTCTATTAATTAGTAAGTACTGTGTGAACATATGGAGATTAAATAATATAGCGGGACTGAACCTGATAATGTCTGACAGTGGGGTTGGTATGGTATGGTATGGATGGGTATAGCGGAATAGCAGAGGGGGTCATATCAGAAGGGGGTTCAGCACGGCGGAGGTGAGGTGGACATATATAGTAACAAAGTCAGGGTGAGAGGCGTAATATCACCCATGAGCTCGCTTTGCTGCAACTATTGAACACACAACATGACTATACCATGTAAAAAGCCACACAAACTCAACAAACCATAGAATTCTAAACTCAGGTTCAATTAATGGTTTGTTCTCCTTTTATTCCTCTTCCTCTCCTCCACCTCCACCTCCACCTACACCAACAC
>Ga0307514_10006420_pt1 | contig 10252 bp, 14 predicted proteins | sample 16_EM_MG_FD_203088 | JGI IMG/M metagenome (GOLD analysis project Ga0307514, IMG submission 203088) | Populus trichocarpa ectomycorrhiza microbial communities from riparian zone in the Pacific Northwest, United States - 16_EM | ecosystem: Host-associated > Plants > Roots > Unclassified | place... | reverse complement strand
ATAGATTAACGAAAGACTCTACAATAGTGAGTTCAGGGTAATTAATACCTGTTTCTATTTAAGGTTTAGCTCCAAAGAAACCAATATCTTCGTTCACAATCACAGTCAATTACAGGAATCTAAACCCCGGCCTGTACTTCCACCCCTCTGACAAACGATTCCTGGGTATCATGAAGGTACTTGGAAATACCACCTCCCATTCGCTTGTATTGATCTAACAACCACGCCTAGGTCATCACCCCCCGCTCCGCACATCTCACCAACCACGAAGTCCTCTCCCACCTACAATCCTTGCGCCAAAAATACACCCACGTGCACCTGGTCAACGGCCCTGCACGTGCGCTCAAAGCCGGGAACCTCGAAACGGTCATGCACGAAGTAACCGTCTATCTCACCTCCCTCCCTAACCACGACCCCTCGACCTGGCCTCCCCTAGACCTCGCACTTACAACAAACCCCGCCACAACCACCACAACAGACCCGCCAAACCCTGGCCCAAAAGTAACACTCAAAGATCTCGAGAAACGGATAGAAGGATTCCTATCCTCATTACCTCCACATATTCACCTTGAGAAACCGGAGCTGTTGATGATGATTAATAACCGCCCGGCATCCCAGGCGGAGCTGTATCTGGTGGTGGAGGATGTGGAGGCGAGGATGAATGAGGAGGAGCAGAGGGTGGTGTTGGATTGTGTGAAAAAGTTTTGGGGGGGCGAGTGGGGTGAGGAGGCGCAGGAGGGGGAGGAGGATGGGTATGCAGAAGGGGAAGAGGATGGGGGTGTGATGGGGGAGTAAGGAGAATGGTGAGGACAAATTTTGAGACACTAGGCACTGCTTTCCTCAACTGTATTATATACTATACATACTTGCTTGCTTGTCTTCTTTTGCTTACTTACATGCACCTTTTTTTTCCCCTGGAGTTTCGGGAGTGCTACATTTTCGAATAGATTCCTGATTTCAGTAACAGAAACGCTACATTAACCTTGGGAGAAAAAGAAACCCCCCGCATCTACCCTCAGAAGTAGTTTAGTTGTTAAGCACCATTTTGCTAGCCTGGTACTTGATCTACATGTGTAATAAAGCAAACATGAAGTGTTCGATTTACTACCACATAAAAATAAATCGGTCTGGGCACGAGAACAAAGTGGCATGTGGTCATAAGTAGGCATGATCTCTTGATAATTAATTGGCTAGTTGCTATAGCCTTGGAACTATCGTACGCTATTCCATAGGCGGTCCACTTGGCGTGGGTATGCATTGTGATGTAAGAGTATTCTTGCCTCAAAAGTCTAGATATAATAATAACACCAAGATTATAAACGAAATAAAAGAGATATAAAGGCTCGCCGAAACTAATCTAGAAGCCTAAGTCCTACTCACTCTCCCCCAGCTGATCCCAAACCTATCCACAGGCTCAGTTAAACGGTAAAGCACCAACAGGGATTGCCTGAATCCCCCCAGTATTCTTTCTCTTCCCTAAAAGCAACTCTCCCTGTGGCCCTGCATCCACCACAAACCCACACTCACTTGAATAGATCCGTTTCCCTCTCAACCATGTCTCCTTCACAACGCCATTCAGAGTCTTATCTTCATACGGCGTAACCTTATTCTTGAAATGCATCTCTGACTGTGTCACTTTAAAGGACGCCTCAGGGTCAAAAATACACACATCCGCATCCCACCCTGCCTCCAGCGCACCCTTCTGCCCTAGCAATCCAACTTGCTTTGCAGTTGCGTACGCAGTCCATCGACTAATATCCCCCAATGTAATTCCCCTCGGCCGCCCCTCCGTCCACAAAACGCTAAGCCCCAACCCAATGGTTGATACTCCACCCCAAGCTTGGAAAAAGTCTCCTTTAGAGAAGAGTTTCAGATCAGGAGTACAAGGTGAATGGTCGCTCACTACCGTTACAATCTCACCCGCTTTCAGGGCTTCCCAAAGACCTTCCTGGTTGCGGCCTTCCCGAATTGGAGGACAGCATTTATGCCGGGTATCCCCGTCTTTGATATCCTCTGCTGTGAGAGCAAGATAGTGGAAGCATGTTTCGGCAGTGATATTAACGCCCCTCTCGCGTGCTGCGCTGAGAAGTGGGAGGCCTTCTACCGCAGATAAGTGAACGATGTGCAAGGGGAGATTTGGCGCGGTAGAGGCTAGATTGATAACATTCTCGATTGCGTAAGTCTCGAATGCGGGGGGGCGGGAGTCGAGGAAGGTACTGTAAGAGTTGAGGGCACCAGACGGTGCAAGGGGTGGGTCTCCGTGGAGAACACTGTCACCAACAGACATGGCGAGGGGGGGAATCATTTCTGCATGGAACATGAGGACAGTTGGTTGGTCTCTTAACTTCTCCATGGCGGTCTTGACGTCCTCGGTGGATACTGGGGGAAATTCTTCAACACCAGACTCGATGAGGAAACATTTGAACCCTTTAACACCTCTCTCTACTAATGCGACTAGCTCATCCTCGTTTCCAGGAATCACTCCCCCATAGAATCCTACATCAACCCAACACTGCCCCCTCGCAGCACTGATCTTCAAATCGAAGTTCTCCACCGTAGTAGTTGGTGGAATAGCATTGAGAGGCATGTCTATCAGAGTCGTTACCCCACCAAATGCAGCTGCCCGGGTCCCAGTCTCAAATCCTTCCCACTCTGTACGCCAGCCAGGTTCGTTGAGGTGAACATGTGCATCAACAAGCCCGGGCATGATCACTTTGGGAGTATAGTCAATGTAAGTTGTCCCTGGGGGGAACTCTGAAGGAGGGAGAATGGAGGTGTGTACTGAGAGGATTTTGCCGGTTTGCGGGGAGATGACGATTGTGCCAGGGGTTTCTTTGGGCGAACCATGGAGGATGGTGCAGGTGGAGGCCATTACTATGGGGAGGGCGTACTCGGAGCAGGTGACATTGTCGGTGATATGGATGGATCCCATCTTGGGTCGAATTGATTTAGGGAAATCGAAATTCGAAATTGGATTGCAGCAAAGTTTTTTTGAGGATACCCCAGAAGCCGTTGGTCAATTTGCTCTGGATATGAGCTCTTCCAGTAACTAATCTTCCTCAGTAAATCTTTAAATCTTTATAGCCAGCAGCAGTACCAAACCTCTCTTCTCTTTTTGAACTCTTCTCTCACTTTATTCTGACTGATTTATTTTAGCAGCAAGATAACACTGGCACACGCTGTTGTAGGAAGTCCAACCGACCAATGCGAATCCTGATAAGAGATAAGTAGACACCAAAGTGCTGCGAATGCCTAATTTGGTAATTGGGACCAAGCTTGATGAATCAAAGCCAACCTCCTCATATAACACTTGTGTTTGCAACAAAAAGAATGTCATGTGTTGAATGAAAGTAAGCAATCAGGAAGGTCCGCTTGAGAGATCGATCCAATGTACCGTATAGTCTTTTGAAAGGCTACATAGATAGGAAAGATGGGTACGGAGTACTCGTAGAGATATGTATAACGGCGGGTCCCGCCGCCACGAGTGTAGTACTAAGTATCGCCGTTAAGAGAAAAAAAGAAACGAACAAAAAGAGTTCTAGTTAGCACACTCGTGTCAGTGCCTGGCTATGGTGCACGACCCCTTCTTTGGCAATGACCCAAGCACCGGGTGTTTACGGTCTAGGTATATTAGGACCGACTGACGCCAGTGTGTAGGCGTTTCGCTGCCGAACTGTATCCACAGCAACCCGATCATGTCATGTGAGCAGCAAGGATATGAGACCAGTCCGCCAGGCGACATCGATATCAATTTTTTGTCCTTAATATATATATCTCAACAACAAATGGCGGAATGCGGTTAAGTGAAAATTTTGATTACGCTAAATCCTAATATAACGACCTGGACGACCTGTCTGTATTAATCTGAATCCTGACGACTTACCTGCATAATACAGTACATATATCGCCAACATATCTGCCATGCCTGAATACTCTCAGGCTGAGAGTTCTGCCTCTTCATCTCAACTGCCATGGTCCCCACACCACCTCCGCCTTCACAATCTGAAAGAGCATCCTACACCAGGCCGTTCCACTCAACCACCCACTCAACTACCCACTCAACCATCCACTCAACTACCCACTCAACCACCCACTCAACCATTCAGTGGTCCTGCAATTGGCCGTACTGTTCCGTCAATAAACCCCCAAATCCCTAGGTAGCTCTTGTACACCTACTGTGGCAGTAACCGCTGCCGCATATAATTGTAGCCGTTGTAGAGAAAATCGAACCGGATTCCAGTACAATACTGGTTGGAACTGGGTATATAAATAGGAAGCAAGATCATTGGCAATGCTAGAAATATGACTCTGGGATTTGGATCATATCCTTCAAGCGAACTGGTGAAGAAAACCGGTATAATAACATACATAATGTTCGTCCTGGGGATCGAGCATAGCAATGCGACCGTGGAGAATCAACCAATCTGACAACTTCAGATGCACAATAAGCTCTGTGATCTCTGACTTGGAGATGCCAGGCATTCCGCATCGCCCCACCCTGCCCCTATCCCATCGCGGGGTGTAGGCAATTGGAGGCTGGTACTTTGATGTGTGGGTATCAGAGGTATCGTCATACGCTGCTAGGCATACACAGTAGAGCATCATAACTGCTGCTGATAGGAGGGCGGCTTGATCTGGATTGATATCCGCTGACGTTTTTGATATACTGGTACCGGTACCGTACCGACTGCTTAGGCGGCCATCTAGCGCTACCAGGGTAGGAGGCGGTGTGACTAAAGTTGCATTGTCCACCATGTAAATGCCTCTACCGGTACTTGATTGTTGGCCCAAGATATGGGGATGGAGGATCTTGTACCCGTTCACTATCCTTGTTAATTAATCAGCAGTAGTTAGCTAACCTTCGGCATTCCAACCAGAAACTACCTAGTGAATGAGACTCTTGCATCCAACAGAGAAATATTGACAAGAAGGTACCTTAGCCGAAGATAGCTTTAGCGCAGATAACCTAAGAGTCTGGGAACGAGATCACCCCCTTTCCCCCTTACTGTATCTATGTAAAGTATATCTGTGTATGTACTGTACTCTTCATATCCAAAGCGTCCTTAGTGAACGTACTGTACTTATGTACTGTAAAGTTATATACAGTAAGTAGTTACCTGCTTCCTTCCGACAGAACATGTGCAACGCCGAGAGTTGCGGGATGACGTACCTATACATCATAGGTTATATATATATGTACCTTGCTCCAGCCCCACGAATATCCTTGAGCACAAAACGCGGGGATCCGACTACTCTTACTCTCACGTCGAGCTCGTGCTACTTGCCAAGTACTCTACATTTACATCCCAACAAGCTGAGTGGTACTTAGTAGATCTTGATACTTTATCTACTTATACCCGTGTTATAATACCGTACGGCAGGATGTCGAATTTTGACCCAAATGCGATATTACGCGGGGCCCAGCTTACTCTAGTTGGGGGTGAGTTTGCACTGATGTACTTTCCTTTGGGGGTGATTGAGGAGGATAATGCGTACGATAAAGCATCAAGTAGCACAGTTGCTAACTAGTCAGTGTAGCCCACCGAGCCCTCCAGAACCCCGAGCTCTTTAAATCAGCATATTACAGCCAGGCCTTGAAAGCCGTGGCTGTTGGGGTGTTTATTCGACTTCTTATTTCTGCACCTGTATACCCCCTACGATATCCTCACAAGAAGGATGCAGCTAATTCCAAACGTCGTAGATTGTCATCCTCCGCTTCACCCTCTTCCTCCTCGCTTTCATCCTTCCGCTTTCCATAAGCAACTCCCTCCAGTCCCTCCTTGGCAGTCTCTCATTCCTCGAAAACTCCGTCCTCCAAATTCCACTCTTTCTCATGTTCTTAATGAGATATCTCGTCCCCACACTGGATACCACATTCATGATGTCTTTAGCTTGGGTGGATAAGACATATCTCGCAAAACATCTACCCGTGACTGTTACCAATCCTGGGGCAGCGGTGCCCCAGGAAATGCAGAGTAGGCTGTACCACCCTACATTAAGTCTTTACGAACCGCATAATGTGTCGAGGGTGACAGATGGGAAGGCATTGAAGAAGAATAGCCCACTTAAGGCATTTCTGCTGCGGAGTGCTCGAAAGGGTGGGATTTCATTAGGGATCTATTTAGCCACCTTTATACCCTTTATTGGCCCGTTTGTGCTTCCTGTGTCGTCGATATATTCTCTAAACTCCGTCACTGGGCCGTTGCCAGCCGGGGTATTTGCATTTTGTTCATTCTTCATATTCCCCAAGTCATTGACGGTTAAAATCCTCCAGACATACTTTACTTCGAGGTCATTAGTCCGGGATCTTCTTGAGCCATATTTCTCTAGACTACCATTCACTGCTGAGCAAAAACGCCGTTGGTTCCGGGATAGAGAGGGATTATTACTTGGGTTCGGAGTGGGATGGGTGCTCCTCGTCAAAGTCCCGCTAGTAGGCGTCCTCGTCTATGGAATTGCAGAAGCATCGACGGCATATTTAATCACTAAAATCACCTCGCCTGTTCCACCACCCCCATCCTCATCGGGATCACCCCTCATTTCTAACGAAAAAGGCGGATACTCACGTCTTCCTAGTCATTTACACGATGGAGATGATAAAGACCTAGCTACGTGGTGCGAGAGCCAAACGCGGTGGAAGAATAAACAAAAATTCTTATCCCTTCCAGCGGAGTTTTGGGATAAATTTACTGAAGGTGGAGGTTTTGATGGGGAGAGGGATGGAGGAGCGGGTGGAGGAGAGACTCTCACCCCCGTGATGAACGAGGAGAGTATGAGGTTTAGACGACAGTGGCCGGGGGGGTATGTTAGTCCGAGTGATAGACCTAAAGGGGGGGAGAGTATATGATATGGATAGGGGCGAGGGGAGCAAGGGTGGGAGGCGGTAGATAGAGAGAGAGAGGCACACGGGGGAGGGGGGCATTATTCGATTGGGGATAAAGAATATTTAAGCATTCTCCTGAGCATATCATCTCTTAGTAGAACTCGTCTTTGCCACCACTTGCAGAAATCATGTCTATAAAATATACCCTGTAGGCCAAGCTTTTGTGTATATAGTTACCAACTTGATTTGCTTGAGGAGGAGCCTTACATTCTCCATGATACGTTTAGGGTTACTCCCTACCACTATGCTGTGATATGACCTTGAATAGCAAGAGCTTGGATTTAAAGATTATTATATAGACTCAGAACTTTAAAGCTAAGCTAGGGTTACCCTGAGTAAGGCGTCATCTCCGAGGTATACCTAGTCCCTACAGTGCCCTCAAAAAAACACGTGAGGCCAAGATAGGACAAAAGCAGGACTGGCTGGCACCTAACTATGGAGGAATTTCTTTGCAAAGCGTGATTTTCGAAGCCAAAAAAGAAGAAACAAAGAAACTTCAAAGCCCAAGTACGGTACCTAATTCTTTTAAGAATGAAATTTCATCGCCAAAAAGGCGTACTGTAACTACATTAATGTTTCTTCTTGTCGTAAAGGCAAAGTCAATAATATTCACCTTATATACCGTTAAGTATGGTGTAGGTATCTGTTGAGATGCCTGTACCCTCACTGGATCACCGGTTTCTTTTTTGGTATTTTTTTGAGTCTATACTCCTTTCCATCACCAGCTATTTCTGTTCCAATGGCAAAAAAAACATGTCCATCAAAACCAGCCGCAAGAAGTCTTGGGATGTATTGACCTTGTAATTTTTTTAGCTTGTCAATATGGAGTAGCAGTACGTCCGACAACAATTATGCTAACTAAAGACAAAAGCCGTGATTTTGGAATATATCCCCACTCCTCTTTTACCTTTTTCATAACAAAATTAATATCTGAAATGCGCCCATACTTCTCACCAAGTTCTACTTCAATATCCCCCCATAATGCCTCTATGAGATTCAAATTTGGTGATTGAGGTACCCATTCTAAACTCTTCATCTCTCGACAGATCTTTGAGCCTCCTTTATGCCCAGGAGCACCATCTTCCATAAAAATTGTCCAACCATAATGCTCACATGCTTGATGCCAAAAGGGAATAAGAAGTGGATCCAAGATTTCCTTTGTATAGCTCTCGCCATCAATTTTTGCACCAGATGGAACGAAAATAATTCTGACTTAAGCTCTCCACAGAATGCACCCCAAAATCATATGTATTGAGGATGTCATAATGTAACTTGTTGGGGAACGTATAGCCATATATTTGTTCGATATAGAACTACGCTTACCCTTTCCTCGTCACTTCCACTGCCATTCCCTTCCTCTACCTTTGCTGTTTTTGCTTTTGCTTTATCCTTTTATACTCGTCTTGGTGTGCCCTATGCCTTTCCATCCTTTGACATCCTGGCAATACTTGCATTGCTTGGATTTATCAAGAGTTTTTCCTTCGGTTTTCAGGACGACTGGTTCATTCTTTGTCCCTTCGTGTTTACGTCCTTTTGTCGCATGGGGACGTACTCGATCAATTTCCGGATGGTATCATCGTAGTTGCCATCCTTACTGTTGATGTTTTCTACTGTGTTTGAGTAGAAGGGCGGTAAGGAGTCTAGTAGGAATTCGGTTTTGGCTTTCTCACTTTTTGTGAAGCTTTGGAGAGCAGCGCCGAATTCGTCGTCTTTGGTGAGATCTAGCCTCATGATTACTACGAACGTGTTCCAGGCTCGTTCAAGTCAGCTATGTGGTCCCTGATCGTGGTTTTTCTGTCGTCAAAGGTCATTTCATCAGGGCCCCTAGTCCGGTAATTTCCCTTCATATGCCTTTTTGAGTTCGTCGTAGGCGTCTTTGGCATTTTTATAGCTTCCTATCCGTGCTCGGATTTCGCTTTCGCAGTATTTCTTGATGGTTAGGATCCACCACCGAAGCGTCCAAGATTAAGAAATCGAAACTCAGGTGTGGTGGAAGTTGTGCGCAACAATGGCGATAGGATGGTTGCAGCAGTGGAGAAGCTAGGAGAGGCAATCTCAAGTCTTGCTGATGGAAGTAGCTCTATTGGAAAGGAGTTGGAAAGTGAGATGATGAAAATGAAGGAGCGTGCAGAGGAGACAAATCAGCTGGTTGTTAAATTGGAAGAGCGGGCGGAGGAGATGAATAAGCTGTTGAGGGAACTAGTTGGCCGCCGGAATGAGTGAAAGATAGGAAGGAGGCTGGCATCCAAACTGAGTAGAAATTTGGCTCCCTCGAAGGCATGTATGGACATTTGTTAATAGAACTGCAATCATGTAAAAGCCACCAACTGGAGAGTGTCCAATCTTTAGAGCTCGGGAATGTGTAATAAATGGCCATAGAGCTGATATCTTGCCAAAACTATACTCAATAGAATGCGTAAGGAAGACATATAAGCATTGAATGCTTGAGTTTGTTGGGGAAGTGGTCGGTTTGGAAGAGCCTTATAAGGACCAAGAACCCCATATCCAGCAGTATATGCAGGATCACCATATACATATAGTCTCTTCCGCGACCTTTGATGTACTTGCCGCAGATAATCTTCAATCCTAGATTGTCTCCATCACTCCAATCTCCTAATTTGCCTTCAAATGGCCCTGCCAGATGCGAAATAAGTTCATCGGGAGTATCTATAGCCTGGGATTTCATTGCATGATGCTTTTTATACCCTGAATACCACCTCCGCTGACGCCTGGTAGGTCGACATACTCCTTCAAAGTTCCATCAACAAAACCCCACACACGCTCTCCATGAAGGCCAACATGATCCGAATATCGATCAACTCCTTATATGTCAAGCGCTGGGAATCCCATGCCAGCTTCTCTTGATATCTGGTAACCAAGCAATTGACCACATCATTAAAAATCACTGACTGCCATGTCCTGCTCTTCCCAAATAACCTCATATCATCCTTTAGACGCTTATTGCTAGAGAGCCTAGACAGAAGTACACAAAATGCCTCCTCTGGTGATGCCTGATATCGATGTTGATAGGTAATTCGGTCGAGCTCTAAGTATGGTAGTATTTGCTGCATCTCACTTCTTGTGAATCGGAAGAATTCAGCCTCTGTAAACTGACCAATCGCGCGTTCTAGGAGAAGTGGTCGCAAAGGTGGTCGATATCAGGGATACTACACTTCCGTCATAGCTATGCGTTCATTATCTTGTATTGTTGCTATGGTAAGGGCAGCCGCCGCCGCCGCCATGGTGTTGATAATTCTGTTTGCTGCCGGGATTAGAGAGGTTTTGGACCCTTGTTCGATTGACATCGCACAACCCATGTAGCGCGATATGACCCATGTAAGCTCTAAGTTGCGAAATAAAGAGGTTTTG
>Ga0307514_10006419_pt1 | contig 10252 bp, 8 predicted proteins | sample 16_EM_MG_FD_203088 | JGI IMG/M metagenome (GOLD analysis project Ga0307514, IMG submission 203088) | Populus trichocarpa ectomycorrhiza microbial communities from riparian zone in the Pacific Northwest, United States - 16_EM | ecosystem: Host-associated > Plants > Roots > Unclassified | place... | reverse complement strand
TCATTATTTTATGCTTCTATACTATTAGTAATCTTTTCCGATATAATGATGACGACTAGAGATTACTTATATTATACAAGTTTTTTTCGCTAAAACTTCAAGATATGCCATCAAAAGTGTTATTTAATTCAAAATAAATGCTTGATTTAGTTTTAGATTTTGACATGGTTTAGCTCTGAATTTTACTTCAAAATCTTAGTAAAAGTATATTATCTTTTTTAAAGTGATTAATTCTATTGGTAATGACGGTTGTTCATCGGTCACCCGGAGCAGCCAAATTTCGCAAATGGGTTATCTGCCAAGCTCTTCAAATGTTTTCAATGTTAAAAATCAACTGGACGCGAGATTACAATTGAAATTTCAAATCCGATGGATGCTACCTCGACTCAAACTCAACGGGGGCTTCCAGTCTTGGCACTTTGCGTTGAACGCACAATCCAGTCATTAAGATTTGAGTTTCTATAAGATAGGGTTTCATTTAGAAATCTCGGGTTCAAACCATAGGATGGTCGGCATGAAAGTTACTGCTTTTGGATGGTCTAAAGCTCATTAGATCTCGTCATGAAACAGAGAAGAAAAATGCTCATGCATACACAAATGTGCAGGTAGGGCAGTTAATAATCTCTTCTACAAAGCACTCAATTGATTGTCCAACAGGCCGGTTCGAGCTTGAAAGACTTGATGGGGCCTAGCTTTGCCAAGTCTCAAAGGTCATGTCCGTAGGACAACAGCTAAAGATGCAGCCCGAATAAATTACCAGGCCAAGAAAAAACAACAGAGCCCATGAGCAGGTCTCATTAGTTTGTGCGGTCAATTAAAATAATTTGTGAAAATCCATTTGCTGCATTCATTTCCCAAAAATGTTGTGGCATGTTAAAAAAAAAAACATTCTGGAATTTCATTAAATGCTATATTTGACAGCCAGTAACTTGCACAACGACTCGCTTGAATAGGGATCTAAGTATATTTCACCCGCTCTTGCACAAGGGCAGCACAATTAACATAGTCTTACATCTAGTCGACCCAGAATTCATCGTCCTCCTAGAATGTCCGCGGTATTGCAAGGGTACCCGCCCTTCATGACTATAATAAATGCTTCCATAAAATTTAGCAAAACCCTAGAGACCAACCCAGTATGAACGACCATTGCTGTTGTGAATAGCTGATGAGTTAGGAGATGCCACACACCATTCATACCAAACCTGCATCAAACAGATCATTTCGAGCATCAAGATGGATCCATCTTCTGCTAACAAGGATATGACTAAGAGATTCTTTATACACTACTCAATGCTAAGCAATAAAAAAGCTGTATGTACACAAATAATAATCATAATAAAAGCAGCAATTATGAAACCAATTACGTACTAACCTTAGAAGAACCACAACATCGCCAAAAATGTACTTCCAAAGGAGAACCAGGCTTTACGCAAACTGGTGTCCTAAGAGGGAAGAATATTGCAAACCTGGAAAATAGACAATCACCCGTTTACAATAATATTCAGGCACGCGTTCTCATATTTTAGACCTCACCAGTTATCACAACCAAAAAATTAAGCTAATACATGTTGAATTAACTAGAATTCTTTCAACACTTGCAATGCCAACCAAGCACATAAAATACAGGTGGGTATCTTGAAATATAAGAGAAGGGAATATAAAAATCATGATTGCAGGGGGGCAGTGAAAGGAACGCCCAATCCATATATACTCATTGAACTTATGAACTGTGGATGAGTAATTCATGCACAAAATCAAATGTTATACCAGCTGAACATGTTTGGTGTCGCCATTGATGGTTCAATGCCAAGATGAACATCTTTGTAAAGCTCTGCATCAAAATAGCCAGCAAATCCTGTGCAAAAAAGAAAATACAATTTTGGCTTTCAAGAAACAATACTCCAAACTTACTCGTCTCAAAAGGTTGCAAGAAGTAACTTGTTTGTAGAAGAGAATCAACTTTCAATAGGATACCAGAGGATGATTGAACCTCGAACTGAGCACAATAGTGGAGTTATATGATGATCTGCAGTTTAAGTTTTCAAAGTCCCAACTGCCTAGCTGGTTCTATATTCCTGATATATTTTAACTAACCTCGTTCTTTCCTCAACTATTTGCATGGGATCTTCACTACTAAGAAAGTGGAACCTCCATTGCAATTAGTTATTTCCATACCATGGTTCTCCATTTCATGATATATTTTGACTAACCTTGAGTTGATCCAATCTTTCCTCAAACTATTTGCATGAGATCTTCAGCTACTAAGCAAAGTGGAATCTCCATTGCATTTAGTTATTTCTGTACCACATTTCTATAATGTGCGCACTCAAATTCATACACGTGTGTTCTTAACTTTGATTAAGTTAGGCATGGATCTATCAAAATTCAGTGTTCTCCTACAATGTCCAATTTCTAACTTGTCAAGAGTTTCAAGATCATACTCCAAACAACAGCAAATCAAATTAGTAGGAGTAGAAGTCAAGATTCCAGAAATGGTAATCAACTGGTAACACTATCTAACAGTAAAAACTTTACGCACAAAATAGGAATGACTTGGTTACAGCGTACCATGCACCATAGCTGATCCAGTGTCACTTGGTATCTCAAACTGCAACCTTTTGTAGCGTTGATTGCTTTTTTTGTTTGAGTAATCTGGGTGGGTAAATGTAAAGACCTGTACAGAAAAAGAATACATCAGTAGCTGAAACCATTTGATCTAAATGTTTTATCAGCTGAAGAAAGATCAGAAAGAACAATGCACAAAATACATAATTTGCTTAATTAATCATCGCCTAAGAATTCATTAATTGCTAAGAATCAAGAACTGATTAGATAAAAGGCCTGGCATGCAATGCAGTGGATTAGCCACTTCGATTTCACAAAGACATGGACCTAAACAGTGCCCAGATATCAATTAGCATGCTGTGAAGTGACTTACAGGTTGGGAAGGGGTGAGCCTTGCTATATTATGCATTTTGACAACATATGCAGTCTCAAAGTGTACAAGATCTTTGTGCGACTTAACCTGCACAAAAAGAAAAGAAAGAAAAAAACCAATAACATTATTCCAGTAGAAACAGGAAAAGAACAGAGGAAAAAATTCAAAGGACATACATCATTATATAGCTTGGCAGCTGTCAGTGGTTGGATAAAACTAGTGTACCTGGAAAAGAAAATTTTGGATCAAGAAGCATTGCACTTCACAATTTATAATTAAATTCCCAAAGTAATCTTCATGTTGGCTGCCAAACCAAGATTCTAAATATATTTCAAGGAACATCAATGTATAATGTTTAAGGATGTAACTGCTAGGTATTAAACAGATATACGGCATTGTGGTCAAAAAGAGGACCTGGATAGAATAAGAATCATGTCATATAATGGTCTGGTTTTGGCTGAGAAACCTTGTCTTTTCTGTAAGTGATTACAAGGTTCTGGGAGAAAAATTCCCATGTATGTTCCCATGGCCAATTTATATTTGACATCAACTCGGAGAAGATCCATAAGGCACACCAACAGAAAAGCCCCTTCTACCCCAAAATGGGCAGGATTAACTATTGATCAAGTGAAATGTTCATCACAACAGATTACAATCTGAGCCTGGAAATTTACACAGATCAATGTATCATTTTATGCTGCTCAATAAACTGATGATAACATGTCAAGATAAACACACAGAGAATGAATTGGCATCAATGAGGCCCTAGGGGGCCCAGGTAGAAAGATCACTTATTCAGGCCAATAACTTCCAATTGTTCTTACCTACATATGTGATGAACATAAACACATAGGCAACAGATAATTCACCATAACTTTGTACAATATATTAGAAGAACAAGTTTTAAAACAGTTCAACAAAAAAGATTTTACATACGATGATGGTATTGAGATTCCATCTTGCTTCAAGAACCTTTGGGCACCATCAAGGCATTCAGGCGATAGCTCATTGTCACCAAAAGAACCCAGTAATTCACTAACCTGGAAAGCAATCAAAAGAAGGCACGTACATGAGCAGGTAGTCATTAACATCCAGAATGATATGCCTAACAGATTAACCACAAAATAATCACATACCAAGATATCAGCTTTTTCAGGAGCATCCCAGAAACGCATATCACAAGAAATTATGGTAACAATATCTTCCCACCCTTCTAACTTAACCAAGCTCTGTTGCAACAAATACCATGTTACCTCTGAGATCCAAGATATTAGAGAAATATGATTAAAAAAAGCACATGTGTTTACACATGTCTGAACAGTAAACTATATTGGATCTGTTGTAGTTCACTATATTGGATCTGTTGTAGTTCAATTCCTGAGGGATCCTCTAGCCTCGTATAATGAATGTCCAAGTTAATATTGTACAACAGTTTGCACACGCAACCATAATATTTTTGGTAAACATAATCTAGGGGTGTTCACGGTCCGGTTTAGTCTGGTTTTGGTCAAAAAATCCAACCAAACCAGGAAATGATATTTCTTGAGAATATGACCCGGACCGAACCAAAAACCAGTTCAAACTGAACCGGTTTGGTTCGGTCACATTTGGTTTTTGGCATTAAAAACCAGGAAACCATAATTTTGGACTCTTAAAAAGAATAAGTCAAAGAAAACCAAGCAAAAGAAAGGGGAGATCAAGTCTGGACTCTTAAAAGGACCCTTCCTTACTCAAGTATTAAGATCAAGTCTAAAACAATAAAAAAGAAAAGAAAAAAGCATGTTGAGATAAGGTTTAAAATAGGCAAGCCAAAGCCTAAGTCAAGCATAATCACATCAGCACTAGAAATGGTGGGCTACGAGTAAAGGAAGATAGAGAGGAGTGGAAAAAGTGGTGGGGAAAAATGGATTGGGTCTGCTACTCTCTGTCAAAGGAAAAGAACAGGGAGAACGAGAGAGAGAGATTGGAAGGGAAGGGGCAGCTGCTGTCAAAGAAAAATGGGAAAATATGGTTTAGGGTCAGGTTAAGTAAACTATTTATACCCCTTTTTTCTGCTCAAATTTGGTTTGAGCCGATTCGTTTTGGTCCGGTTCAATTGGTTTCAGCTTTCTGAAACCGAAACTGAACCAAACAGAGTGATTTTTTTGGTTTTTAAGTTGGTTTCTTCGGTTTTTTTCTCGGTTCGGTTTTTTCAGTTAAATTTTTTTCGGTTTTTTCAATTTAATTGGTTGATCGGTTTTTTTTAACACCCCTATAATGTACAACAGTTTGCACACGCAAGCATAATCTAAGACATAATAACTACCATTGGAACTCACATGAAGTGTGACAACTGCGTTGGGATTTTTCTCCACGGCATAAATTTTCAGCTTACGTCCAGTTTCTTCAGCTGCCTGTAAGCAATTAAAGTGAATAATGAGACACAAATAAAAACAACCACAGGTTACAAGTTGCAGACGGCATGGGAAAACACCTGCAACGATGCCCTCACAAGAGGTCCACGTCCTGCTCCAACAACCATCAAAACCTGACCAAAATTTACAAATGCATAAATCATGTCTTAGCATCGCAACTACATCATGTTCATTTGGTAATAAATGTGGTACAAGAAGATAAACACCAACAAAATAGAAGTGGGCTGTCAGCCAAAATAGAATGTGAAAAGGCAAATGGTAGCTTACAGTGGTTGCACTTGCTTTGTCATCAGGGACCCTGTCCAGCAAAGCTTTACTGATTGCCCTTTGGTACTACAAAATACAAGCATGTGATATAAAATTATCACATCTGATAATCTGGAGATGGATACTAGATTAAAGCTTTTATCTTTGACCCATTTATCAATTGGAATATTTATAACCCAATTCAATCTCTAGGTTTTAATCTCGGCAGTGACAATCAATTCAGTACATTAAGCCTGTACTTGTCCATGATTGAATATCCAAAGATGGTGACTATTTCAACTGCATCCCACAGCATGTCTTACCATATGTGTGTATATATATATATATATATATATATGAAGACAAACAGGTGCAAATTTAATATTAATCATACCTGGATGTATTTCATTGAGTCTCTCTCAAATGTCTCATATGTTTGGGCTTCTAGATTATCCATGAGAGGCTGAATTACAGTAGCAGATGCACCCAATAGTTATTTGAGGACAATGCAAGAAGCCACCAAAAAGAACAGCAGTGCAAAGACTTGACTTTGAGCAAAAATACATTGAGAAAGAATATTTAGACAATGAGATAAGACTAGATGCTGTGATGGAAAAGTTCACCTGCAACGGAGACTGTAGGAAATCCCTGTAACCAAGCTGGCATAAGAGATTAAAGCAGTCAAAAAAAAATAGCATGGGAAGAAAAGAAAGTAATCATCCCTATCTAACAGGGAAAATGATTTGGAATGGGGTGTGTTAGTGTGTGTGTGAAAGCACAAGAGAAAGCAATTTACTTCAAAACGTTCTTGCTCGGGAAGGGGATCCATCCTTTGGAAGAGAAAGCCAACATAGTCCAAATATGGCCTGAGGGAATGTCTTTGTGGACCTATAAACAGAAGCATGGACTAAGGCTGTCTACTAATGAAAAACACAAGTGTTTATGCCCGCACACATAAATAAGAGTGATTATTATATATAAAGAGGGATGTTCAGGAAGTACATTCACAATCAAATAAGCATAACAGTGGCAATCATAGACATGTACACAACTTAAAAACCAACAGTAAAACTTACAGTAACTTACTTTCACCATTATTATCAAAATTATTGGCTGCTAAATCTGAACTTGGTCTGGGAATACTGTGTGCAGGTTTGCCAGAAATTACAATCTGAGAAGATATTTCCGAGGACCATGGTTAGTAAATTTGCATGCTGGCAATTATTTGTAATATCTGTGACCAATAATAGCAATTTATACGAGCAAAATCAAAATATAACAACAGAATACACTGGAATATGTGTCTCATAAGGTTTCCAAGTAAAAGTTGCTCTTCCTATGCAACAAGTAAAATATGTGCAAGTTTCTTAATACCGATCACCTTAAGATCAATCAAACCAGGTCATCCATTAATATGACCATATCTGAAACTTGATTCAGAGAATTAAAATTGATGTACAAGAGTATGAGATGAAACACTCAAATCACTTGTGAGATATACCGAGTAAACTATTGTAAGATATACTGCTACTCAGCATGGAGGGAGAAATATTAGAACTCATCAAAAGACGGTAAGAAAAAAATTCATATGAGCAATGGAGCCAAGAAAAAATTCTTTATATACCTGTATTGAATGGTTAAAGAACCCAGTAATCAGTTTCTGATGGCGCTTTGACAGGCATGGGTAACCCCGTCCATTTGTTAGGAAGGACTGGTAAATTAAACAAAGCTCCATTTAAAACCCACACGGTTACAGGAGCAGCATGCAATCAATTAGTTTACTGTATAGATATCAAAATATACTCACATCCGTATTGATTATGGCTGCAGCAACAGTTTCTCCAAACCAACGGCCAAGTGAGTTCACTGAAGGCAGGGAACTCCTAGAGAACATGCAATTATTATCATTAATCAAATAAAGTTGGTGAAAAAACTGGCAACCATTAAAAAATAATGCAAGAGAGATTAGACTAACAAGATATCAAGTGCAATGGACAGCTGACCGTGATGTTCGCAGAGAAGACGAAATGAATTCCATAATTCCCAAGAATCAATCTGTGCATGAAAAGAAGAAAAAGAAGTTGAGCAACATAAAATGTTCTATTAAGTTTTCAATGAAAATAATCCCATTAGACCACATGGTATTCCATTAAAATTTATTTCAACCAAGCCAAATCCTTGTGCTTTGAAGATTTTAAGACCAGGTACAATTGTAAATATATATATATATATAGATATATATTTACCATTTTGACTTGGAATGAATATTATAAATCTAATAAATTGAAAGAAAAAGGCAAAATGGAAAGGGAAGTCACTTACAAAACTAGTAGAGTTCGCATCCATAGCATCATCATCAGTCTTCACCAGAGGAATCCTAAGCCACAACTTTATTAAAGAAGTAATAAGAATAGAGACAATGACCAAAAGGAGAACAGAAATGAAATCACTAATCAAGGAAAAAATATTGAGAGATTGATTTGAATGAAGAAAGGTACCTGCATATTGTTTAGGCCCTGCAAGATCTGATTTACACACCTGGCATAATTAGCACAGGATGCACCCTTGGGAGGAGGAAGAATGCATGCCTGCAGCAGACAATGAGAGCCTTAACACCATAAGCTCTTAAAATGGTTTTTCTCAAAGAACCATATCTAGAGCACAAAAAATTACCACAGCACAAACATTAAAGATGAATGAACACCAGGAAGGGGATAAATGTTGCATGATGGGGTACACCGGAAAAGTGCAACAACCTATGCCTTTTGTTTTCTCTAGGACAGACAAAAGTGGAAAGAAGACAACTATTGAAGATGCTGAACAGAAGAGGTATCAACATCAAATTTGTCTTGAACAAACTAATTTCTGTATGCTGATACACCTCCTATGACTGCCTTCTTATTGACATGGAACAGAAAAGGGTTTGGTTTTTAATCAAGTTTTTGGTTTCTCCACAATTTTCCAGTCAAAGTTGTGCCAGGTAGTGGCAACTGAAATACATAGTAACTTTAGAAGAATAAAGTAAGGAAACAGTTTAAATTTCAGGATTGAAATTCACCTGTACAGATAGATGATTAGCCCACGCTATTTCTTGTTTCAATGTGGTTTCGGAATCCATCCGAAGTGCTTCGTCCTCTGAATCCAAGTCAATCCAAGAACTAATTTTTCCTGAGAAAAAACAAGAATTCAGACATGAGACAGAGAGTTAGAAGGGATGCATGCCATGAAAATTATATTAAAAAAAAAAAAACGAAGCAAAGTGCAGAATTAAAATGCGGTCTAGAAGAGTTGATACCAACAACATGACTGCTCCACTGGGAAGGACTCAAAACAAGGTCTGATGCAGCAAATGGAAGAACCCCATCTTTTTCCAACAAGCTGGGCCGATATGTGGGATTCATCTGTGCCAGCCACCAACCAGGTTGCATAGATATAATCACAAATATTATGCAATAACGTCAAAAGACCTCACAAAATACAGATATATAGATCAAATTGAATAATTGGCTGCTAAAATCATATATTCACAATATAAGCAAGAGCTTAATAACAATAAAAGTATAACTATAAGACGTTAATGTTGGAAGCCAAGCCTAGAGTAGGGTAGCGTAGCCTAGGAATAGAAGCAGCAATAAGAATAATGCTGCAGACTGCAACTGTGAAAAAGGCTAAAGGAAAGGCTGCCAAAACATCAATATTGAGCCTACTACCATTCACACAAATAATAAGAGGGAAAAAAAAGGAGATATGTGAATGGCTAACTAGCCACCAGAAATCAAATTGTGTTATATTATATTAAAAAAATAAAATAAAAGGAAAGGAAAAGGACGAACCAGGGGAGCGACAACGAAATCGAAGGAGCCAGTAGAGAGGTTAAAATTGAGAAGCTGAGGAAAGTCATCGTTGAACTCTGTCTCCACTCCACAGTATCGAGATTGGCTCTTTTCAAATCCTGCTTTTTCACCCAGCGGCATTTTTGCTGCTTCTTCTTTTCTCCTCCCGCTGCTCAACTACTCCTCTTACTATTACTGCAAATGCAACTTGTGTATTGCAGACCAAAAAGAGTGGACTATATACTATTTAGTTAGGGTTCTAGTAGGGTTTTTTGAACTTAAAACTTTTCAATTTCAATAATTAAAAGAACCGTAATGGCAGCCACCGCCACCACAACCAACAAGACCATTATTATATTCTCCTATTGTTTTTTGTTTTTTAATTTTTAATTTTTCTTACTTATACTCGATCGGGGCTCCTTGAGCCATTCCATGTAAAGGCCCAAACCATTGATAACGAGAGCAAAGAAAAGGCAGCAATTGATTTGACCGACCTTGGGTTATGACTTATGAGTAAGCCGCAATTAATTAGATTGTTTTAATAATTGATTGGGGTCTTTTATAGTTTTCAGGATGTAAATTCTGTTTCTTTAGATATTTTATTTTTTAATTGGAATGAAATATTTTAGTTTCATAGTATTTTAGCATGTCATTTCAAGATTGTACTGTTTATATATATATATATATATATATATATATAATAAACATAATTCAAATTCAAGATAAATTAATTATAAATTATGCAATACAAACACAATGCCAAACAAATATAATTTTAAAATTTAAAATATTTCTAAATAGTCAAGATTAAATAGATCTTT
>Ga0307514_10006418_pt1 | contig 10253 bp, 11 predicted proteins | sample 16_EM_MG_FD_203088 | JGI IMG/M metagenome (GOLD analysis project Ga0307514, IMG submission 203088) | Populus trichocarpa ectomycorrhiza microbial communities from riparian zone in the Pacific Northwest, United States - 16_EM | ecosystem: Host-associated > Plants > Roots > Unclassified | place... | reverse complement strand
AAAGACTCCAGCAGCGCACAGCAGTAACGACAACCAACGCAGTGCCACCACTCTTCTTCGAACCACCCCGATCAAATCCAGTCTCCCTCTCCACCAGACACATAAGCCAGTTTCGTTGGTACCGTGATATCGATTTGCGAAGTACGACCCAGTTCAGAACCGACAACCCGTTGATTTGCTCGTCCGCCGGCCTAGCTAAGAATTCTACTCCTTTCGCCATCGATTGCCTGCGACAGTCCAACCAATGCCCGCCTAATTGGAATTGGGTGAGGCGGGTGACATCGCCATTGACCTGCTCGTCGACTACGGTCTACGAACCTGCGAGAATTTCCTAAAGTTGTACGCACTCCTCCCCATCCAATATCGCGTCCATATTGGCGTTCATCTCTTTCCGTACAGTGATCCTAGCCTCCTGAATCCCCCGCTTTGTAAACCCACCCAACTAACACCACGTTCGGAGCCGCTGATAGATGCAAGGCGAAATTAATTTCCGTTCAATATACGTTGTCCACAGGAATTTCGTTCCAAACCAGCGGCTCAATAGGGGTCATCTTTGGATAGTATCGCCCTAATAGCACACAGCACGCGTCTCTTTGGGCTCGCAGCTTTCTTCTTGGACAGATATCTTTTGCTATCTCTCTGTCTGTACGCAACGTCACTCCGGGCCCGAATAATAATCCGTGTTTCACCCCTATTGACTGTCCAGCGAAAGAGGCAAATAGGCCACCTTCTGCCGGCAAACATTTGTACTTGGGCCCCTTTAGAAATGTTCCCCAAGCGATCCCCTAGCGTTATAGAGAGTTTCTGTCGAAAAGAAGTTTTTCGTGAAGCTATCACTCCCAAAGTAGGCTATATTTCACCCGTACAGTTGAATTTTCGAAGCGAGGTGTGTTTAACCGTTAACAGGGGACCCGGGAGAACATCAATTTTATTTCGCATGCCTGTTTAGACTACGGCAGGGCACTGGCGAAGACGACTTCAAGAATAAGACCGAAGACGCTAGTGCTGAAAGTACACAAGCAAATTCACCAGGGAAACTCGGATTCGAGAGGTCTGGAGTTCTCAAAAATTTCTCGGTTGGTTTTGGTTGATTTGAAGGATGATTGCGTGGTCGTTCTCTCAGTGCACCAGCTTATCCGATTACTCATGAAATCATCTAGGCTGAAGACTTGGCGCAAGCACGGGCAGTGAATTTCATCAGTTTCTTCGAATTCTGCGCGACGCAGTTAATTAATTATTACCGCAATCACGGACCGCGATTTCCTCATTACCGGAAATCTGTCCGTATATTGTCATCATAATAATTGTGGTGGTACTGTACTTAGGTAGAAGCAACAGCGAGAAGGGGAGCTGATAGGTCCCATGCAATCAATGATGAAACAAAAAAAAAAGGGAGCCCTCAGCCTCGTCTTGTCGCCGCCAAGACTTCAGCCTATCCGAAACTTCTTTGAGCAGGTGCGCTAGCACCGAAACGCCTCCGCCGACAGCAACCGCGCATACCAACGCCCAACGACACCCGAACCCTCGTGTCCAACCTTCCCACCGACGCAACCGATGCACATCTCAGAACCTCTTCTCCCTCGGCGATGGCCGCATAAAAACCGTCTCCTTCAGCGATGACGTCTCCGCCCTACCCATGTGCACAGCCCTCGAGAAATCCAAATCCACCCAACTACCGGTATGGGGCAAAAGGGAGGGTCTGTCGCTGCACGGTACGCGGCGCAACATCGGCTGCGATTCCCGTCTGCGGACGAGTGTGGATGGCGTTTGGGGAGCGGCAAGGCAACAGGCGGCGAAGAGACGGAGTGTGGTCGATGAGGATGGGTTTGTTACTGTTACTAGGGGTGAACGGGTCAAGCCTGCAACACAGGAGGTGGCGAGCGCTGCGTTGGAGGAGAAGGAGGAGAGGAAGCGGAAGCTCGAGGGGTTCTATAGGTTTCAGATCAGGGAGAAGGTTGGGCTGAATGAGCTGCTGGCGAAGTTTGAAGAGGATAGAAAACGGGTTGAGGAGAGGAAGAAAGGGAGGAAGTTATGCCTGAGTAACAGATTGGATTGAGGCGGAAAGGTGCTTTTGTTAGCGTAGGGCTTTATATCAGGCTTATGGAGTTTGGTTTAAATGTTGATGCTGTTGGTAGGTATCATTGGGATATCATCTAAGCTACAATCCGCATTCCCCTCAGCATCCAGCGTATCCATCTTCAAAACCCCTTCTCCGCCAACTTATCTAGAGTACCGTAAACTGCATCAGCTCCCGATCCATTACCATCCCAAGGAGAGAGGACTCGCCAGTAATAGCGCAATAGAACGCCAAAGCGTTAAACTTCCTCTTCTGCCCGATCAAATTGCCAACCGCGAATCCAATACGATTGACCCAGTTTATGAGACCGAGGTGATTGACGCCTACCAGGGTCCCTTCATACGTCCCCCACCTTGTTGATTCGATGGATACCAACCCGTCGTTTGGGCCCTCTATCGCCTCGATCACGCGGTGAGACGTGTACCAGATGTTGTAGAACCGAGGGCTGAAGGCAGCACCGTATGAGAAGTAGCGAACGTTGGGATCATTGGGAACAGACGGGCTGAAGGTCTCGTTCATGTATTTTGTGGTCAGTTGCGAGAAGGCGCCAGTTTGGAATCCCATTTTGTGAAGAACGTGGTAGACCCGGGGTAAGTTCGCGGCTGTAGAAGGAGTCAGAAAAAGACAACTCCTGGGCCGGGAGGGGGTTGCAGACGTCCAATAGTGGAGAACATGTGGTCGGCGAAGGATGAGCCTGTGGATGTTAGCGAATGATAGAACTTGCACAAGATGTGGCCATACCATGGTGAGGAGTAGCAACAGTCGTGAGAGACAGCACCTTGAAGTCAGTCGGTTTGAGTTTACTGATCATATATCTAGCATCGATTCCACTGCCGTCGCCAGTTAGCCATCCGTGATTCCCAGAGCAGCCAAATACTTACCCCTAAATCACACGTCACGTCCCGCAGCCCATGTCAGCACACCCGCCCATCCATCCCCCGTAAAGACGCACCATACTATGCCTACACGTCGTCAGTCCTATCCCTCCCAGAATCCAGGCGCGGCACACATTGACTTCCTACCCAATCAAATTGACACTCTTCCCCGAGCCACCCGCCTTCCTGATTCCTTCCGCCAGCGCCTCGGCCCTCTGTTCGATCGCCGACGTCGGTGGAACGGTGGATACGATTACCTGTACCCCACGTGCCTGGAGACAGTCTGAGATTCCGCGCCAGTCTGCCCTCACGGATCAGTAGATGCAGTGACAGTGTCAATGGGCGGGAAGAATATACATTCGATCCCCGGAATCCAGTCTCCGGCCAGACGCAACTTGTCAAAGCCCATCAAGCCATGACACTGTACACTGCATCAATTCAGCTCTCCCTTCTCATCTCCTTTGCCCTTCGGGAAGCCACGCACCAAAACAATTGGATTCTTCGGTGCCTCTACCACCTCATCAGCCGCCGCCCACACACAACCACGGCGGGAGTACATACTATAACTCTCCCTCAAATCTGCGAACTCGTTCTTAAACTCGTGCACACGTGGGTCTCCCCACGCCTTCCGTCCTGCTTCTTCGCTGTTGGCCCTCGGACCAGTTGTTGTACCAGTGGAGTAAAAGCGGATCCGGAGGAGAGCTGGGGAACGGTGACGGACCATTGTCGTGAGAGATTTTGAGAGTGAATCTCTGGTTCGCGGGACGTGACAGTGATCGCGACAGGGAAAGGATTATGATATCACAGGTGACAGGGTTCTGCAGGAAATGTGCCTTTTGTTTTGTTTCACCATCTTATTATTCGACCATTGCTGATCATGATTGGCGAGTACATGTGCTTTGTGGATGCGGATGCACTTCGATACTACGTACGAAATTGATCACTCGAACGAGATCTTCACAGCTTTTCGCATGTGCCGCCATAGTCTATATTATGATTGAACAAAAAAAAAAATGGATGGCTACGCATATGTTTTGAGAGCCGGATTCGCTGTTTTATGCATCGGTAGAAAGTGATGATACAGTACGCCAGGCCATTTGCACCCACTTCTCGGACCACTGAATGTCTGGTCAAGTCTGGGCATTACCGATCCTGCCGCATCCATCCGCAGGCAAGCGAAATGATTCAGGAGCGGATATGGGTCAGTCAAATCAAGCATACAAGCGTTTTTATGAAGAACCCTTTTAATATCCGATCCAAACAAACGCCGAAGAAGAAGGAAAACGTAAACCAAGACAGCCATACAGTTCGTGTGCGCTCACACTCGCGGCTACCTCCTCTTACGATCCCCCATCAAGCCACCGAACCGTCCTTTGATCCTTCTCCTACCAGCATTCGACGTCCAGGCAGCGCTTCCCACCTCGAACGACAAATCATCCAGATCCATACCGTCATCTTCTTCCACATAGTTACCCCTGCCATCTTCGGCGCTCTCGGAGATAACCCTCTTTCCCTTGCCGCCGGCCGCCTTGTCCTGGTTCTTGATTTCCTCCTTCTTGGCCGCAACAAGCTTCTCGTACTCCTCGCTGTCCTTCTTCTTCTGCAGCGCCTCCTGATGCACCGCCTCCATCTGCTCATCGATATCGGCAAGAACATCATCGCACTGTTTGCACCAAGCATTCAGCGTTTCCACCATGCTCTGGATCTCGGCTGGCGCCACGTCGCGTCCAGCAGTGGAAGATACTTCGACGAGTTGCGACGCAGTATCGAGCTTCGCATGTAATAATCCCGCGTAGATTGCCGAGATGACGAGGTCCTCTAGGATGCGGATGCTAGGGAGCTCGAGCGACTCCAGGAGGGAGGGGTAAGTGAGGTGTTCTGATCCGCGGGAGGCGATGGTAATCAGGGAGAGCTGTTTGAGCTTTTCGAGCTGCTTGTCGTTAAGCGGGGGGAGTTCGGGGTTCGCTGTTACACCTTAGCCCAAGCACGAGCAATCGGCCGACGCGCAGAATAGAAGCTACATACCCCGGTAGTCTGCTAAGCTTCCGTATGCGAAAATCCTGAGGAGTTCGAAGTATGGGAGGCCGTCGGGGTTGGTGGAGAGAGCTTGGATGCCTGGGCATTCGAGGAGCTCGGAGAAGACATAGGTGCCAGGTGCTTGGGTGGCCTGTACTGTTAGGTCGGCGGCAGCTCGGCCGGTGGCGTTTTTTGCGAGCAGGACGAACGGTTGTAGAGCCGTGATATATCTCTGATCGGTCATGGTTGGAGAGGAAGGAGGGGTTTGATCGGTGGTGGTGGGATGGTGCTTCATTTGGGGAGGGTGCGTGCGTCTGCGCTAACCTGCTTTAGCGCTCTGACTTGGCTATGGATCACGACTTCTCACCCGCTATTTGGCGACCAAAAAATGTGGAAAATGTGAAAAAGGAACGTATTGTACGGTACAGTGTAGTGAAGATGTGTGCTAGGGAGAGGAGGTTGTAGCCGCGAGAGAGTTTAGGAAAAGGGGGTGAGGCCCGTGCTGCCACATGACTACATAAGCAATCGAGTGAGATATTACACCATATACGGTGTAGCAGCAAGCACAGGCAAAACGAACGATAGGAAAAAAAGCCATATCCCCGTTAGCCTCGCTAAAACCTCTGCAGTAAACCCTGTGGGAGAAACCTGCAGTAGGAAAGAGTACCAACTCGCTGAAAACCTGACCGAAGAAGGAATAGTACTCAAAGATCGATGTGTATATAGACGGTGAACCAAGCATGGTCGAATACACTTATGATGAAACCATGAAACCAAGTGAAAGCAAAGAAACATGAAAGCCAGTAAACCAATGACAGACGCATAGCCGTAAGCTTGGCAGCCGGTAAACAGACAAAGAGACAAAACCACAGCAGTACCGTCGGGTACTGCGCACCAGCTGTCTCACCGAGATCTGCACACAAGCAGCCCCACCGGGTACTGTGGACAAACAGCCTCACCGAGGTCTGGACACAAGCAGCCCCACCGGGTACTGCACACAAGCAACAGTCCCACCGGGATCTGCGCACAAGCAGCTCACATAGGTCTGCGTTAAAGGACAGGTCTGACATGGTATATGCGTGATCGTGGCCCGGCTGCCAGTGGCGAGGTTAGCTTCTGCTGTTCCGAGCCTCCGTGACGGTCGTTTCTCAGGGTGAAGGTCCCAGCAGTCATTCCTCTCGTGACCATTTCTTCCGCAGTTGTTGAAGGTAAGACGTGGCCGTTTCCGTCCCTCCTCGACGGGCATCTTCCGTATGGCTCGATGTCCGGATATCCGATCTCGGTACTTGCTGCACGACGGCGGGTCTCGCCACACAACTGGCTGATAAGCCGTTCGACATACCGGATGTGGGCAGGACAGTGCCACCAGCAGAGGAAGGAGAAGAAGAGGATAGGGAACCCGCTTCACGAGGTTTCCCGAGGCCAATAGTCAGGGGTCGGGCTGGGGCGAGGTGGTGGAAGAGCAGGCAGTGGCGGAAGTGGCGTGGTCACATGCCTCGATTAGGACTGGCGTCCTTTTCGCGGGAGGGTCCGACATAATCATGCGATTCCTCTTATATTGTTCGCTCTTGTGTTCTCTGTTCCTTCCTCCATCAACATCTGCAGGCGGGGCGGCGGAAGAGGGAGAAGAGGCCACACTAGTGTGAATATGAATTAAAAAAAGACAGAAGCAAAATTGTGCAATTGCTTCCAGAGCATCTCTGCTCCGCGCTGCTGTGAGAGCTCGGACGTCCGAAACACGTGACAGAACACCCATTCCACATGCTCAACCGAAAGCCATACCCCTCCATCACGTCTTCCCTCAATGCGGTCCTCAACATGTTCCCTCCTCCTGCTACGGGCCTTCCGGCCTTCACCTGCAACCGCCAGACCCCTGGCGATATGCCTACTCCGCAATTGCTCGTCATACGCTGATCCGGCACCAAAAGCAAGTACCGCAGCTGGAGTGCCTCCGGTGTCAACGAAACCAGATACTACATGTATCGCACCACCAGTGTCTAAATCAGACGCTGCGGGTATCACCGATGCGCCACCCTCCAAACAGCCGAAGGCCGCCGACGCAGAGGCCAAGCTGCCACCAGATCATCGCACGATAGCCGCAGCGCAGCAGCTGCTGACAACAACCCACTATTCTCCAGGGTCGCCGTTGTTCCTTCCGCACGGCACGCGCATCTACAACAAGCTCGTGGGCTTCCTACGGTCGCAATATGCGCGGCACGGCTTCCAGGAGGTGCTGTCGCCCAATATCTACAAGAAGTCGCTATGGGAGACATCTGGGCACTGGGAGAACTTCAAGGAGGACATGTTTGAGGTTACAGGGCGCGGTGCGGGCGCTGTAAAGGGTGTAAAGGGTGAGGACATTGTCGAGGGCCAGGAGGAGGAGTACGGCCTCAAGCCGATGAATTGTCCCGGACACTGCCTCATGTTCAAGGCCTCTGGCGGCGGGAGGAGCTTGCGGGATTTACCCGTGCGATATGCAGACTTTTCTCCGCTCCATCGGTAGGTAGTACCGATGTCCAAGCCTGAAGGTTCTTTTGGATATCGCTCATACTTCATAGACTGACTGCTGCGATAGGAACGAAAACTCTGGATCGTTGAGCGGTCTCACCCGTGTACGGAGGTTCCACCAGGATGATGGTCACATCTTTTGCCGGCCGGTGCAGATCGCGCAGGAGATTGCTGCGACTCTGCAGTTCATCGAGACGACATATAGAGTTTTCCATTTGCCGAAGCCTGAGCTGGTGTTTTCGACCAGGCCCGAGAACCACATCGGAGATCTTGAGGAGTGGGATCGTGCCGAGGCGGCACTCAAGAAGTCACTTGACGAATCCGGACAGCCGTGGACCTTGAGTGAAGGGGATGGCGCATTTTACGGACCCAAGATCGACATCATGATTTCGGACTCGGATGGGAAGAAACACCAAACAGCCACCGTCCAGCTCGACTTCCAGCTCCCCCGTCGCTTCGGCCTCGAGTACCTTGCTCCCGCGCCTGCAAGCGAGCAAAAGGGCATCATCTCAGAAGACCCAGCCGAGCTGAACGAGTCAGGATACGTCACACCCGTCATCATCCACCGAGCCGTCATGGGCTCACTCGAGCGCTTCATGGCGCTCCTAATCGAGCACTACAACGGCAAATGGCCCTTCTGGCTCTCCCCGCGGCAAGCAATCGTCATTCCCGTCGCAATGACCGATGATATTGCGCAGTACGCGCGTACAGCACAGGAGACCCTGACCGGCGTGGAAAGCAGAGACCTTGCCCAGCCGCAACCCATGGGCAAGCGAACCTTCCACGTAGATATCGACATGAGCACCAACTCTCTGTCAAAGAAGATACGCATGGCAAAGATGATGAAGTACAATCACATCATTGTTGTAGGCGAGCGTGACGTCAAGGCCGGCACTGTCAATGTCAATACCGCCGCCCCAGCGAAATACGCCAAGCCGGTAGAACAGAAGTCGAAGACGTCGGTCGACATGACACCTGTTGAGCTGTACAACCACTTCATGGAGCTGGAAGACAGGTATGCGTGATTTTCCGTCCGTTCGATCTGGGTCGTTTGTCCGAGAAAGGGGACGGGAGAAACACTTCTTGTTTTTCTTTGAGCAGGTCCAGTGTACGATAGATATCTAGCGACAAGGAAGGAAGGAAGGAGCGGACGCATTCTAGAAGGGTGGCTTGCATGGATTTCGGCAATCGGGGAAAATGCAGCATCTCCGAGTCGGAATCAACTGATCCAGATGGCCTTATAACCCTTTTAATGCTTCCATCAGACCTTCTCTATTGATTTCATAAGCTGGTGAGAGGGTATTACGGAGACAAGTATTGGCGCCCGGTTGAGATGAAAATGTCGGGTTTTGCCCCGACCAGACCCTCTAATCCATCCGCGATAACATCATGAACTATCACTCCGGGTAAATCTTGAAATCTGGAGAGACTGCGTGAGCAAGAGATGTTGGTCATACGAACCGCTGGTAAGGCTGGTGATCCCAGGATACTGTGGATTGCCGACCCGAGGCTTCAAAATCAGAGTTTTCACAAGGTGCTGGTTGACTGTTGAGATGCGATGGTTTGGGGGTAGAGACATGTGAAACTTTCAGCAGATGCAGGGGTTTTTTCGCGTGTGAGTACTTGCCATGATCTATATAGCTAAGGTCGTATGCAGTATGATGAATTACTGCACTGGAAGGTTGAAGGCTGAGCTCCGGCTGCGGCGGATCCTAAGTGACGGGTGTTGCCGGTGTTCTAGAAGTTGAAGCTCTCAGACCTTCGGGCCAGTCGCCATGGGAGGCTGTGCATTACGTACTGGGGAGAGGGGGATACGGCGGGGCTCCAGATCCCACGGGGAATGTCGAGCTCGATGATACTCTATCCTAATAACCGTAATCCAATGCCGGGTCCATCACGGTCATCTACATGCCGAACACCCATAAGGTTTCTGGAAGAATCCCAGGGAAGCGACACTGCAGTAATTCGCAAACCTGAGGTTGAGCCACAGCAAGGCGTCAGATCCATGCCTGACTGCGAAGCATTTGATGGCTAGAAGTCAAGATATCTACAGAGCACGACGCACCCCGCCACGCCCAAAGCCACAGAATGGCGCCGCTGGAGGATTCCACTGAGAAGAAGCATGTGCTCCTCGGCTTGGGGTAGGGCTACTGCACGATTTTCCATTTCCGTCGCGCGCGGCGGCGGGTACAGTCTGAGGTCGCGTAGAGGCTATCGCGTATGTAGGCAACCAACTTGACTGCAGTGCGTGGCTCGGTAGAGGGGGGAGAGGGGGAGACAGCGTGACGATGGTTGTGATGTGATGCGACGCCGGATGCGAAGGGGGTTTTTTTTTGTTTCATCAAGCCGGATGGGTTTTTTTTGTTTCATCGGCATTGTATTCCCGAGGCGAGACCGCCCCCACGCATTCATGGAGCCTCCCTCCCACGTTCGCTCGCCCCATCACCACTCACTCACTCAGCTCCACCATCACCATTGCCAATCCGCAGCTGAGTCTTGACCCGACTCGAGGCTTACACATGTAATTCCAACCAAGCCTGTCTCGCCTTGTCCTACGCAGCTCCAGTCAACCCCATCCATCATATCCCCCTCCGCCATCGTGTGCCAGTGGAGGGGCAGCTTCAACCGCAAGCAAGCGGAGCGATCCTCTATTCACCGCCACCGCCTACCACTGCCGCGCACAATTGCTCCGATCCCCGTCCACCCATCCATTTTCTTCCATCCACTGCGGCGCGACAAGATCTCCCCGTCCACCGCCTGAATCAACCCTCCCGCCC
>Ga0307514_10006417_pt1 | contig 10254 bp, 7 predicted proteins | sample 16_EM_MG_FD_203088 | JGI IMG/M metagenome (GOLD analysis project Ga0307514, IMG submission 203088) | Populus trichocarpa ectomycorrhiza microbial communities from riparian zone in the Pacific Northwest, United States - 16_EM | ecosystem: Host-associated > Plants > Roots > Unclassified | place... | reverse complement strand
ATACGAAAAGACTAAACGTTCAACCCGATGTGTCCACAATATCAAATCAACCAAAATGAACGTGATGGCCACTAAGTACCTAGCGCAAACAGCTAACTACCTAGCGTAAAAATGAATGACATAATCCGCGAAATAACTGCGCCTGCCTCACAACGCCTCTCGAGTATTCACATAGCCTATACTAGTCTACGGGCAAAAGTAATGCTCTCTTCATACTGGAAGATTTGTTTGTGCCAAAAGGTTTGTTTTGTACTAGAAGGATATATTGTTTTTATAATTAGTTGGATAATTAGGTTTATTTTGTTTTGATAGGAATCGCAGTATGTAGGCATCATTAATGGGAGGTTTGGAGGGCATCTGGAATCTTGAATCTTGAATCTTGAATCTTGAATTGGAGGATCTCATCGATCTTTCGTATTGTTTATCTAAAGAGAATGAACTTCAACACTCACATATATTGTAGTATAACGCTGTTATTTTTATACTCTTAGGATTTTTGTACCTATCGGGAGGTTCTATAGAGTAAACTCTCTACCAGATACTCTACTCAAATTAACGCTCTTCACATCTTATGATTTTATCACTCCTTGCGCTAGAATACAGGCCTTGTGGTAAATGTTCGATATACCTAATAATCCCACCAACTCTGGTGGCTCTGCAGAATTCACATAGCCTATACTAGTCTATGAACAACAGTATCAGTCTCTTTATAATGTTTCTCCAATTGGTACTGTTATTATCAATTACTCGAGGCTATGGATACTCCGCTCTTACAAGCCATTCGACCATTTATAAATGAAGATATAGATTAGGAAAAGCTTATTGAACAGTATGAAATCTATAATTCTATCAAAAGAATTAACAAGAACTTATCACATAGTTCTTCCAGGCCTTACTAAAGACCTCATCCATAATCCAAGCCATATATACTTACACTACCCTCGAATCTCTCTTTCAAACCTAATCATAGGTTTGATAAGAATAGAAAGCCTGCTCTAACATTATCTAGATTTACTCCACTTACTCAAAAAGAAGGCTGCTTCTGGTATAGGAAACCAGAAGATGTGCTGAAGGATTGTCGAAATAGGAAATGCAAGATCTTGAGTGCAGCTGGCATTCTCAACAAGGAATTCTCATCTGAGATTATAACTGCAGCCCAATCTATTGTTCAAAAGGCTATCACCTCACCTATGAAAGGTCTAGGGACCATGCTAGTCCTAGACTCAGTTAAGGAACACCTACTTATGACTATCAAAGTCAACAAATATATTGCTAAGACCCTGGTAGATCCACAAACCACTGCTGCAGACCTTATCAGTTCCACTTTCTATATACTGTATAAGATTCCTCTATATAAGATGAATCTGTCCATCATATTGTAGATGACTATGAAAGAGTCAAGAGGTTCTCTCACTCATTATATTATAGTCAGGCTCAACTGGCTAGGATATCTCCAAGAACGAACTATGCTTGTGACTGCTCTTAAAGACTAGAATGTAATCCTAGGATGTCCTGCTCTTAAGGATATGAAAGCTATAATAAACATGGGTACCAAGACTATTTCAATACAATTCTCTGAGCAAGCATACTTCACTCTACAACAATAAATCCCAGTTCTAGCTATGAAAATGACAAGGAAGAGGATACAACCTTCTTTTCCTCCTCCTATATATGTACAATCCGTGAACCAGATTGTCTCTGCAGCCACTATAGAGAAAGAAACTGTCAATCTCTTTAACAAGTTTTCAGATATATTTCTAGAAATCAAGAATCTCGATGTACTACTATTGAGACCAGGCATAGACCACCAATTTCAGCTCAAAGATCCTGATCTTAACATTACACCTTGAAATCATAAGCTCAAGCACAAGTTCCTTATGCAGCTTTTGGAAAAGCTAAGATAGGAATAGAAGTTAGGTCAAGTGTATAAGTCTATATCTCCTGATCAAAGCTGCTCTGCTATCTTTATGATCCCAAAAATTGACAAGCCTGACAAAGTAAGGTTCTTGCATAACCTTATGGCTTGAAATGATAATACCTATAATGATCCATCAAATATTGCTAATCAATCTAATATCATTAATACAGTTGCCAATGCAAAGTGCCTCTCTAAGGTTGATCTTAGTAATAGATACAATAACCTACATATTATTCCTGAGTACAAGAAGCACACTACCTTCAAGATACTCTTTGGAGTATACAGAACTTGAGTTATACAGCAAGATAATAAGAATGCATGTTTGATATTTTTGAATACTATGAATACCCTCTTCCAGGATGAACTTAGAGTTTTTGTCTATGTCTATATTAATGATATCTTTATCTTTAGTAAGACTTATAAAGAGTATGTTAATCATACTAGACATGTATTGAAAAAGCTACAAGATAATCAGTTTTATACTGATTAAAAGAAGTCTCAGTTCCTACCTAAAGAGTTGAGTATTCTCAGACATGCTAGTACCAGAAGAGGTATACAACTAGTACCAGGTCGAGTTAGGAAAATACTTGACTGGCCTACCCCTTCTAATGTTAAGGAACTTCGAACTTTCCTTGGTATGGTTAATTACTGTTCTCAGTTTGCCCTACAATTAGCTCCTATAAGTAGCTTATTGACCACAATGGCAAGATATACTGCAAACTGGGATTGGATACATATATATCAGAAATCTTTCGAGTTAATTAAGTAGACACTATCTGCTGACCTGGCAGTTAGGTCACTGGATTATGAAAGTCCAGATCATATATTTCTTGTTACTGATACTAGTCTCATTGGCACAGGTGCATGGGTTAGTCAAGGACCCAGTGTTTTGGAAATTCGACCAGCTGTATTTTATTCAAGAAAGTTCAATTCAGCACAGCTAAATTACTCAACTTTTGATAAGAAACTTCTGACTATTGTTAACACACTTGAGGACTTTCAACCTATACTATTAGAATGCAGATTTATAATTCTTACAGACTACAAACCTTTAGTAGCATTCCTCAAGCAGATCAAGTTATTGGGAAGACAAGTCAGATAGCAAAATACAATCAACAGCTTCATGTGTACTATCCAATACATTGATAGATACAAGAACATAATTGTAGATACCTTCTCTTACATTTTTATAAACCTAGAGATTCTTCCTACTCTGTCAGATTTTATTCCTTCAAAAATTGACTCACTAGAACCTCCTGTTTCTACAAAAATCAACAGTTCTCTCTCCACTCCTACATCTTCTGAAATTAGCCCTCTACATCTACTAACAATATCTATATCTATTGTTATATCTGCTGTATTTACCACTCGATCAATGATAAAGAAAAATGAGGAGACGCCTGCTCGCTATTGTCCTCTTCTTGAAATCCAGGTTCCCAAGCATCAGGAGACAGGTTCTCCTCTTGCAATTGCTATTTCTGCAACTCCTGCCCTTCCTGCTTCTGCTCTCCTCGATCCTACTCTTGCTCTCCAGTCTGCTGTGCAGACTATTGAGCAACTTATGAAACCTGATCTAGAATGTTACCATATTAAGAAGATAGCACTTTTCAAGGATGATCCTACAAATGAAGTATTCATTAATCCAGCTGCCTGGCATGCCAGGCATGCTCTCTATTATTGGACGATATACAAAGATACATACTATCTTATTTATAAATTGTTCTATGAGTACAAAAAAAGCTTTAATGAATAGAATATCTACATGTATTGCAATAGAAAAGGGTACAACACTTTCAGTTGCCCAGTTAAGATCTATAACAAAAAAGCCAGAGACTTTCCAAAGCTCCCTCTATAATGTTTGTAGCCTGGTACTTGTTACAAACCCTGACCTTGACACTAGCACCCACTAGAACCTAACCTGAGACCTGCCTGCACTGGTTCTGTATTAGCAACCCACACAATTGCCATCACACTTTTGCATGTATCTCGACCTTGTCATGACTCAGTGGGACCTGTGCCTGCTTATGTTATTCCTGTGGATTCTATTCTCAGACTAACAAACCCACACCTAATTCTTGACCTGACTTCCATAACAACTGATTATATCCTGGCTATCGCAACTCGGAACCCGAACCTACTAAAATCTTCTAGGAAGTTCATGACCTCACTATGCTAAAAAACTATTGTCTCGTTTTACAAGTCTTTGGGCTACGCAATATTCTTCTGTTATGTTCTACCTGTTTCTATCTCATTCTATCCTGTTCTTCTTGATATATAATCTCATACTTGGTCTTGGGTTTTAGTATACTAGGAAAGCATATATAAGAACATTGGATTCCCACTGGATCGTGTTTCCTTTCTTTCCTCTCTACCTAACAACCTGTATACACTTCTGTATCTAGTTGTTCAAAAATATACTCTATCTATTGTAGCTCCAACCACCTCGCTCGCCTGTGTTTGAACTCTTGACTCTAGTTTCGTCCAAGTCGTTTGTCCTTACTTTGACTCTATAGGTCTCACCCCATTCTCTTGCACCCATCGCTTGAAGACTCGTGGATACGCGAGTCTTAGTTTCTTTCTATCCTTGACAATCGTGCCAGTACTCGGTATGACTCTCGCTTCCAATACCAGTCTCATAACTTATATTCTAGTAAGGGTTCGAAACAGTACTCTTACATGAGTTCTGCAAATAGAAAGTCTTCTTAATTCCTCAAAAATTTCTGTTGGTCTTCCTGCTACCCCGTCACAATCTACCACTCCTTCTAAGGCTTTCACACCCCTACTCGATATTGATTATGAGTCTTCTACTACTTCTAAAGAGGTTGATTCTTCCTCTTTTTCTCCTGTTATAAAGCTAGCTCCTCATCCTCATTCTCCTGAACCTAACTACTTCTCGGATCCTGAAACTCTCTCTTCTTACTCTCCAGTTCCAGAAGCAGAGAAGCATGTATTTCAACCAAAGTAGTCTACTATGATAGGCAATATGAGACTACTGAGGAAGTGTTATTCAAGTTCTATAACAGATCAAGTCCTAACATGCTAAGACTATCTATTCCTATTGATAATAGTGGAAACAAGCTATAGGAGTATCTTCGAGCCATAACCAAAAAGGACTTGCATGAGATTGGAAAATCTCTCAAAGTTTCTAAAACCTCTTACCCTAAACTAATTCCTAAATTTTTGCAATAGCATCTAATGCTAATTCATAAGTATCTAAATAACAAGTTCTTTTGAAAAATCCTCACTTAATCAAAGAACTTTGAGCAAGGTTATACACTTTGCAATGCCATTCTGTACTTCAGTATAGATAGCCAGGTTCAACTATACATACCTGATTTCATGGATTGTAATATATATATCAAGAATGTCCTCCTTAATTATATCCATTAGTCTTTAAGTTATACCTCATATTTCATGACCTACCATACTCTTGCCTTATACTTCTACTGGCTACAGATGCCAAAAGATACCTACGAATATTGTAGGACATGTAGAATTTGTTAGTTAACAAAGCAGTCAACTCAATGGCCTTACAGACTGCTAAAGTCTTTGCCTATTCCAAATGGGCCTTTCACTCATACCTCTATAGATTTCTTATTTCTCTTACAAGTTACCAGCAAGACTACGTAGATTTTATATAATCATGTTTGGGTAATTGTAGATAAGTTCTGCAAGTATATGATTATTCTTCCTCTTCTTCTCAGCTATACAGCAAAACATCTCATCAATCTCTACTATAACTCCATATATTCTTTCTTTAGCTTGCCACAGGATATTGTTACTGACAGAGATGTTCTCTTTACCTCAATTATATAGAAGAAGTTCTGCACAGTGAACAATATCTCCCAGTCAATGTCTTCTGCTTACCATTCTAAAACAGATGGGTAATCCAAGATTGCCAATAAGTCAATTATAGTAATTTTGCAAGCCAAATTGCTAGAGTAAGGATTCGACTGGCTGGCTACTATCCCCTCTATGCAGGTTGCAATTAATACTTCTATTGACACTTTTAAGGATACCTTTTCTCACACTTTTTGTATTCGATTCTCTCCTAAGTTTGAAAAAGGAGTTGTCATCCCTGTCACTTCTGTCAGACCTGACATGATATTCAATACTCTTTGGGATTCTGTCAAGACCAAGCTCATCTGCAGTTATGTTACAATGATGCAACAGGCTAACAAACACTACTGTCCCTCTCCTCAGTACCAAGTTGGAGACTTGGTAAAGATCTTCTCTACTTGCTTCTGTAAAGAGACTCAGTTTAACAAACTAGAGCCTGTCTTTATGGGACCCTACAAGATCTTCTGCTGCCTCCTTGAGATAGACAACTATATAGTCGAAATCTCCTTTGCTCCCTTCGGCTTCATTATTGTCCATACTTCTCTCCTAGCTCCCTGATTGGAGAACCTAGATGACAAGTTTTCCTCTAAAATATATATCAATCCAGGTCCTATTAACATTGATACTTCTGCTCATAGATATGAACTCAAATATATCATTAAGCATTGTACTTGAAAGGACAAGCAACAATTCCTTGTCAAGTGACTTGGATATGGATATGAACATAACTTCTAGCAGGACAAGCAAGATATTGATAAGGAAGCTATTAAGGCATATTGGGAAAAGAGCAAGTGGTCTGGCAGGACATAGCGAAGGTATGCTAGCTGTAAGAACTGCCCTGGTGTATAAGTTTTCTTTTTTATCTTAATCTTAGGTTTTGCAAATAGTTTAGGTTTTCGTATTAGAATATTAGAATTTCCACAAATTTTTGTTTTGGGCTAGTACTCAAGTTTTCTTTATCTTTGGTAATGAATCGTGTGCTTCTACATATGTTTTATGATTGAGTTTTCATTTGTCTTTCACTCCTCTCTTGTTGTTTCAAAATTGAGGGACATTCATTTTAGGTTGGTTATATCCTAATTAGGTAGTCATTACCTAATGAAGGAAGAATATAAGGAATCTGTAATTCCTATGATTTCTTATCTTGTTATCTCTAGTTATTTCCTACTGTTTACATCTTTTTTATAGCATTATAATTACATCATGACTTGATTAAGCAAGTATGAGCAATTCTCATGTTTTTTGAGTCGTTATAAGTTATCTTGTATACCAAGCTAGAGCCTAGATTTCATGTTGTTATCTCAATATCAGCATATGCTCCTGATGACATTTTTGTTATTTCTTTATGACTCTTGTTATTACTCATAATGACTATATCATTATGATTACTATTGGACTCATTTGGAATGAGTCTTGTATTACTACATTGGGATATTCCAGTTCTCTATTAAAGAGGCCGAGTTTGACTCTCTATTGGTCTTTTTCTTCTTTACTCAATTTTCTACCTATCAGATTAGTTAGTAACAATCAATACTTACTATTCTGGTCACTTCTTCTTTTCCAAATTCTCGAACTCAATCACTTCTTGAACTCTCAATATCTTGAGTACTATCCTCTTGCCATTCAGAAGCTGTCTAGTACTCAGGTAGTTTGCCTATATAGATAGTGTGTAGTATCCAGCTGGCCTGGATACTCGCTGTCTCTCTAGGCCATCATTTACAAGAGTGGTAGGCTATATGAGTTTGTCTTTTGAAGCACTACAGTTATAGAACACCAATAGGCAAACTATTCTTATTATTAGTTAGTAGGGTATGGAAGCCAGAGCTGGGAGCTCAAGATTAGCAGAGTAGAATTGAGAGACTATGAATGGCTATAGAAGATACTAGAGTAGAGCCAGCAATAAAAAGTGCTAGGTGTAGTAGAGAGTGTCACATGTAGTGGATAATACCAGGTAGGTGCAGAAGCTAGTACTAAGAATGCATAGATTAGCAAAATGAAATTGAAGATGCATGAAATAGCTATGGAAGATATCTGTAGAGTAGAGTGACAAACTAGAGTGGAGTTGGCAGTGAAGGATGCCAGGTATAGTAGAAGGTGTCATGTGCAGTAGCAGTGCTAGTGCAGTAGGTGTGTAGAGTTGAAGCCAGTGCTGAGAATACATAGATCAGCAAAATAGAATTAAAGGAGCATGAAATAGCTATGAAAGGTACCTGTAGAGTAGAGTAGTAAACTGGAGTGGAGCTGGCAATGAAGGATATTGAGTATAGTAAAGGGTGATGGGTATAGTGAGGTAGGACTGGATGGGTGCATAGAGTCATGAAGCCAGTATTAGGATAGCAGAGTGAAATTAGGATAGCAGAGTGAAACTGGGAGTGCATGAAATAGCTGAAGTAGAGCTGGCAGTGAAGGGTGCTAGTGCTAGTGAAGCTGAAAGCATATAGATTAGTAGAGTGAAGTAGAGAGAGTGGGAATAGTTACAGAAGATACCTGTAGAGTAGAGCTATGAACTAGAGTGGAGCTGACAGGGAAGAGTGCCAGGTGTAATGAAGGAAGTAAGCAGTAAGAGGTGCTGGGTACTGAAAGATACTAGGTGCTGAAGAGTGCTGAGAGCTAGAGAGTGCCAGGTACTAGAGCATGCCAGGTGCTAGAAAGTGCCAAGTGCAGTGAAAGATACTATATATAGTAGAGGTACTGATGCATGCTAAGTGGGAGTAAGAGTAGTGAAGCTAGTACTGGGAGTGCATCGATTAACAGAGTGCAGTTAAGAGAGTGTAGAATAGCTAGATACCTATAGAGTAAAGTGATGAAGCTAGTAGTAGAGAGTGAAGGGTGCTGGGTATATGCTAGTGATGAAAGGTGCCGGTAGTGAAGAGTGCTAGTAGTGAAGAGTACTAGTGGTGAAGAGTGGTAGTGGTAAAGAGTGCCAGTAATAAAGAGTACCACATGTAAAGTAGTTACGGTACTAGAACTGCATTGATTAGCAAAGTACAGTTGAGTGAGCATGGAATAGCTAGATACTTGTAGAGTAGAGTAGTAAAGCGGGCAGTAGAGAGTGAAGAGTGCTGAATGCATGTCGGTGATGAAGAGTGTTAGTAGTGAAGAGTGCCAGTGGTGAAGGATGCTAGTAGTGAGAGATTGCCAGTAATAAAGAATATCGGTAGGCTTGGTATACTAGGTATACTGGGTATGCTAAGTACTATATACTGGGTAGGCTGAGTAGGCTATGTATGCTGGGTATATTAGGTATGCTAGGTAACATATACTAGGTATGCTTGCTAGGCTGTGCATGCTAGTATACTAGGTATACTAGGTATACTAGGTATGCTGGTATGCTAGGTATGCTGGATATTATATATGAGGTATGCTGGATATACTACACATGCTAGTAGGCTAGGTATGCTAGGTACTGTATACTGGGTAGGCTGGGTAGGTAGTATATGCTGGTATATATGTTGGGTATACTGAGTATCATATGCTGAGTATGCTAGGTAGGCTACACATGCTGATAGGCTAAGCTACATAGAAGAAACCCCTTTCTACCCTCTCCTCCTCCCCTCCCTAATATTCAGCTGAGTAGGCTGTATATACTAGTATGTTAGGTATGCATGTCTATAGGTATTGGCATGTTAATAATGCATGTATATAGTAGTGTTGGTAAGAAAGGTTTAGTATTGTATTAGTGCTGTTTCTGCATGCTGGATGTGACAAGAGGCTGCATGATATCTATTTCAAACCTTTTCCCGTTTCTCTTTTGGGCGAAAGCGCTAAGCCTCTCTCAGTAATTTTCGCACTGGGGTTCCCTTACACTATACACCCCCTTCTAGGCACCTAGGTCTACACACCCCCTTCGCTTCCCTTCTGGGCAAAAAAAATATCCAACCGCGCCAGCAGACGTCAATCCATCAGACACCCCCAACGGTTGGGATATCAACAAACAGGAAGTTTTCGAAGCAAGGCTCGAGAGGAGGCTTACTTGGCTCTTGTTGCAAAGCAAGTTATGATAACTCTACTGTCTAATGATAATTGTTTCTAAAAACAACCCGTATAGCAGCTGTTGGCCCAATCAGCTATGCAATCGCCAGTACCACATCCATTCCCTCCTTGATTTTTTGGTCCCATAATTTCCTCCTTCCCGTGCGTGCAGTGGATTCGATCGGAGAGTCCGGGAATGAGGTTTCTAGCCTGTTTTTCCAAATTTATTACTGCCAGTGATAGTGAATCTAGCGATCAGCAACTCGCCAATGTGGGATGTGGGGAACATGTGATCTCGTGCCCAAACCTATTTATTTTTTGGATGTGTGAATCGGGAACATGTTAGGTATTTTGGAGAGCGTAAAAATGCTGTCGATCAGCAGAAGGATAGTGCTTGGGTAATTTGGTTGCACACATCTCACGTTACTACCTGCCCGGGTGCAAGTCAATCCCCACACCGAGGGACCAGACTAACACCGAGAATGAGCTTTCAAAATCGCAACTATCATTCTCCTGTGGCTGGA
>Ga0307514_10006415_pt1 | contig 10254 bp, 2 predicted proteins | sample 16_EM_MG_FD_203088 | JGI IMG/M metagenome (GOLD analysis project Ga0307514, IMG submission 203088) | Populus trichocarpa ectomycorrhiza microbial communities from riparian zone in the Pacific Northwest, United States - 16_EM | ecosystem: Host-associated > Plants > Roots > Unclassified | place... | reverse complement strand
TTTTAATAATATAGAAGAATTTAACTAACAGGCCCAAATTTTACCATCATCAAACAGATGTTACCTTTGCTCAAATGGGCCATTGAATTTCTTTCAGTTTCTTTCAATGCATGTACTATCTCATTATGAACCCAGAAATGTATAATGTAGCTTACCTTTATATAATTTCTACTACATATGAATAGGAGAGAGAGTTTTCAGTTTTCTCCCCCGGAAATATAGATACAGAATCCATGGATATTAGACTGATTAGATCCTAGATGATGATGAAGTAATGATGATGAGAGAGAGAGAGATAATAAAAGCAGAAATCTTACATAAAGTCAGCGAAGTGATTTCAAAGATTTGTCTGTTTCTTTGTCGTTGTTATGTCTCTGTTTTACATGTTCAGCTCCAGAAAAGAGACAAAGAGTCCCATCTGCCTACAACCGCTTTATCAAGTAAGTAAAATTCTTGCTGTAAACTTTACATTTTTAATGTGATGAAAATCAAGATTTAAAACTTGAATTTGGTGTTAATTTTTTTTTTTTAAAATTCTCTATATGAATTTGCAATTGTCAGAAATTTGTATTTTTCTATGAAGCACATGCATGATCTTGACATTATTATGTACCAATTTGCAGGGACGAGATCCAACGTATCAAAGCAGGAAACCCTGATATAAGTCACAGAGAAGCATTTAGCGCAGCTGCAAAGAATGTGAGATCCATGAAAACTCAAAATGTTATTAATGTTTACACATGGTTTCATGATGCAGCCAATGCTACATTAGCTATGATTAGCTATTTAATTAGCTAGTATTTTTCTTAATTTGTTGTTTGTTTGTTTCAGTGGGCCCATTTTCCACATATCCATTTCGGACTTATGCCTGATCAACCCGTGAAGAAAACTAACGTGCGCCAACAGGTACTTTTGATCATTGAAACCCTAAGAAATCTAACTCTTCTTTTAACATTTTGTCATACAAACTATTTAGAATTGGAGTACGTAGTAAGCCTATTGACAAGGGCATTTTAGTTTTTAAATATTTTTTATTTTTTTGCAGGAAGGAGAGGACGTGCTCATGAAAGATGGGTTTTTCGCTCCTGCAAATGTGGGTGTCACTCCCTACTGAGAAGTGGAGCTATTAGGGTTTTCTTTGTTACTTCCCTCTCTACATAGCCATGTCTTTTCTTTGACTGTCGTTAGGTCCTTGCTTTAAGCTTTCTTTTTAGAAAACCCCTAAGAATAGGGGCTGCTGTTGGCCTTTTTTGGTAATGTTTTGGGAGAAGGTTTTGAATTCTACAATGTATGTGAAGCCTAGCTGCTAAAGCTCCCCAAAAGCATCCTATCTATGATGTTGATACTTGCTAGTTCTCAAAACGTTAGCGATGCCAACTAGTAATGATCGACAATCCTACGATTTTATCCAACAGTTTTATAGAACTATAGGAGTGTTAAGTAGTTTGACAATTCAAGCTACAGAAGCATATGCACATAGCACACCGAGTATGGAACGTATATCTTATTGTTTCGATTAAAAATTTGCATTTACAAGCCATTATGTATTAATTTCTCGAAGTTCATAAAAAGAGAATTTTACAGGCAACATAATTTTAGCAAACAAATGCCTCATAAAATATCAGATGAAAAGCTTTCACAATTTTGTGCTTAGAATAATAGATTCAAAGTTCACATATAATCACATTCACTGAACATCTGCAGAGTATTCTGCTAATTAATTACATTAGAGGATTGTACTAATTTACCATTCAATAAAATCCCTTTTCTCTTATCTAATCATCTTCTTTATTTTCTATATTCCATAGTACAAAACATACTACCAGAGTTTGTTCCAAGACATTCAGTGATTAATGGCCCGGATGTCTGTTTGTTTTAGCTATATATATCTTCAAGTGAAATTTTCTCAACCTTATTGTGGGAGTAGCACAAAATAGGAAGGTGCATATGTTTTCACGAAGTGCAAGACAGTATTGCCTCTGTTAATATTCAGGACAAATGTCATTGAATGGGAGGGATTTCATGGACCATTAATTGGGTCCGGCTGGTTGTTTATTATCACTTGGTCCCGGATCAACAATAGTACAGTAACTAGCGGCAGCTGCAATCTGGTTCCAGTAGTTGGCATGAAGGTGAGGGTGAGGATGATGAAACTGCGGCATTAATTGAACATTTGGCATTAATTTTGAGTAAAGTTTATAGAACAATTTTAGTACATTCTCGCGTGCGAATTGAACAATCATATATCGAAGAAAACTGAAATTGATAATGGTTTTCAAAGTGACTGGAGTATGAAATAAATGGGGTTTAGGAAGAGACATATATATGAGCACATCATAGAAATCCAAAGAAATTCATTATCTATACAAGCAACAAAGTCTGAGACTAACAAACTCCACAACTAATACATCTGTTAACGTGAGATTTTTGTATGGTTTGTTCGTTTGTAAATTGTTTTTCCTCAATCAAAATGAAGTGATGGCGATCCTCAATCAGTGGCACGGACTTTATGAGCCTGCACAATAGCAAATACATATATCTGATATCTCGGACTGGTGTGTGTGCGTAATCAATTGCTGCACAAATAGCTTTCTTGAATGGGTCAATAAACTATTCCTGCTTATGAAATGCAACTCCAATAGTGCTACTACTTATCATTATAAATGAAGGGACTTGGTGATTACTGAAGATGATATATATCGTCATGAAGCCACAATAACTTAACTGGATAAGATATCTCCGGTTCGTCAATTAAGTTTTCCTCCAGTAGTAAGAGTTGAAGGTAAACTACGATCTTCCGCTCCACCAGAGCTCAGCTCCAGAATACTGAAATTAAAGCCAAGCAAAGGTGGTTCACAATAGCTTTACTCCAGAAAAACCGAGTTTAATCTGAAACATGAGAGAGGGAGAACTTGTTAAAAGAAATCTTTAGCAGCCAGAAAAAATAGAGCACCAAATTAACCTGTGGTAAATATATATTTGATTGAATATATTAGTTGAAAAAAAGAGGATGAACTAGTATGGATAGGTGAATTTATCCCAAGAAAAGGAGGCAAATAATGAGTAATTTGTGTTCATGTTGTTTATTACTATTAGTGTAAACTTTGGAGCAAGTTGAGGCAGGGATACGTAATGATCTGTGTGTGTGCTTATTCGAAGGAAATTATAAAAGGTGGTGATGATTGTTTTAAGAGCATTACCCGTTGAGTAGATTATCAGTACCAAGCCAAAATTAACATCTTGTTTTTTTTTTTTTCTTTCAAGTCAAGGATTCATTAAACTCCTGGAGGGAAAGAAACCCAACTTGGAAAAAAAAGCAATACAAGAACATGATCAGCAGCAGAAGAAGAAGATTCTTCTTCTTAAAGGGAAAAAACTATGACTTGGAAAGTAACATTCTGGTTTGATCAGTTAAAAGTGGAACTGATAGGTTATGAAGAAGAAGAATAATTACTTGGATTAATACCAAACGAGGCTGAGTATATATAGTGTTCCTTTGTAGGCAATGATTTGCCTTTTTAATTAGTTCTTGTTAATAAGAATATTCGTGAAATAGATTGTTAAAAAGAGGAAGAAAATGTGTATTTTTATGTCTTAAGATAAATGTTCAAAATATTAGAGATTGGAATGAATATTTGTCATAACTTAATAAAATAAGATTGTATCGGAAGAACATATTGCATTTGGGCTAAAATATATTGTAAAAATTCAATTCTATATTGTCTAAAAACAATAATATATTACAAACTAAGATATTTACCCTATCGCGTGTGCATGCTACTCTCCCTATTGATGCATGAATATCACTTTCTGCTTCTATTTTGTGTGTTGTCTACCCATCAATGTCCTGTTTCACAAGCATTGCCTTAGATGTCCTAATTGAACGAGTTAGAATCGAATCACAGTTTAATTTTTATCAATATTGTGCCAGGATTAGGGTCAAGATTTTTTATTTTTAAATTAATTATTTTATAGATCTAATTGTACAAAATATTATACATAATAAAGCATAAAAAATCAACGATTATATATAAAAATGATAAAGATAGATAATATTTCCCTGATTATGAGAGGGGTTAGGGCAAACCATGTTGAATCAATAAAACTACAGCAAAGAAGAATTAGGGTTAGGGCAAAACAAGTTACAAAGGAGTGATTGGGAATGCAGGGCAAATCACGTTCCTTTAAAATTTGATTTTTTTGTGCTTAAAATAAATATTATTTTAGTTTTTTTGGATATTTTTAATATGATGAGATTAAAATTAATTTTTTTAAAAAAAATTAATACATTTTTAAATAAAAAACATTTTAAACTACGCTATAACAATTCCAAACATTCTAGATCCAACCACGCCACCACGAATCAAGGGAGCATGCAGTAGGGCTATGGGAGCCTAGGGATAAAAACTTTAACCCCCATCACTTAAAATATATTCACTTTGGTCCACCTTTGTTAACATTTTCAGCTTGATCCCTGAGAATTAAAACTTGATTCTAATTTTTTTCCCCTAAATGGTGTTTCCTCAACGCTTTACTCCCATGATAATGAAATATTTCGTCTTTTCCCCTAAAAACAACAGCGTATTTGGTATTTTATTTTCTCAAGATATTGTTGACGTTCAGATCAGAAGAATCTGCCCGTGGTTCTAGATCGGACTGATTACTCAAACACAAATACATCCTCTAGAAGCATTTATAGGAATTACATTCATTGTTAGTAGAATTTGATCGTTCACATTTTCTTAGAAATTTTTTATTATCAATTTATTTACTTATCTATACTGGGCCAGGGCCTTGCCTAGAAATCAGAGCCTTGACGTGGGACGAGTTTGGGGCTATCTTTTTCTTTAAAAGCACTAATTGGGCTTGGTCTTGGCCTGGAAAATCAGGGCCTTCTTGTGGAACAAGGTTGGGCCAACGCTATATATCAACAACGTTCTGTCTCGTTTAGCAGATAGTGTAGCCACAACAAGAGATGCAAATAGCTTCGTTGATAATATATATATATATATATATATATAGTTTTTTTTCCCTGTAGCTTTCAGGTTCAGGTTTTTATTCAACGGGTTACCAAGTTGACTTGTAAACCGAATCTTATGAAAAGGCTAACAAAGACCACCTTTGTATTAATAATTAAACTCACATGAAGGCTGGACCAATAAAAACGTGACCGATAAGGAGAATCTCTGTTCCAGAAACGAACAAAAACAGCGATGGTGGTTTGCAGAAACTGATATTAAAAAAGCAAATACTGATTGTTCCCAGAAGATATCCAGATCCCTTTAGCAGTAATAAATAAAATCATTGTTGTTTATCATTCCAGAAGAACCCCAACACATTGCATTCATTAGAGAAACCCAATTGATAACACACACTAAATAAAATAAAATTCAGGCCCAAACGGCTGTAACAACGGATTTTTTCCGGCCATTTGGGCTGGATTGGAATTTAAACCTGATACACACAACCCTGTCTATCAAAATCCTTACAACTTCAATTTATTTTTCTTTTTATATATTATTTTATCTTCCTATATTTATCAACTTAAAGTATTAAAAGAATCCCATATTTTTCAGGGGACTTGCTTTTGAGGCGAACATTCATCCATCAGGTCAGATCCATCAACCAAAGGTCAGCCTATCACTCCATTAATCTAGATGGCAGTCATGCAAAGCTGAATTTCTATCTGAAATATTTTTCAATGCTTCATCACCAATGGAAGGACGCAAGCAGCAAAAAGAATGGAGTTTAGTCCTGATAAACTACATCAGCATTCCATAAACAGAAAGGTTTTGAAAAACTAAAGGTAGAGATGTGTGAATCCTTCTTCCGAACGAAATAAGACATGTTTAAGGCACATGATCCACACAGCTGAGCTTTATTTTAGTGAAAACAATTTGTACTTCGTTGCTTGTCCTTGTTGCTGATACAGATTTCATAACTGGATTTCTAAAATGAAGCATCCATAGCAAGTAGAACAGGATCAAGGAGCAAAAAAAGGAGTAATTAAATAGGGCACAATCTAAGCATGTAACAAAAGCCAAACCAGGTTTCCAGTTAATGGTGTCTGGTGTCAACTATATAATGAATACTGATTAATTTTTCCAGTTTTAAATGTGCACTAAAAGTGGACACCCAACAACTAAAACATTACAGATTACTGGGAGTATATCTGTTCAACCAGCTGTATAAAAGCAGTAACCTGAACTAATGTTCAAAGAGAAAGGATGCCCAGAGAACTACGCTCCTCATGGGGTGCCTGGGATAGTTGATTATTAACCAACAGACTTTTATGGTATATTATGTTGAACCCTAATGGAAGTGCAGAACCATGGAAGAGTAAACTAGATATTCCACAATGATTCATTACCTACTATTTTACAGAAACATAAACCCTGCTCCTAATCCATTCGAACAAACAACAGTATAGGAATAGTTACGAAACAAGAACAGGTGGAGAAACAGCATAGAAGGGAACGCAGGGAGGGGGAGGGGGATGCTGTGTGATAACATGTCATCTGCACTAAATAAACTTGTGCATGTAAGCAAACAAAACAGATAAGCAATTACTGATAGTTTGAGCAATAAATCATTGAATGAATAATTGATTGACCTAATTAGAAGGCCTAAGCACCACTGTTCATTTCAATACAAAAGACTAGAAGAAAAAAGCAACCATGAATATGTTTTTATAACATTCATTAGTGAAGAACCCATCACAAAACCAGCTTTACAGAGATGAGCAAAACAAACTTGAGCACTGATACAAACTTGTGCATATAAGCAACAAAACAGAGTAAACAAATGATGACAGCTCCCACATTCCCGATGCCTTTATCAGTAATGAGATAATTCATTGAACAATGCAATTGCCTAACTGGACGTCTATATTCCGTTATCATTTAAAGACCAATGGTCCCAAAAAAGACAATCATTAACACATTATTCAGCAGAGAAGAACTCATAATTTCAGCCATCACCCCATATGGCAACATAAAAACCCAATAGATGTAGTACATTAACAAGCTAGCCAAGGAACAGCTAAATCAGTGCAGCAACTAATAAGAAGCCAAATCTGTAAGATACTCTATCTAAAACATTCTTTTTGACATACAACGTGGAGTTAAGAGGGAAAAATCTTTAAGTTCAGACACATCAAACTAAGCATAAAATCAAAAAACCAAAACATTGGCAAAAGCTAAAATGCAATTGGTCAAGTCAGAAGATGTGTTACGGACAGATGGATTCTCAATCTAATTGCTTCACATAATATATAATGCAGATATTCTAAACAGCCAAAAGGAAGACAAAATGGATGAAAGTTATCCATCCAAAACCTAAAAGAACTCCAAAGTACTTGGATAAAAAGGAAATGGAATATTGCCCACTCCATTGGCTTAATATCCAAGAAGTGCGCTCTCAGGCACTTAACAAAAATAGCTTCAACACACAATTTATGATGAACAGAACCATGTTATTGCTCAACTTTCCATTCCAAGTAAATTTGTATGTATCTAAAGAGGCTAAGGTCAAATGCACTATGTGTAGTGTGAGTTAGAAGAGAGCTTGCAATCAATACCAAAACAGAGAAGTTAAAAACATGCATTTACAGCCATTTTTACACGGGACTTGGAGCAAGGAAAGAAAGATGAAAGGAGGTGTGTGTAAATTCACAACCTAACTGTAAGTATAATCCTATAACTGCACATCAAAAGATAGCCAAGAGCTGCATGCCACAGTTGCTCTTAATGCCAGGTGAAACAGCACAATAAATAGCTGGTTTGTCTGAGCATATATATTTCCAATTCCTCCTTGAGCATATTTAACTGGTGTATGCATTAAAACCCTGACCTGTTACCTTCGGATTCTTGTGCCCCTGTAGTTTGGCCACAGTCCAAACCCTTGATGTTCAAATTTAGTGCAGAGATTCCAAGCAAAACATAAATTGCTTTGCTTTGGCAGAAAACATAAACAATTATTCTGTACATGTTGAGCCACATAAATAAACCTGAGATTGGATAGCTGTTCTTCCGATTTTAAATCCTGGAACCACTGTGAACCCAACCTTCAGCCTGGTTTTACCTGGCATGGTGCATCTCCCCGTGACATCTTCCATATACACCATTGAAAAATCAACCCCTCTTTCCACTTGAAAAATATCAACCACGGGATCAAAAGAAAACGCCAGCTTATGAAGTGTCCATACAGAACTAGCCATGTTAACAAATGACTCATAGAACATCCCAAGTGACCTCCATGAATTCAACACAAATTCATTTTGATCGAAATTGCTGAAAATCGAGGATTCCATTGTTGGGTGTATAAGCTCTTGATACTTCTTTTCACAAAATCTCAAAAACTCACACGTAGGATTCATACTTAGCAACTCCATAGGATTGCTAGATACATGCTCAAGTAATTGCTTCAACGCGCTATTACTCTTAACCGAAACAGAGTCATGCCCGTTGCATAAAATCTCACCGTCACTCTTCAAACCAAACCCTTCTAAATCAAAACCTTTAAACATCCCCAAACAAACATAAGACAAAAATGCGTAACGATTATGCCCTCTTTTCACATAACCAACATCAGAATGAACAGAATTGGCCGCCAAATCCAAATCCCACCCAGCTTTTCTCATCAAATCAACCAATATCTTTGTAAACTTATGCATTGTTCTACAAGCATCATTTAGCACAGAATCAAAAACCTTAACAGTCAACAAGACCTCAGAATTCAAATTCAAACTACTGAGCAACCTCTTAGACAATAAAGAATTGGACTTTTGAACCTCAATCAATTTCTTCTTCAAAGCCGAAACCTCGCAATCTTTTTTATCAATCTCTGCTTGCAAACTATTAGAAACAGTCCCCATAATTCTCAACTTGCTTTGATTCTCTTCTACTTGAGCTTCCAAGCAAGATCCAATTGGCAAATCATCACCAGAATCAGGATTCTTACACATATCCCTATAAACTTGCTTCAAATCAGACAACCTTTGAAGAACTGAAACTGAAGCCTTATCAGCTACTTTAATGTTCTCTTCATTAAAAGGAACGTGTGCAATTTGTAACTGCAAATAAGAAGCTTCAAATGAAGAAACTTTAGCAAAAACTGAAGAAATCAAAGTATTAGCCAGCTGGGTATTTAAATGCTTGATCTGGGTCTCACTCTTTTTCACTGTCAACTCTTGCTGTGACAAAAATTCTTGATTTTGATTCAAGGGTTGGTCAGGTTTCAAGATTATGACTTTCTGGTCAGGGATAAAATCCTCGGCAGAGTCAAGGAGGGAGAAGCCTTCGTCGGCGTCAGAAATTTCATCGGCGAAGAATTCGAAAGTTTTGGTCTTGAAAGCAAGTGCAAATTTTGAAAACATTTCAGAAATTTGTGGTTGTTTTGATGTTGTTGAGGTTGTAGTGTCCATGGTTTCAGTCATGACAAAATGGGAAAATTGTAAACAATAGAATTGAATTATTTCTTTCTTTTGTTTATGGGTTTGTTTGTAAGAAGGGAATGGAATTGAATTCCCTTCTAACTTTCTCGAGGAAAGAAAAACAGAGAGGAAAAGATTGAAAATTCTGAGGTGTACTAATGGTAATACGGCTATTTTAGTGCTTTTGTTTTCTTGGGAGGGAGGATTGTGCCTTGGTTGTCTTGGGAGGAAGGTATTTTGTGGGTGTGGAGTAAGGTAATGGCTGAGTTTGGTTTGCTGCACTTTTCTGCTGTTTTCACTTGCTTTTTTTTTATATTACTCTGACGGAGGATGAATTTTCTCTACTCTTTGATTGCTTAGCTTTTTGGACTCCTGTGTGCTTCAACGGTAACATGAGAAAGATAGGGCAACATGAGACTGCCAATGGTTAAACGGGAATGGAGCACGGGTTGGGCCACGGTCGGGAGGACCTAGGGTTCAGGCTGAAGTTGGATGCCCTGGCCATAGAGGGTGTGAGAGTCAAACCAAGGTCACGATGGGTTCAAATGGGTCGAGTTCAACTTGCTAAATTGTGATCCAAGTGATTCGAGCATTGGGAAAACAAAAAAACAAATTGTTATTCAATAAATTAAAAACATCAAATTAAAAATACAGAAAACACAAATAATAGCAAATGATCCCTGAAAAGAAAAATCCAAGATAATTAGAGCAGTTCGTCTTTCCATTTTGTTTAAAAGAGATGGTATTAAAAAAATACAGTCACGAATCCATGATGGTGATAGAGTCCAAAAAACATGACCCATTTAAAGTCTTTTCATTAC
>Ga0307514_10006414_pt1 | contig 10256 bp, 11 predicted proteins | sample 16_EM_MG_FD_203088 | JGI IMG/M metagenome (GOLD analysis project Ga0307514, IMG submission 203088) | Populus trichocarpa ectomycorrhiza microbial communities from riparian zone in the Pacific Northwest, United States - 16_EM | ecosystem: Host-associated > Plants > Roots > Unclassified | place... | reverse complement strand
GGATTGGATGTTTTCAAAGTGGTCACTTAGACCGTCGGGAGAGGACCCGAGAGTCTCCTTGAAGATCACTAGAGGATCCCTAATGAAAAGGTGGGCAAAGTGTGTTGCTAGCCTCTCGTCCATGCCGCTGTCAAGAAGCTCTTTCCTGATGTCCTCGTCAATCACCAGATTAGGGTCGTTGTACTCAGGGCGTAACCTGGGATCTTCAGATAGGTAAGTCGAGACAGAGGCATATCTCGACTTTGGAATTTTGAATCTGTTGTTCTTCAGTGGCTGGTACCAAAGAATACTGTTAGCAACAATAATTTCCGATCCTGTTCTGTTACTGTGCATGACCTACCTTCAATCCCCTCTCCTCTTCTGTCCTATCATCCACCGCACCACTAATCACATTCCACCTCACATCCACATCTGCTAAAAAGCCCTTGAACATGGGAGTCGCCGCTGTCAAGGCCAACATTATGGGTCCCAGTGGCGCCAACTGGTCATACAAGGTCCTTGCCTCACTCATGTTCTTAGCCTGGAAGGTAATTTGCAAACAGCAGCAACCCATTCCAAACCCCATAGCATCCATATAGATATGCCCCTCCTTCACCGCGCCATTCCTCACATCGTCATCCTCGGGGTACAAATGCCTATCATAATCTACCGTCGGGTCATTGAATGGCCTCGGGGTATTGACGTCGTAGAATACAGGCATATTGATGGCTACTTTTGCCCCACGGCGAGAGCGGATATTCGCTGCGAGGGTGGGGAAGCGGATGTGTAAATTAATGAGCTCATCGGGGAGGTACTGGGAGCGGGACTTGGATCCAGTGGCTGGGAAGTAGGGATCTGTGAAGACACCCTCAGCACCAAGACGGGGGAAAGAAGTCATGGTGATAGGGGCTTCGTGTTCACCGAGGTGTTGCTTTGCAAGGCGGCGTCTGGAGGTTGCTTAATCTCGTTAGCTAAACATGAACCCGACCTTTCAAGCTGGGAACTCGCCTCAGTTTCATATTGCTCTCCACAGTCAATAAGCTACTCCAGTTCCCACCATAAGGTGCTCCAGGAGTTGACTCCAGCATGAATCTACCAAATTCTGGGTGAAACTTCGGTGGGACCTCAGACTGGCTGTACCCCCGTATTAGCCCAATATATTCACCGCACAACCACTGCTAGGACTTACTAATTAGGGTCCTCTGCCTTCCTCTTTGCAATTGTTGCCTTCTGCTCCTTTTCAAGCCTTCCTAGTGACTCCAATATCTCCTCCTGTCTCAACGAAAGCCGGGCATTTTTATTCTCCTCGTCATAAGATACCACCAGATATTCAATCTACCCCACAACAAGCCAACCCGTCAGCCCCACCCCAGTAGCAGAGCTCCAGTAGCACCCACCTCATCTCCCCATAATAGCACATCCCGTTCTTTTCCTTTGTATCTCTTCCAAATATCTAGTAATTGCTATAAACATCATTTCCCCCAAAGTCAGTTATGGGCTATGAAGCACATATAGCCATAGGCAGTGCACCTGAATCCCCAGCCTCCGCACTTGATCCGCATGCTCCCTTGCCTCTTCCCAGTCCATGGGAGTCCCTAAAGCTCTGTATTCATCAAACTCAGTCAGCATATCCATTCCTAAACCCACAACTCCACATATCTTCTCCCCTACTCTAACAGCAATGCAGCGACTCACAATAGACCCATCTTGCGAAACTGAAAATGCAATATCCAATACCAAGCCTTCTACTCTAGACTCCTTGCAAATGCCACCAGATGTAAATCTATTGATGAATATTCTTAGGCAATCTTTATAATCCGCCGATCAGGGTCCACGGTATCAAGCTCGAGTGTCCAGATAGATACAGTACATGCGCAATAAGTGGCAGCTATGGCAAGATTAGTTTCGTTGAGAGATCCCCAATACGTAATTAAAGCTTTATGATTAAGTCTGGCCTAACCAAGCGAAATCCACCTCGAAGGGCCCCAAAAAAAATGAAGTAAACAGCTGCCTCACAAATATGGCGATATGAATAGAGCTCCAGTTTATATTCTAGTTGAAGCTTTAAAAAATTAAACTCCACTGAATGACAAATCGAAATTTCCGTGTGATCTATTCTAGGTTTGCCTAGCCCGCGGGTAAACGTTTTACCCGTACCTAATAATAATAAACGTCGATGTAGTGTACCGTAACAACGCCCAGAAAAAGAGAACCAGTCAATTTACTGTAATCTACACGTTGTGCGTGCCCCTCCTCCAATCTACAGTACCCACCTACATACTCCTGTACGTGCGTGCCCCGCTTCCATCCATCAACATACAGGATCTGAAACCGCGAAAAGGAGCCCTCATGACGCCTAACAACTGCATCTCCCACCTTGTGCTCGCCTCATCCCGCCCTCCACATTTAATCTCAAACCAACATGCCATGCATGCATGCTTGTACTCTGCTAGAGGATGAAGCACTGTGTAAGGGTAGGTAACACCAGCCCACACAGAAATTGGTTGGTTTTGCAGTGACCGTTCCTGCATGTCCGAACCCAACAAATTCCAAGTCTTATGCAGTACAAATTGCAATGGTGCCGGCAAGAAATTCGCTGCTTTATGTCCCTGGCTCTGCGCACTCCGACATGTGAAGTGCCCCGGAAAACAAGAAATCTCGCAGATATATGCGACCGAAGATCTTTGTGGTAATCCTGTAGAGAAGATCTCGGCTGGCATGTACCCTATCCCATACCAGTAGGCAGAGTGGCCCATCCCTGGTTTATGAGGAAGTGGGAGGAAAAAGAAATCCTGACAGGTATATACGTGAGCTTCCCCAAGATGACCGTACCCAAATTGTTTTCCATAGTAGTACAATAAGAGGGGAATGGGTAGATAATAGTCCTGTGCATTCGTGGATAATATTAGGTACATACCTATAAGCGAGCCGCCAGATTACCTGTAGCCTTATTACAGGACAAGTATATAAGTAATTAACACTTGGTAGAGGCACCTCCTTATGTCAGTCATAAACTTACCCTGAACTAAGTAATCTAGTTGCAAATCCCTCATAGTACCCTCCATTTGCTCCTCAATACTACAGGGAGGCACCACTATCTCAACACCCCATTTTTTAAGCACCTAGGCCCCTTTACACTCCCGAATCCATCACTTCAAGGTTCCCAAGGCCTTCGAAGCTGGAATCGGGTTCAACGGTAGTTCAGTTCCTTGAAAGATACAAAATCACCGTTACTGCATGTGTTACATACAGCCCAATCTTTTACATCCTGCATACCATCTTATTACATCACAAGTGAGCCGCCACATAAGTCGAATAGCCTCGGGCCCGAAGATATGTAGTAAGACAGGTTAAATTACAGTGTTGACAGCCTGAAAAGGGCCAGTTGAGGTACGCCCCCACTGGCAAGATCTCTTCCACCAATGTAACGATTCTAAGAACATTAGTTAATCGTAGTAGGTTTTGTAGAGAGGTAAGCAGCTCGGCCAGTGCTACTGTGGCTATGGAAAATCTCTGGGGGCAGAAAAGCACCAGTGGACTGGACATAAAGGTTGCCATGAGTGGTGGCTACATCCAGAATATACAAACTGTCTTGTGAATGGTATACGCCATGTACACACGGGAGTGGATACCCCACCGCGAGAGGCGATGGCGATTCGGGACAGCAGTGCCAATATTCGAGAGGATGAGAACGAATCAAGTCGTGTAGCCTGAGGGTGCATCCAGGGTAACCCAATCCTAAAGCTCGGGACAGAAGTCTCCCCCTGAGTCACTACCGATGTCAACCCAAAGAGTAAGGAGTAGTGGATGTTGGTGATACAGCACTGGCATGCAAGCACAGAAATGACCCCTACGTCTCTACCGGTATCGGGTATAAGCATACCCAGTCTAATAGCAAATAAGTGGGATGCCTATGTATACCACATATACATACTTTACATTTCCTCAATGCATACAATATGCTACTTTCGTTCTGACTTACTTAGGAAAATCCAAGGTACAGCACACGTTGGAATTGGAATATTCATCAGTTGTGGAGAGATCAGTACCTAAAGTACCATATGTTGGGAACAAAGACACATCACACAGTATTTTTATATCCAAAGCATGATACCGAGTGCTGCAGGATCCTGCCTTTGCAGATCACACATACCTACACAACCCCATATCCACCATCCAATCAAACAGCTCACCGTCTACCCGGGTACTGGTTGATGTGATGGAACATGGGACTTATGGGCTCATCTTGTGTGGCGGATTCTCCAACATGACCTTTGTGCTGTCCATAATTCATAGGAGACGCGAATCCAACATACATCAAAGGCAATCGAAAAGAAACCACAGTGAGAGCAAGGGCTTTCTTGGACGGAGAGAGTTAGTTCAGCTGTTTCCAACTCTTCCCCCACTACATATGTGAGGGACAATGGTGATGGCAGGGCTTTGTGGTTCGATAAGATTATCCTGCTTGTACTTGAAAGAATGTTTAGCTTGGAATTTAGTGGTGGGTGTTGGTCATGAAATACAAATCTTTTTTGGTTCTATTCATTGGATGTGTATCCAGCCAAGTTAGGAAGGTGCCCTACCTAGCTAGGGGGGGTATTGATCTACATGGCATCTGTTTGGGTAAGGTAATGCGCCACCGTGTAAACCTTCCTCCCAATCTTCCTCCCGTCATGAAAAGCCGACCCCTGTGTCAAATACGGTATCTAGATCAAAGCCCTACAATCGTGATAATGCACGGCTCCCCGGAGCCTCTCAACCTGGGATTCCACTTGCATACCCACAGTCATGTTATATCGCGCAATCCTACCCCTTTCGAGACCGCCATGCATAAAAAAGCGTAGGACTTGCGGTTAAACTTGCAGGCTTTGGATTTAATCGTACCACGGTGACACAATGAGGCTGATGATAATCAAAAAAAAAAAAAAAAAGACGTTATGGTAGTTGCCACAACAGCGGAAACACTGGTGCGGCTTGTTCAGGGTAAGTCATTTTAGCTTGCGAAGTCAGGGTAACAAATGACCTAGCGCCATTACCAAAATCGTGCAACGAGACTAACCAAAAACCTTAGATACGATACCAAGATTGCTAGAGATGCAGGCATCAGTGACAATGAGATGTATTTTCTGGCTTTAATAAAATAGATCCAACAACTATGATAACAGAGCTGTTCTAAGTTTAGAAGCGAATGTTCCTCATAATGCGACTTCAACTTCAACTTTCAACTTCAGATTCCTAGTCACGCGCCACCTCACTACCATGCACACACGAGGGACTCACAAGCTTGGAAAAGTAGGTACGTCACACTCCCACCCATCACTCACCACACTCACTCCTCCTCACATAAACACTATACTGACCACAAAACTGAACTTAGCCCCTACCCGATTGCCCGCGGAACCGACCGATCGATCGATCCAATCCCGATCTTTTTTAGCACACCGATCTGATCCAGCAAAACTTACTGCACTCGGAAAAAGGTGAAACAACTCTGTATGTATGGTTGGTTTGGTATGACAGCTTGCTTTTCTTTTCTTTTCTTCTTCCAGCCTTTGCTCCTGCCGGAAATGCCACCTTTTGCTTGCCTTGACCTTCCTTTTTCCTAGTGTATGTTCACGAGCTCCTCCACCTTGCTTGCTTCACCTGGCTGCTCAAATCGCCCAGAGGGAGTGAACTTTAGAGTAAGGGCTCCCCTGCCTCCCAAGTTACATTACGCATGTAAGGGAAAGGCTGCAGAAGAAAAATACACCCGGTACATACCGCTGGACTGTTATACACCACCTCAATGAGGTGAAGCCTCCAATCCACCGGACTGCCCTCGAGTAGGAAAAAATCGCATATAATGCTCCTCCACTCTTAGAGAAAAACGATTACACCAAAGAGTCTTTGTGTGAATGTAATTTAGAATGTGCAGGTAAACTCATCATGTTACACTCGGCTTCTGGAAATGAATGCCCCAGCACGTTTCAAGCCAACTTAAAGCAGACCGAAAGCAGGCAAACAGAAAGACAATGATGGTAACCAACTGTTTGTTTCCAGAGTATCCTCCTAAGTGTTAATCCGTTCACCATATGACCTCAGTGACCCTCCACTGAAAGAGTGTATCGATTGACCGTTGAGAAACGTGACCAAATTGGCATGGGCCGTAACATATCAGGCAGGTGACTTGTTGAAGAATATGCAGAACTCTTGCCAATATTCCTTGAAGATTTATTCCCTTTGGAGTCCTATCCAGTATTGTAGCCGGTATTCAAGAAGCCGAGGAAGTAATCCAAGTATTTTTTTTCTTTCATGACAAGAGAGGCGTTAACCTAGTAGCCCCACCCAGTAGTGTTCCAAAAGATACGTGTGGTAGCAAGAAAAAGAGCTCGTTTGGATCCGAGCATTCGAGTCCCAAGCCAGATGATAAAGTGTCAAAAGGGAAAAAAAAAAGACAAAACGCCCCAGCCAGTCGTCAAGTGCGTGCCTCCATAGTTCTCCAACCCCCACTAAACCTCCTGCCCGTATAACCCGAATCCCCCACAATAAGTCCCTTAAATAAATGTAACGACTGACCCCTAGCAGCCAAACTTTTAGGAAACGTGCACCGTAGAAAAAAATCGTCATAAAAGTATGAGTTAGAAACCCAAGGAGAGCTGAGAGGGGACAAAACTAAGCATTCAGATTTACCAATTCATCCCGCTCAGCACCATAAACCGCTGACAAATGAAGAGACCCAAAACAAATTGTAGGATAACAGATGAAATGTGAACAGGAAACACATTTGCAATAAAATCAAACCCAAACTGACGAATGTAGTGAAAGTCAATGTCCTGCAAAACTACGGAGAAGGTAAAGTGTGCAAAATATGATAGAAGTACTTGAAAGGGCCAATAAAATACAACGCTAAACAGTTAACGCCTTTCACTGCCCAATATAAGCAAGGTATCACGAGAAAGAAAAGTAGCGCCAGTATTAATGAAGAGAATTGCGGCCGCCAGGAAGATGAGAGTTGATGAACCAGACTCATTTTGAACTGGTGAACCCTTCCCAGGCCTCATGACAGAGACGAGTTTGGAGATTTCCTCGCCATTGCATTTGCAGCAAGATTGCTCTTGCTCATCTTTCTGGTTAACTTGGCATAGTCTAGAATGAAGTTAGTACTAGCCCTCGTCTCGATCGGAGAGATAGGATCTCATACGTAAACCACAAGCATTGCACAACGTCCTAGCACCGTCAGGTCCCCTTCTCCATTCCGGAGTTTCCGCACGGTGACAGCTGTGACACCGCCCAGGAGGTGCAGCTCTCTAATAGCTCAATTAGCACATTATACCCCACACCAAAATATTGTAATTGGCACTCACCCCTCTCCTGACCTTTTTTAGCTCTGGCTGCTGCAGACCAAGATTTCGTGGATCATCAGGGTAACCATGCTCTTCACCCTCATACTCAGGAATATGCGGTCGACCCTTCTCCACAGCAGATTGTTGCTCTTGCTCCTTACACATGTCCGTGAGTAGTCTCCGACAACTCTCTAGATCCTCCTTTAACTCGTCGGCGTTACGAATAGCGTTGTTAAATTCGGCTACTACATCCTCCAGTCCATGGTTCTGATAACCTCCATTTTGCTCGCATAGACGCTGAACAAGTTGATAAATGTTGGAAGAACGAGCCTTAGACTAAATTAGGCCTGTTAGTTACTACACTAGACCCTGCGGTAAATTGAACATACACTCTCGAGATCTCGCCGCATAGAAGACATATGTAATGCTCGTTCTATTGCACCCCCATATCCAGTCGATGGCCTCTTACCAAGAACTTTTGATGTCGGTGAACCACCTTGGGAATATGCGGGAGGATGTGTTACATTGCTTTCATGATGATAAGGGGGCCCATATGGCGGTGGCATGGAGTTTTGAGCATATGCGGGCTGACTTGAAGATGGCTGTTGGTTTGACCCGTGCGAGAATTGATGCCCAGGAGGTGGGGGGGGAGCTGAGAATGAGCCATGCGAGGACGGTGGGTGTGGGCGAGAATACTGTCCTGGCGATGGTTGCGGATACGAGTTTTGTCGTGACTGGTATGGTTCTGGATTAGGATGAACAGGCGCTGGACCCTGACTGTAGCTATTTCTTCCATCGTGATACTCGTACCTATGTTGTTCTGAATGACTGGGAGGCGGAGGATGTTGGTATCCATTCGTGTGAGGTGGTTGAGACTGCTGTACCGCTGGTAGATTATGTACAGGTGGGAGCGATGTATGTGAATGATATCCATTTCCACTGGTGTGCGCTGGATTTAATGTGGGTGCCAGGCCAACTTCACGCAGTGATGGTAACGATTGTACTCGTTTTTCATCCTCAGAGTTTTTTCGAGATGGTGGTGTCAGTGGTGCCGTGTAAGCCTGCTGTGGGTACTTTGGTGGTGTAAGTGACGATAAACCATAGCTCGTCGTCGTCGTGGGACTGACTGGGGATCCACCCGATACATTTTCAGATGGGTTGGATCTGTGGAATTGAACGCCTTCCTTGGCGACTCGCTCGAAAGGTGAGTACGACATCGAAGGTAGTGTAGAGTCACTACGATACGCCAAAGAGAGCATGTCAGATCAACTAGCAGACCACCAGAAGGGAGCAGGACGGTCGATGGTTATAGAGGAAGGGGAGTGGAAGGGATAAAAGAGGGCTGTAAGCGGCACATGGTAAGAGGGAGGGTTTAGGAAGGCTGCCAACCTCTGCCTTCTGCTCTGATCCAATGCCGCCATTGTAGACAAGGTCTGGGACCTACTGGCGATGCAGAGTCTTATGAGCGTCGGACACTTCTCTCCCTTCTATGCACCCTTCGCTTGGACTTGACTCTCTGCCCACTAATCTCTCCGCAGGCCTGCCTACTCCTCCTAACAAATTTCAACGTATGCACTCCCAATATCAAGTCCTTGCGCCAGGTGGTCCCTCTTCGATTGCTATCGTGTAAAATAGACTCGGCCCTGAAACAAGTACCCCTGGATGCAATTGTGGACTGCCGACGTCGGGTCAAAGATGACGGTAGATGGCCCGTCAATTTAAGAGCTGCTGTTAGATGAAGGGACTTCTGGTTTCTACTGCCTGAAGCCTGCACGAGGCAGAGTGGCACTGGACTGGCGGGACCGAGATGTCAGTTGCCAACAATTGAATGGGAGAGGCGCAAAGTAAAACTTTGCAGGTTCTCGTATGAGAGAGGTGTTCGGAAGCCCCTCGAAGAATGTGACGGGTTGGAGCGTGGTAAAGTAATCCCGAGCTGAGGGAAGGTTCACTTTGTTTTAAGGAATCTTTCGGGGTTGGGGGGTGCCAGCTACAAAGGTTACCAAGATGAAGTCACAAGCGAGAGCCAGGATGGGGGCCGGTAAGCCTTGATAGATGGCGATGAAGAATAAGAAAAAGAGCATACAACAGAACGATTCGTTAGGAACAAGATCGTGCTCGCTATCTACTGCGTGTAGGGGGTGTGCCACGCCGCGAGCCCACTAAGTAGGCCTGCTCACTACTCCACTGTCGATAGACGGCCAGCAGCGTCGAACGGCCCATTATTGCGAGGGTGGCAGCCAGACAGGGAAAATAAAGATAAATAGATTAAATACTTAGATTAACATGTATGAACGAAGAATAGAAGATCAGACAGTCAGCACGGCAGTAATGGGCATGGAAAAGCAGCATCAGGTTTCATGAGAGTTCTGTTGGCTAGTATGCAAGGCCAGCTTTTGGGGGGGGGGGCGGAGGGCTTGGTATGGTATGGTACCTATGGGTGGCTGCAAAAATCTGTCCCAGGGGGATACTGTCAGTGCGGAGGATCAAACGGCTTACATCGTCGATTATTGAACACCTCCTGCACCCGTTGCTACTTTTTGTGATGACAATCCGGCAGGACTTATCTAGTCTTATGGGGATTGGCAAGCGACCAGGATCTTGAGAACCAGACTGACGGATCTGTTCTCACAAGTCAAGATTGGCTGTTGCACCAGGGCTTCCACTAGCCTACCTAGTAGAAATGGCCAGACTATGGGGGGTTGCTTGCAGGTTGCTATTTAGGGTGAAAGTCGGAGGCGAAAAAGACAGTGCATACAGTATGTGGCGATGGCATAAATTGTTCAAGTGGGGCATTAGGAACTCATACTCTTTTTTTTCTTTGAGTCTATACGCCTTTCACCCGAAGGATTAGAGACTCATACTTACCAGGTAAGCAGGCATATGTGCCGTCTCATAGCCTAAGGCTCCCTTCGGAGAAAAGACGTATAGACTCAAAAAAAAAAAAAAAAAAGCAGG
>Ga0307514_10006413_pt1 | contig 10257 bp, 17 predicted proteins | sample 16_EM_MG_FD_203088 | JGI IMG/M metagenome (GOLD analysis project Ga0307514, IMG submission 203088) | Populus trichocarpa ectomycorrhiza microbial communities from riparian zone in the Pacific Northwest, United States - 16_EM | ecosystem: Host-associated > Plants > Roots > Unclassified | place... | reverse complement strand
TGCATTTCCTTAGCTGCACAACCTCTCACAGCTTTTTTTTTTTTTTTGGAGTCTATACGCCTTTCCCCCGAAGAGAGCCTTAGGCTATTAGGCGGCCCCGTCCCCGCACCTTTAAAGGATTGGGTTTACACACGGAACAACATGCTGCTTAAACGCCCAGCCTCCGGAAATTAAGAAATTACAAACCTTGAAAGATAGAAAAGTCTGGCTGCTTTCGCCTATCCAGCTCCCGCCATCATGCCCCCACTTCGGCCCACCGTTTGCCCCATCCCCGTGCCTTTCACATTCTCCCACCTCTGCACTGGATTTGGCCATGTGCTCTGCCTTTTCATCGCCTTGAGTTACGACGTGTGCCTTCATCCATGCAAATCTGATAGTGCCTGGTCACAGATTTTTCTGCCTCTTCCGCACTTCCTCCACCACCTCCTTCAACTTCATGCTCCTATTGTGAAAACTCCGACCAACTCTTCCCTGGCTTCGCATATTGCCAGCTCCCACCTATCAGCTTTCGAGTCCTTGTTAGCTTGGAGGTTCACTCCGGGATCTCCCCTCCCCCGACTCCTCCTCACGCTCAGCCCCTCATCTCCATCCCCTATCACCGCTGCCTTATTGAGAATTGCGGATATAACTGAGGTGAACCCGTCACTCTCAGCATTGTCCCACTGCAACCCACAGTCCTTCCACGACCTCCATGTCTCCCAGTCCGGCCCCTCTTCGTCTTTTGCTGGGTATATTTCCCTCCCGGGGCCTGCCCACATGTCCCCGAGTGCTGTTGGATCCCGTATATACTGAACGCCAGCTACCGGTAGTGGCACGGATCCCCCACATAGAGATACACTAGACTATAGCTAGTAGGCGCATATGCATAGTATTATCATGATCGAGTACCGAGATGCACCGGATAACATCCTTGATGCCACCGAAAGAAACACGGTGCCTCTAAATATTTAATACGATGTTAATATCAACATTGTCCGGTGCTACCCTGGAGACAACATTCCATAGGTACACCGGAGATTTTCGCGAGTTCAAAATACGGTGACTCAGGGTACTGGGCACCGGAATTATCAGGGTAAATTACGGGATTATCGCACTGGAAAAATCTCGGTGATTTATGCTCATGGGGGCTTGCTTCTATTGAAGTAGGGTATTGGGTGTGTGAAACAGCGTGAATACTAACGTAAATAATATATGCAAGTATAAGCGGGATAGCGGTGACCAGCGGAGTATGCAAGAGGCGAGTGAGATATTCGAGTGAGATGGGGCGCAAGTGTGTAGAAGCGTGCCTGTATTATTCCTAACTAAGTGGGAATTACCAGTGTATAAATACATGAAGTACGGCTGAACAACGTGATAGAAAGAACCAACTGTAATAGGATGGAATGCAGAGAAATCCGTATACAGGAAAGCCAAACGCATATCAGACGATGTATGAAACAGTGTGGCAATAAACAAGGGTGGAAACAAGAGCATATGCGAATATGTATGATAAACATTCTTGTAGACGAATAGGAATAGGAAAGGACCCGAGATATGGTGATAGATAACAGAGATAACAATATAACATATCGCAAATAGGTGAAACATCGCTATACTCTACACAGGGTGAATGCGATTAATGATTCTTTAAAATAAAATAAAATAGAATAGAATAAAAATAGGTGAAACAACACAGGAATTAACGGTATAAGCCAGGAATAAACACAAGAAAAGAGCACAGAATGCATGCCGCAACAGCTTCCTATGCTCACGCTCCTGCCCCACTTCCTTCTCCAGCTCCCCACGCCGGCCAACCTCAAGCCTATAGCTGTCCTCCCACAATGCTCCCTCGCGCGCAACCACGACCAATCTTTCCTCCACTTGTTTCCTATGCTCACGCTCCTGCCCCACTTCGTTCTCCAGCTCCCCACGTCGGTCAACCTCAAGTCTATATCTGTCCTCCCACAATGCTCCCTCGCGCGCAACCTCCGCTAATCTTTCCTCCGCTTGCTTTCTCTGCTCCCGCTCCTGCCCGACCACCTTCTGTAACTCCGCCCACCTGAGGAGAAGCAACTTGGCAATGTCCTCATTGTAGCGTACCTCATTGTGCAACTGGTCTGGTTGTGGATGTACCCACTTCCAATACCATGTCATCACGCTTTCCGCAATGCAGTTCCAGATTGGTTGCATAAACATGGCCCAAATCCCGCAAAATCCATCTGTCGGTGATTCTCCGGTGGGGGAGGTGGTACTGGTTGGGGTGGGAGTAGTATCGATCATAGCGGTGCTGTCGCCGGTGGTAATATTTGTTAGAATGGCTGTTGATCTTGTTGAGTGTGGTAAAATGTTATAGGCTGGTGCAGGTGTGGGGGTACCGGTAGTCTGATGGTCAAGGGGGACGACAGGAGAGGGTGAGGGGTGCTTCTCTGAGGGGTTCCCAGGAGCATGCTGCACAGGCAGGTGTTGGCCTCCATTCCCTGTTTGGGAAGTCCCACTATTCTCGGGAGAAGTCACTGGCCGGCGGTAGCTACTGCCGGCTTGGGAAGCCTCACATATGCACTGGCGATTCCTATGCCGGGCCATACCTAGCCAAGACGCGGAGGAATATGAGTAGCGACATGCACAACCGCTGTATGCATCTGTATATGCATTTGCGTATGGCGCTTCGGAATTGGATTTGCTTGCGCCCATGGTTGGTCGACCCGGTATGAGTTATCTTAGTCTGGCCGCACAACCCCTCGTACGTAGAGGGAGTTGCAATTGTATATATACTTGCTGACAAAATAAGCTTAAGCTACCAAAGCTTCTTGAATGACATACGTGTCCCCCCAGGCCTGGGATGCTACCCACGCGACAAGACATGTGAGGGAGTTATACCTATATGATGACATGTGAAGGACCCGGAAAGCAGTATGCCCCCTGGGCAATAAATCTAACGTGGGATATCAATACACTACTAATCTGATGTAAGATATAATAGAGCTGATGTACATTCATGTACGGCGTAAGGATCGATACTCACGTGACAAACATCATGGAAATGTATTATATTCCTTGATATCTCCACCAACCCTTGCAATATCCCAGCCATGCAAACAATGAATATCGGCAAAAATAGAATGAGAAAAGAAAACATCACGTTGCCAGCCCTTGTGATTTACACGGATTGCCATATTCTACCTATCCTTTCAGTACACCTTATGACCTGCTCTCTAGAACAGCTGCTCATCCTACCTCTTCTACCCTTTTTTTTCTTAAAATTATCATTAATTGCATACATCCTATCCAGAATATGGCGATGGACTGCAGCTCCCAGGGTGGCCTCTCTCTTCCAGTGCCTGCCCCGCCTACTAGAGTGACGAATAGTAGTTGAAGGATCCCTATAGATTCGCCTTATAAGCTTCATTAATATCTTGTCAAGCTGCTTATCGTACATCTAACTATACCTATCTATGGTAGTTGAGACTGAGGTTGAGGTAGGGGTTGAGAGAGGAGTTGAGACCAGGATTGATAGTGAGATTGAAGAGGAGGATTTGGTAGATTTCATGAAAGCTCTTAACATTGTACATTCGCAAAGGTCAGTTACCTCTTTTATAGGTATGCAATATTGCTTTATCCAGTACTCTTCTCCATCAACATTAGTCTAATATATATACAGATAGGTATACAGGGAGCAGTGAGCTTACAAGCATAATATCATACACATTTATATCGCATAAAAGGTGAGATAGGATATTGAGGCAGTTATATTGGAATGGAGGGGGTATATTGTGGGGTATGAGGGTAACCATATTGTTCCACAGATTCAGCAGTGACGTCACCTAGCGGCTTGGCAGTCCTTTTGTCGCTCACGGCGAGACTGCTCGGTTCCGTCCATAGTTGAAAATATCACGTGTTTCTAGTCAGTGTTGAGGGGCAGGGTTGGGGGGGGAGATAAGGGTACGTCATACCATGTAGTCACGATTTATATTTTAAACTACAAGTACTTACATACAATAAATGTGTACACTCTGTTAGCCCCTATATTATACGGTACCCTTGGTAAAATAGCCGAGTCTGGCTGATCTCTACATCCTTCGCCTTTTGGCTTTCCTCTCGGTCACTTGACTCTTTCAGTTGATCAACCATACCTAGGTAAACAATTCCTCTGCTTGTACAATTCTTGCTTTACATTTTAACCTCAGTCAGTCGCACTTGTGGCTAGACCACATCGCATCTCCGCACCGCCCTCCCTCTACCTCCACGTAATTATTATACGACCTGCTAGCCTTACGAATTCTACCATACATAATTGGGATCTGGGACAACCCGGTATGCAGTGATTTTCGACCTGATATTGAACCAAACGATCTCAAATTTTGAGGATGTGTTGTACTAGTTTTGTGGTACTTGCTTTAATAAATCTCGGAAGGCCAGGGTTAATTACTGGAGTGAAGGAACCAGAGAAATTACCCAGGATCATAAAGTAAGATTAACTAAAACGTATGTGAATAGTACTTGTGAATAGATATAGTTAGCTGTTATGAAGCCTCTGATTGGCTGGAATCACTATTTTAGCATAGCACTTGAAGCGTATATATTCCATGGCTGAAATATGATAATCTGGAATCCTTGTTCTTGAAAGACAATTTCAGGGGGGGAGAAGAGGTATTTCTTGCTGGAGCCTGGCCCAAATCGAGTGACCTATCTTTTAGCAGTCGGTGAACCTCATCTGCATCCATTCTCATAGTGGGAAAGGTCTTGATCGCCGTCACCAACAGCTGCCACCTTCGACCGTAAGAAACATTTCTTATACGTGAGTTCTGCGGTATCGTATCTCCATCCCAAACTCTTCCTATTTTTTGAATTGCTTCTTCCCCCTCCCCTTCTCCATCTCCCTCCTCTTCTCGTTCATCTTCTCCACCAAAATCTCGACTCCAACTTCCACCTGCTCTGTCTATACCTCTGCTGTAGCAGTCCGGGCACTTGAGGGGCCCCACTGTGCTCCCTCATCTTTTGCCCTACCCCATAACTTCACATGAGGTAAGCATCATTCGGAACTGGCTAGCTATGGAGTCTGCGAGGCGCTGTGGATATATTCAGTTAGTTAGACGGGATTAGAAGACCCCCCAGATCGGGAGATAGTACCTAGACCACTCATAAAGAGCGATCGCTAGATAGTGAGTTGGCTAGAGTGAGTGAGAGTTAGTAAATTATCTTCGGATAATACCTAACTACTGTGACAGCGGAGGCTGCATGGGGCCCACTCTTGTAGAGAAGGCTATCCACGTGAGGCGGGATTGAGCAGATGCCTATATCAGAGGTAGTCTGAAGAGCGACCGAGTGGGATCACATAGAAGTTAGTTAGAGAAGCGATCACATTTTCCTTCATCGCCTCCTCCTACTGTTTGTTCACCTGTACCTCAATCCCGTAGGTGCACTCTGGTACCTCCGCATACTTTTCCTTCCAGTAATCGGGTCTCTCGTTCGGTGGGTATACATACCTATCTCCCGGCTTTCCTGTTCCACATTCCCCAACAATTCCTCATATCTTTCAAGCTAGCCCTTGAACCCTAGAATAAAGGGATCTGACTTCTTCGGTAGTCTCCTGCTCCAGCCTATACAACCTCTGTTGGGCTGAGATAGGCAACTCCTTAAACTCCTCCTGAATTGTCCTTGTCTCGGCTAGCTATTTCTTTAGATACTCTACTACCTTTCGAATCCCACCAAAACTATACACAACCAGCCACGAAATAATAAACCCAATTCTCCCACGCCTTACAATCAATGATTAATTATCAGCCTCAAATCCGTCCTCCGCATACTCCCTTCTTCCATGTTCCAAACACCCCCGCTGAACACCCCTAATCCTAAGTATATAGTTCCTTTCTCCACCGCCGGCTGCCCCCCCTCCCCCCCAATTTTTAGCACGTGCCTATACCCCATCTGCATACATCTACACCGTACTATCAAGTTGGTATACCTTTACACTGTAAGAAGCAGGGTAATCCTGCATGAGGAGCATATATTTGGGGGATTGTTGAAGGACTGCAGGGAATCGGGAGCGCGGGCTAGCATGTATCTCCGTGAGTGATATGAGCTGATATGATGATCCCCGTACCTTTCGAGTTTGCATTGAAGTTCTCTTATCCACTAAACACTGCCAGTGAAGAAAATATCGAAGTGAACTCCTGTACTTGCTCATTTACGCACACCCAGCGCCGCTATGGTCTCCCCCTTCCCCACCCAGCTATTCGGATTAATATTTCTCCATTTCAAAGATATAATCGGAGCACTGGGTGTTTGGGGTACTGTGACGAAATAAAAGAATGCAAGGAATGGGGAGTAGAGAGTCTCAATAGATGTATCTCGTTGGACAAAAAGAACAACCTGGCTATCTACCTGGGTCTGCTATACTTGATCGTTCACTTCATGACGATGCTCCGTTGAAAGGTCTTCAGCTCCAAATCCTCCCTCCTAGCCTGCCAAGCCCTCTAGTCAAACTTTTTCGGCGTCAGTACTTAAGTAGCTGTACCGGTAGGGACCTACTCATCGCCACATAGCCTTTCGGTGACTAGCTGGAAGCATCGGGAAGCCTTACTCTCCAGCTGAGACTGTGTATTTCACGGCTGGCCTCACGACAGCTTCGAGAACACCCGCCCGATTCTCTATAAAACAAAACTCCTAACTTGAACTGCCGTTGACTAGGGACCATTAAACCTCACCTAGGTAGCCGGGTTGCTACCTCAGTTCCGGCTGCCGTACCCTGCCTCTCCACCAAAGAACCACCACCACAAGGACAACTGCTGGTAGTTCCCATGAGACCCCCGAGACACAGAAGCATACTCAAGACCAACTAACACGACTGACAGAAGAAATGACATTTGCACCCCTCCATCCTGTCCTCACCCCTTCGGATCCGGAGCTAGGGGGGCAGTGCAACAAGGTTTCGTCTTTCTCTTTCAGCTAGCCCCGACACTCCCTCATGACCTCACCTACACGCTCCTTGATACGGAGAAATTCGCCATTGCACTTTGACATTCCCATCACCAGCCCTTCGAGCTTCATCTCTGCTAGCTCCCACCCACTTCTCACCGCACTCTTGCAGGCCTATAATTCTCTGCTAGGGGGCAGCAGCAACTCGAAGTGAAAGAGCGGTATGAGGGGGGGGGGGACCTGGGTGCTGAGCGCTGGCACAGGGGGCTGAAGCAGTACGGGAGGGGGAATGGGGATGGAGATGGAGATGGAGATGAAAGTGGGGGTAGGGATGCGGATGATGTTCGACCCCCAATCCAGATGCGGCCCACAGGTACTTATGTACATTCTAGATACAGTTATGAATCTCCTCTTCAACTTCCTCAATGTCATTGCTTGAGGCAACTACCAGACCATATACCCTCAGTTGGCTGCGACCACAACTTCGTTACTATGTACTTCTAAGCGAAGTCTTAAGAAACCTGCCTATAACGAGAGTTTCTTATTTTCTCATACAAATTTCGACGGGACCGGAGCTCCGTTTCTTATAACGCTACACCACTGCACCACCGCCAGTACCCACCGACCCAGAAGTTGAAAGGCTACGTGTGTCGTTGAATGAATTAAAGGCAGGACTGGAACGAGAGCGAGAACGACGGGAGAGTGCAGAGAAGGCTGTGTCGTTAGATGAATTAAAGGCAGCACTAGAACGAGAGCGAGAACGGCGAGAGAGTGCAGAGAAGGCTGTGGTGGTGTTGGAAAGAGAGCAAGCGGTATTGCAAGAGAGCTATAGGCAGGAAGTTAAAACAAAGAACGATGTAGGAGCAATGTAGGACAAGTGGGACAAGCGGTACTACGAAGAAAAAGAGAAGATGATCGACCTAGCAAAGCAGCTGGGAGAGGAGAGGGGGCGGGTGGCAGAACTTGAGAAGCAGTTGGGGATGAAGGAAGCAAAGGTGGTGGCACTGAAGGAGCAGCTGAGGGGGAATCAAGAGAAGGTGGTGGAGCTGGCACAGTAGCTGGAAATATGAGATACCGTTGATTGCTTAACATCTTTGTCTGTACATCTATAAAGGAATAGCTGTATGTATCTGCAAATCCTTCAGTGTATGGGAAGGCCGAGGTGCGATAATCGACATGAGATATGAAGCAAGAGAGCGGGAAAGCCAGGGGCTGTATATACATCGGATTATGGCTTTCACATGATCTCGTTCCCAGACTCTTAGGTTATCTGCGCTAAAACTATCTTCGACTAAGAGCTTTCACATGAAGGTTCACTTGAACATGACTACATAGCTAGGATCAACATAAATATGCTCAGTATGGGTTGAAATCATATGTGCACCCAGGAACAGGACGTCTCCTCCTCCTTAAGCTTCTGAATCGCTCCCTGGACTACCACCTGTTGAAATATCACACCAAACTCCCTTAAGCCTAATCCGTTGGGTTGTTTCTATGCTAGTTACAATCGTCACCATCACGTGCACATTCTTTTATACATTCTTTTACACATCCTTTATCTCATATCACTTCATGTAAACGCTACTTTTTTTTTTTTAAAGAATCATTAATCGCATTCATCCTAACTAGAATATGGCGATGGACTGCGGCTTCCGGTGTCCCGGTTGGCCTCTCTCAACTGCTCGGGCCAGTCCCTGCCCTCCCCGCTATCTACAAATATATGAACCCTAATATCTCCCTCCCCAGATCGTCACACCTCTCCCTACAAGATAAATCTGGCCACCGCCTCACACCACTTTTCATCCTCCCATATCATCTCGCTTCTTCTGCCCTTCTCATCTCCTACCCACGGACATTCCATCAGGTGTGCTGCATTTTGTGCCGTCCATCCGTCGCATACACAACACGGCTTCTCACTTTTTCCAATTTCCCATAGCCACTGTTGTTGTGGTCCCTTGTCCGTTACCATGTACACCAGCCCCTTCAGGGCTGCTGGTGCCCAACCGATGTGTGTCGGTGCCTTTGGGTATATGGGGAATCTTTGTTTTATACCCGCTGGCGTAGCTATCTCTGTTCCCTGTCCGCGTAGCCCCATGTCCACTGTCCGTCTCGCCATCCTGTCTGCTTCCTCATTGCCCTCGACCCCGTCGTGTCCTTTGACCCACATCAGTGTCCGGGGTCTCTCTTGCATCTTTTCTATCAGTTTTTCCTCGACCCACGATCTCGGTTTCGAGTGTCGTAGATTTTCTATGCGTCGTATTACCCCTTGGCTGTCCAGCGCTACCACGTCGTGCTCTTCCCATGCCAGCATCACTCCCGCTTCCTCCGCGTCTGCCACCGTTGCCCATTCGCCCAGATACAGCCCCCTTTTCCTCGTTGCTCCAGCTGCTCTTTCTTCCATCCTGCTCCCGTCGGTCCACTCCCCTACTTCATGTTCCACTAACTCTCTCACTTCTAGTCTTATCTCCTTGCTCCGATCTATCCCCTTCATCCACCGCCTTTCTGTATCCTCCTCCAGTACCTCCTTCAAAATTGGTTCCGCGACTTTTCTCAGTTCCGGTATATGTCTTGCGTACACTGACGCTGCCCATCTTATCCTCTTGTTTTGCATTATCATGTCTAACCCGTCGAGACCAACCAGCGCTTGTACCTTGTCTTTCCTGCTCCCGGGATACGCTCCCACTGTCCATCTGTACATATCGTATGCCAGCCTCTCCTGTTGTTCGCTGGGTTTTGGATATAGCTCGCTTCCGTATGTAAGGATGGGGAGTAATTGTTGCGTGAGGATTGCCCTCTTCCCTTTGGCTGGCAGCTTGCTTAGTCTCTTGACCACCTCCCACGCTGCCTTCGTTTTCTGCCACCTATATTTCTGATGCCTCCGTTGGTCCTGCATGATGACCCCTAGGTGTTTTCCCTTACTTCCTTTCCAATCCTTGTCGTGGTCCCACTTCACCCCTACTTCCTTTGCCGCTCCTTCTAAAGCTTCGTCCATCTCTTTTTCCCCCCCTACCCTTACTCCATTCACGTCGTCGATGAATGATAGTGGCCAGTAACTGACTCTTCGTTCATTTCGTAATGCTCTTCCCCCAGCTCTTTTCCTCAGTCTGTCCTCCACATCCCACACCACTTTGGACATATACACGGTGAATATCACTGGCGATAGTGGACTCCCCTGTGGCACGCCTCCTGTTATAGTGACCTCCCCGATTGCTTGTCCATCCACCTCCATCCCACAGTGCTGTTCCGGGCCCCCGGCGAGAAATTCAGATTCGCGAGAGGCCCGGGCCACTCGCGAGTCGCCCGGGCCCCCCGCGAGCCCACACGATTCGTGGGTGGCCCGGTCCACCCGGGAGACTGCGGAAT
>Ga0307514_10006412_pt1 | contig 10257 bp, 3 predicted proteins | sample 16_EM_MG_FD_203088 | JGI IMG/M metagenome (GOLD analysis project Ga0307514, IMG submission 203088) | Populus trichocarpa ectomycorrhiza microbial communities from riparian zone in the Pacific Northwest, United States - 16_EM | ecosystem: Host-associated > Plants > Roots > Unclassified | place... | reverse complement strand
ACCGAATAAAGAAATCCTATTCTTGATATGACTCATCAATGGTGTTCGAAGTTAAGCAAATATGAATAGTAATTATCTATATCTAAATAGAGAAAATAAGGTTGAAAACATCGTGAACAACAATCAACTAGGTTTGAAAATTCCTAATCGAGCAAGAAAGCTAGAGAACAATTGATTAGATGATCAGAAGTCATGATTGATACAAAAAAGTGATTGATCATTGGAGTTTAAATTCACATGACTGATCAGAGGGGTCAATCCTACTTAGAATGGGAGTCCTTGATGGGTTAATTTGACTAAGTTGTTTAGATTAGTTAGGATTGATGTGAGTATTAGTAAAGGAAAATTTTAGTTTGTATTAGGATTTAAAATGCCTTCTTGTTTGATATAGATTACTTGTTTAGATGGAATTCAATCACTATATCAATATAAATAGGAAATTTAGTACATGAAAAATTTGGCCAACTCCAAGTATGTAAATTTACTCAATTAATTCTTTCAAAATATCTTCTTTCAATATTTACAACCTTCATTTATCTCATTGCTTTCAATTCTTTGTTTCTTTTTACCTATTCATCTTCTTGAGTGGTGCAGCTTAGGACATATACATATTATCTTAAGGTTTAAAGTATTAAAACACTCACATTTCATTTGATTTTACGAGGCTGTAATTGCCTCTGCTCATAATTTAGTTCATGGATAACGTTTTTCTTATTGGAAGAAAATAAATGAAGAACTAGTAGCTTAATTGATCTAGAAATACTTGATTGATTAATACAACCAAACCATCTTATAATATAGAAGAAGATGCTTTGTTGATTCTTGAATGAAGTAGGACATATAACAATTGACGTGGATCATTCATGAACCAAATAGACAAGTCTAAGTGCAAGAAGAATTCTAGATTCATCAAATGATATTTGAGAAGAAAAAAATAGAATATTTAATTTAATTATTGAATCAAGTTTAAATTTTATAAGCATGTTCTATAGATCCAGTTCCTCATGAAATTAGCTTAGAAGATGTCCAAAATAGACTTAAAAGATGTTGTTTAAGATTATTTTTTCTAGTTTTTTTTTTTTTAATCTTTTTCTTAATTAGGTTTCAAAATTTTATTTTGTTTAAATTTCACTAACCATGTCAGTTTTAGCAACTATTTAACCAATTCATATATTACTTTCAAAATAGATTATTGTTCTTGTTGTTGTTGATTTTAAACATTTATCACATCAGAGTCTTCTATAGTTTAATGGTAATTTTATAACTTATGATCAAAACCTACCTTTCTATCTTTCATATAACAAGCCACCGAGTCATCCACACCTCAACATGACGGAAGATAAAATGATTTAATTCCTTTGACTTCCCTTTCTCAAACTTAAACTTTTTAATCCCTTTGAAACCATATGGCTACACTAGAGATCAAGACTGCCGGCCGGCGAAATGTGGATTGCCTACCAATAAATAATCCATTAAACGAAATGACTTATTGGCTCATATCCGAACCAAGGAACAAAGGACAGAGATCAGGTAGGCCTCTGTTTGAAGTAACAAGTTCGATGAAGAAGGAAAATGGATAAATCATTCTGGACTTGAGAAAACTCTCTGTCAATCTTAATTACCTGTGGACTTTCATCTAAACCGTGCGTACTTATGCCAAACCACTAGATACTCCATCAAGTCACATGTGATTAAGAACCGACCAAAACCCCTTCAACCTCTGCTTCCTTATGTTACATTTTCTATATTTGTGTTAAAATAGCAATCATTTTTTAAGATATATGATGTTAGAAAAATCAGTTAAAGCTAAACACCTTAATATTTGGAGGAAAAGAACGTGAACAGTTATAATTGTAAAAGAAAGGTGTTCTGTTGGTCTTTTTCCATATTTCATAATAGTTGGGAGAATTGCTTTTATATTTGTTAGCACATAACAAATATATAGTCGAGAGGCTAACCAAAAAAATTACATAATCATTCCATCCTCAGGAACGCTATTGCGTTTAATCCACCCTTTTGAAGGAGAGTGAGACTTGCATCCACCTTCTTGTACACATTTCTCAAAAATTAGAAGAAACATAAGAAACTCGTCCACAAACCATTATTCTATGCATATATTTAAACTTTAGGGTGTGAGAGAAATGACTGCGTTTCAAGTCTTTGTCCCCTCTCCTTCCTCCTCCTTCCCTTCCCTTTTCCCTTTCTCTGCACTTCATCCCTCCCTCTCTCTCTCTCTCTCTCTCTCTCTCTCTCTCTCTGTCCTTGTTTATCTTGTTTTTTTCTCTCCAAAATATACATGTAACCTCTCTCTATATATTCATATATTTTTCTTCGAGTCCCGGTGTTCCCCTTTCCCTTTCTATTTTCTTTATAATTTCACTCTCCTGTTTCCTGTTTCAACATTAAACAAAACCCAAAACAGTTTTTAATCATCTAAAATATTTATTTTTCTAAAAAAATCATTTCCTGTTTTTTGTTTCCTTTTGATGTTGGCATGGCTGGTTTAGATTTAGGCACTACTTCTCGCTACGTTCACCAGCTTCACCACAGACCTGACCTTCAGCTCCAGCACCAGCCTGATCCTGAAGACGAGGATCCCAATAGGGCTGGAGACGGTCTTGGAAGTGTTGGTCGCTTTTCTACTGACCACAACCCCGACGATGGCCTGCATCAAGGCCTTGACCTGGTTGCTACTGCGGCCAACTCCGGGCCAGGAGACATCATGGCCCGTAGGCCTCGAGGCCGTCCACCTGGTTCCAAAAATAAAGAGAAGCCTCCGATTATCATCACTCGCGAGAGTGCAAACACACTGCGTGCCCACATTCTTGAAGTAGGAAGTGGATGCGATGTATTCGAGTGCGTGGGTAACTACGCGCGTAGACGGCAGCGTGGGATTTGCATACTGAGCGGAGCAGGAACAGTAACAAATGTTAGCATCAGGCAGCCAGCTGCAGCAGGATCTATAGTGACTCTCCATGGCAGATTTGAGATCTTATCTCTGTCTGGATCTTTCTTGCCGCCTCCGGCCCCTCCAGGCGCGACGAGCCTCACAATCTTCCTTGCTGGGGGACAAGGCCAGGTGGTGGGAGGAAGCGTGGTGGGAGAGCTTACCGCAGCAGGCCCAGTTATAGTGATTGCAGCATCGTTCACAAACGTGGCATATGAGAGGCTGCCTTTGGATGAGGATGACCAATTGCTGATGCAGAGTGGTGGAGGGGGTGGAGGTGGTGCTGGTGGTGGGATTGGGGTTGGGAATAATGGTCCTTTTAATGAAGCGGGAGCGGCTTCCGGGGGGCTTCCGTTCTTTAATTTGCCGCTTAATATGCCATCTAACGTGCAGTTGCCAGTGAATGGATGGGCAGGTAACTCAGGAGGTAGGGCTCCGTTTTGAGAGAAATAATCGAATAGGTTGCTGGTGATTTTGTGATGTGTTGTATTATGGAAGCCAATTGTGGCTTTGCTGGATTGGAGCAGCGTTCTTTGGTTGGCTTTGTTGGGCTTGTTGAATAATAAAAGGTCAGCAAAATTCATGGATTATCTATCCTCAAGATCATGATCATGTTACTTCTTCTCCATCTCCTTCTTGATCTTACGGTGATGTTTTAATTTAGGGTATAACTTCTTGTTTTCCCAGTCATCTATTCTCCTTTTCTTTTTATTTTTTAGATTCTGATGGTTCCTTGAAAATAGCCTCCTTGTTCATTGTGAAACTATCTTCTACTTTATGAGAAATGGTTTGATGATGTCTTGACTATCTTAATTGAAAACTGCAACTTACTTAATTTCAGTGATGCTGATACATCAACTAGGGTTTCTTTTGGTTTCTCTCTCTTTATTTAAACTTCCTCTTGGATCTCAACCAGGTTCTTTTTGTTGGTGATATGGTAACATATACAATATGGGGTATTTTTTTTATTTTTTCTTAACCACTTTGAGGTAAATCTTGTGGGATTTGGTAACATGGGATTGTGTCTTTTGCATTGTTTTTCGGAGGGAATAAATATGGTAGTAAGGAACCGAGGTTTTCAATAAAAACATGGATTCCTTTCATTGGATGTACTTTTTTTTGTTAACCACCAAGAGTTGTATTAATTTTCTAGCCGACTTTCTTGAGCTAGTTAGATCTCCTGGGAATGAACTATACAACTAGTTTTCTGTAATAAATATAACTTTCCTGTCTTCAAAACCTCTGGCATAAAGAATGAAATGACAGAAAAACCAAGACCTTGTTCATTAGCATGTTGCTAGTACTAAAAGCACTCCCCTTTAAGATATACATAAGTTTCCAGGCAACAACAGGGATTAGTAATTTATTAATTATTATTAATCATACTTTATATGTTCTTCTGCCAACAAGGGTTTTTATTTTTTTAAGATAAAGTAATTCATTATAGCTCTTCTTTACAGACAATTTTAGAAATCCGATTGGGAAGTAGGATTATTGCTTTTAAAAATTGAAGGTTCTGCATTGTTTTTATCCCCTCACACTTGGTAAACATACAAAGAGCTAGCAAATAATCAAAAGAAGATTTGCCTTTGGTAATGAAATCAATTATGGTCATCATATGATTCATATCCATGAACTCAGTGTCTGTAAGGAAGAACTTTAGTTTTCTTGCCCTAAAAATTAAAACCGTTCGAACTCGAGATTATTATTATTTGCGCTGCATGAATATGTTCAAATATTTAGCAGCTCCTTACCCTCCTCCTGCTCCCTTTATATCTACATTGAGTAATTAACAGGTTACTTCATCCTCCATTTTACTTCTAAACTAGTTGCAAATCCTGAATATATGCGCTGTGATGTTTGTCATTTCCGAATATTTTGTTCTGGGTTTTTTTTTATAGAGAAGTTTTTTTATTTTTGTTATGGATAATGCAAAACAATTGATTTGCTATTGGTTAACTTTAAATCAGCAATAAAGAGAAAAATATGACCATTGTTCTAGTAATCGATCGCATGAAATTTAAATGGAAAATTAATTCCAATTAACTTGATAAAAAATTGAGTCTCAAGTGTATGTGTGTGCAAAGTTCAGCAAAAATGTTCTAGTGTAATTCCAAGAAATACTGAAGCCCAACATATCTAGTTTATCATATAAAAGAAAGAAAAAGGAGCAGAAACAATTTGATTCACAAGGAAAAAAAAACTAGCAATCATAAGAACTTACTAAACAGCCATTCTACCAAATTATGAGGGATCTAGATATGAAATTTGGATGGTGGAGAATAGATATCCACATCGTCTACCTCATAAAAGTTGTAGATTGAATGGTTTCTTGGATGTCAAGAATGGTTTCTTTAGCTCACATGTTCATGTACAAAATATGCTCAGAATAACAATATCGTTAGGTTTTCCAGAATTAAAGCTGATACACCTGTGTATTTTATGGTTTATTGGATGTTCGTGGAAGCTTGCAAGCCCGATTCGGCAGTACTGTCAACAAAGCCAGAAATGGCTATACTGGTGAAATAGAATGTTACCTTATTTGATCACGGACCCAACCGCCAAGGAAAGTAGTTTAGGCCATATAGGAATAGAAATCTATGGATTTCCTTATATTCCTTTTCCATCAGCTATCAGCTAGCAAAGAAGGATTTAGTTCATCTCGGATTACACTCAGAAGCCCTTCCCGTCATGTAGATGGAACTTTAACAGCAGCTAGGTCTAGAGGAAAAATTATGAGCATTACGTTCATGCATAGCTTTTATATTAAAGTTAGCACAATTAATAATCAATCCAGGTATTAATTACACAACCTTGACTATTTTTTGAAATTAAAACCATTTATATTGAAAATAATATTGCTAATACTTAAAGCAGTGAACCAGATACCTACTAAAGCCAAGCAGATACCTGCTGCTACAGGTCAAGCAGATACCTGCTACAGGCCAAGCAGCTGAGAAGAAATATAAAGAATGAGAGTTGTTAGAACTAGCAGATCAATCAAACCAAAATAACCATCGACTCCGATATCATTGAGGATTCAGATTGTTGTATTCGCAATCCCTTCTTTTGAAAAAGGTGAAAGAGCTCATAGCCCGTGGTTTTCGTTGAAGGCAGCTAGTGTAGTTCGACAAAGCAGAGGCCCTGAAAGGATAGACAAATACTCTGGAGTTCACTCTTCTAGAAAACGCTCTAAGAATTGTGGTCTAGATCCAAGGTCGATTCTCGTTCTTGCTTTCAACCATATCTATTAGTGCTTTTTGTACCTTGTATGAATGAGACTGCCCCTTTCCGGGGTTCCTTAATGGAGCAGAGTCATTAGGACTCTTGTCCTAAAAAAATTATAGATAATTAATCAAAATTGGTATTGGTGTGATTCAAAAGATAATGAGAAACCCATCTTGGTTCACTGCTTTATATATGAAAAAGGTAGAAGCGAATTTTCTATATATATATATATATATATAAACTGTGATAAAAAAAAAAAAAGAGCTTCAGTTTGGACGTTACTTGAATAAAACTATCATTTGTCCCCAGTTATGATGGATTTGGCTATGAAATTAACATAAAAGAAAAAATATATATATCGTTGTGAAAAAAATTCTAAAATGAATGGCTCGTTGGTTGCTAAGAATTGTATATTTAAGCTCACAAAATTAACAATAGAATCATATAATATAAACCAAAAAATGATTTTAAGTTTATTCTAGAGGGAAAGTGAATCCCATATTGTCTAGTTTACTATATAAAAAATCACAAATAAACCTAATAATTAAAAAAACTCCAGCCTACTTTGTTTGGATGTTACCTAAACCATGCATGCTACAATTTCTCTCTCAAATCATGAAGGATCTAGCTAAGAAATTTAATTAGACATACACACCTATCTTGCATAAAAGTTTCAGATTCGGTGGATTCTTTGGTTACAAGAATTTGTTTTTTAAGCTCTTCCACCGAATAATTAATTATAAACGGAATATTGAAGTTAAAAAAATAGATAAATTAATCGGTAATAACTCAAAGTAATTTTATATTTCATAGAATTTTTAGCTTAAGAGGAAGAGAGTCATGAAAAAAGAAATATCCACTTGCATTAGAAAAAAATAAACACAAAGGATAAGATTTTGAAGACAACAACAATAGTTTTGTTATTAAGGTAATATTGATCAGACCTATCCTAAAAGAGGGCAGTACCAATTTATCTATTTTTTTAGTTAATAATTATTATCTATTTTTTCCTTGCCTGGATACCTCACGTCACATAATATAAAACCATAACACGAAGTCATAAGAGAAAGCAGCATATCATAACCTAGCTAACCCAAAGCCAAAATCTTCATTTTCTTATATAGTCCAATATTATAGCATATAATACATAGCGGGGACCCATTTCCTACTGCATCACCCAAAACCTTAAGTTCTTGGGTTGAATAATCACCAAAGCCTCACCAGGTCAAGGCCTTGATTCTCCATTTCAAATCTCTGAGCTTAAGTTCCATGGCGGATGAGGAAAGTGCTTGCCATATCCAATAAAATCCATATTGAACATTGATGAAACGAATTCTCGTGGTGCTTATTTATGGGCATTTGATTCATTAAAGTACTTTAGTTTAGAATATTTCACCTCATGTTAGATTTTACGAAGCAATGAAGATGGTGAGCTAAGGATGAATTTTAAATATACAAAAGATTATATTATATGACTTGTTTATGTGTACAAGGACTTGTATAATACTTGAAAAGCTGGTGGGATATTTAATAATTCAGCGTTGTAAACCACCATTTTCTGCTGTTCGGCACATGGTAGGAGTTTATTAGGGTGCTTTGATGCTTGCTTCTATCTTTTTTCCAAAACACTTGCTCCTCTCCTATCTATTATATAATAGATGATAGATTTATACATCATATTATCATGGTTCTTAATTCATGACGCAATTATCTGTATTTGGTTGGGATTTCTCGCTGCTACTTAATTTGTCCAAATTCATGCCTTTGGAATCTTGACAATCTAAAAGCAGCCTCAACTCAGAGTTACATCATCAGAGGTGGCATGAAAGAGTAATGTGGATTTCTTCCACTCAAAGAACTTGCAAGAACTAAAAGGTACGGCTTTATTTGAAGCTTGGAGAACTTGCAAGGTGAGTCTCAAAAGAGGATGATGTATATCATAGGTTGTAAAATATAAGAAACAACACCCGAAGAAGAAGCCTAACTAATTATTACTACATGTTTAAGGTTGTGGCCATAATTGATAAGACTTCAAGCATTGGCCACTCATTATGGGAGAATGAGCCTACTTTTCTTCCCAGTTACAGCAGTGAACTTACTAGGTTTTTCTATTTTATTTATTACTTTTATTGCTGTAGATGATCATGGTAGTGAAAATTAAAAGCAATATACATGGCAAAAGATTATTCGAGGATTTAAAAGGTTGTTAGAAAATTAATGAAGCTCTATGCTTACCCAACATACTTAATAAAATAAGGCAAGTGTGTGGTGGTTAAATCATGAACAAAACACCTTGATTGCACATGAGCTGACCGGATCTTAAGCTCACTTAGCATGTTATGAAATTATATTTGATTCTAAGCTGTCATCTATATACTTAATTAATTAAGAGCAGTTGAATTTCATAACGCCACAAGAAAACATTTTTTTAATAATAGATGTTAATGTATAAACAATGGCCAAATAGGATAATTAATTAACAAGTTGTTTATGGTTGGTGTGCTGTGATCATGATAAAGGCGACAACGATGATGATGACATTGTACCATGGAGTTTCTGATCACTTCCTCTTCCTTTTCTCAACTTTCTTATATATAGGGTTTGGTTTTGTCAAATGACTGGATGCTTTTGAAAATCATGTCTGATTCTTTGATCGTTCCTAGTCGAGATATCCACATTTTTAAAATGTGCACACAGTAATCACAATATCTTAGCCTTTTACTAGCTATGTCAACGTCATTTGCAGTGGGTTAGATGTATTTTTTTTTAAGTGAAAAAAATGAATATATAGATTTTTCCATCATATTTTTTTATATTAAAATACTTTTAATTATAAATTAAAATATTTATACACATATCTAATTAAATAAATCAATATTTGATAAAGAAATAACTCAGATTAAGATATTTGATCTCATAACAAATTAAATATATAAAAAAAAGTACAAAGATCAATTCTTAAAAAAATTAAATATTAAAGGATAAAATTAAAAAAAATATTCAACTTCTAAAAAAAAACTAAAAAAAACTAAAGTGAATGTGTGTGAACTTTTAAGACTCATGATTGTGGTCATTAAGCCCAGGCTCACCACATATAAAAAGCAAACCCAAAAAAATGAATAAAATTCTCAATAAAAAAATATTGAGAGCGAAACTAAAAAAAAAAGATTTGAGTAAACCCGGGTTAACTTACTAACCCTATGATCATGAGTATAGAATTGAGATAGCCCTAAATAATGAAAAGTAAAAAAAAGAAAACATGAAGACCAATTTCAAAAAAATCAAATGTTTAAGGATGAAATTGAAAATAAATTAATTTTATAAAATGATCTAAAAAAAGACCATAATAAACCTTTGTCAATCTTCAGAACTTGTGACTTCGGTCATGAGACTTGTACTAACTCTATAGAAGGTAAAAAAAACAAGAAGTAACATACTCCATAAAAAATATTAATGAATGAAATTACAAAAAACAAATGCAATAAGAAAGAAACCTAAACAAAATAAACAACAATAAAAATAATGGGGACCGAATTCGATATAAAAATAAATTGAAATCAAATGTTATGAATGAAAATAAAAAAGAAATTCAATTAGTAAAAGGATAAAAAAAATCAAAAGAATAAAGATCATATCTGATATTAAAATCAAATTAAACCAAATGATTAGAAATGAAACTAAAAAAAAAATCAAAAGAAGATAAAAAAAAAATAACTAGCAATCAATGTTAAACAATAAAATGTTTTAGATGTTTTATTTGTAAAAAAAAAAAATTATTGTCAAACGATGAAATTGAAAAAGAAAATAGGGTAAAAAAACAAAGATGTCGACTCATGTTAACTTTTCAAATATGTGACTTGATTCATTAGACCAGAAGCACCATACATAGAAAAATAGCACACCCAATCCCTAGAAAATCAAAACGTTGAAAGATGAAATTGAAAAAAAAATCATACAAAAGAATCTAAAATAAAAATCATAATTAAAAGAATGAGGGTGAAAATTAAAATAAAAAACAAATTAGAATGCAATTATAAATTTTTTATTGGAAAATTAAACTGAAAAGAAAAATAACTTTAGCA
>Ga0307514_10006411_pt1 | contig 10258 bp, 6 predicted proteins | sample 16_EM_MG_FD_203088 | JGI IMG/M metagenome (GOLD analysis project Ga0307514, IMG submission 203088) | Populus trichocarpa ectomycorrhiza microbial communities from riparian zone in the Pacific Northwest, United States - 16_EM | ecosystem: Host-associated > Plants > Roots > Unclassified | place... | reverse complement strand
TATATTAAGAAAACAACTTCTGTGCTTGTTCCTCAAATGTAAACTCTCTAAATTCACATCTCTAAGAAACTTCCCTGGATTGCATCTCCGCATTTTCCAAAGGAATCGTTAAGTGGAAGTTTTACTAGGAGTAGGAGAAAACTCAGAGCAGGGAGCATTAAATTGCAAGCTCAAAGCCTCAGGCAGGTGTCAATTGGAAAGCATGAAAGAGATACTACAACTAAATCTGCAGCTCTGGTTATTTACAAGTTCACCGGGAGTCAAGAATGTAAAGCCATTTGGAAATCGGAGAGGGACGGTATCATCATCAACATCAAAAACACTGCAAAATTAAAACCAAACGTCAGTGAGGCAACGCTCTAATCATAACAACATCAGATAATCGCTGGAATTATGTCACAAGTCGAGAACCCTAACTCTCATTTAGATCACCGGTTTTTCTTGCAATTGGCATGGAACCATATCTGATAGCTATCATCTGCAAAAAAGAGACAAATTTACGTGAAGAAAAAGTTCAAAGTGTCTGCATTTAGATCTGATAGTAGTGATATGATATAATGATGATGAAGATTGTAAGCGGGGGAGAATTTGTGGGATGGGAAAGGCTCTGTTATCTAGCCCAAATCATAGTATGAGATGGCACTGTCCATCTCAATATTATCAAATCCCCCACCACAATAAGAAAATAACATGGGGCCGGGTAGTGGTTCCATGTGGAGAACGTTACGAGAAGGATATGATAAAGAAACTAATCGATAATCATAAATTCTAATACTCCTAATATTATTTACATATTATGGAATTTTTAGTATTTTAAATAAACTTTAATGGATAATTAAAAACTATTTACAAGCATAACAAATACGATTTTGTTTCTTTAAAAAATATGCATGAAAAAAACCTATAGAATTTCATCGTATGTATGGAAAAAAAAAACATATTTTTTTAGTTTTTGAAATGAGATAATATTTTTTGGATTTTTTAAAATTTTAGAGAAAATCGAGTATTTTTAATATCGGATCCGTATCTTACAGTATAAGTCTATAGTTTGATATTAAATGAAGTTCTAAAAAAATATATTTTTATGTTTTTCTTAAATAAAAAATGATTTTTTTTTCAAAATTCATAAGAAAAATCAATTATTTTAATATTGAATTTGTATTTTACTGTATAAGTTTACAATATGATATTAGAAAAGTTTTTTTAGAAAAACACGTGAGGGACCCACAAATAATTTCAAAATAAAACCTGAATTTTTTGAAAATTTTAAGAGTCTGTTTGGTTATACCTCAGAATAAGAACAAATTAAAACTAAAAAAAAGGATTTAGGGTGTGTTTTCCAAATGCGCTCGTAGCCTAAAATTAAAGGCATAAAAAATACCTTAAATGCTTGTTTGGTAAAAACACCCTAAGTAGCCAAACAAGACCTTATTTCTTAAGGAAAAATGTGGGCTGGTTCTATTGGGCTTAAGACCCAAGTCCACGTGTATGAGTTGGGCTCAGGCCCAACCCGACCTAATTTGTTGGGCTAACAGATAACCCGACAAGCTTTTTTTTATATATATGAAGTGGACTGGATCCAGCTCAACTATACAGGTGATCACTAGCCTAGCTTAGTAACTATGTTTTATATTGCATGGTCACTAGGCTAGCCTAGTAATTATGTTTTTGTTGAAAACTTATTGCAGACCATGAATTGTCCACGTTCTGCATACATGTTTTATCATTCAAAAAGCTCATCGTGGAGGTAAAGAGAAATGGTACCTAGCTTATGGTGTTGGTCATTGGTGGTAGTGCTCGTCAAAGGTGGTGATTAGATGATGAGGGTGCAGTGGTGGAACAAAAAAAAGTAGAGAAACCATGGGAGATAATGATGAATATGGTAAATGTTTATGGTGTTTTCGGGTTATTTCTTGGTCTAAAAACTTGATTCCCTTCAATTTAGGGGTTTTGGGTGGTTGGTTGATGAATGAGCAAGGTTTTAGTTACTTGGGCAGTTGAAAAATGGTGTATAAGAGTTGGTTTTTTGCCTATCTTATCTCCTAATTTTCTCCTTTTTTTTTGCACAGAATTCACCCTTATTTATAGAGGATTAAAGAGGGATATCTGGTGTTTATTGGGCATGAATCTTAGCCCTTAATTCAAATGGGAAGAATCTCAACTATTAGTCAAAAGTCATCATCACAGGTTACAATGACTGGTCGGGTCAGCCTCTTTGGGTCAACTTTGCAGACATATTGGAGTAGGGGAAAGACTGAAACAAGATTGGCGGGATCCTCCTTCATCAAAAGATCAACGAGAGCAAGCTTTTTCGGTCATTGGGATTATATTGAAGAGGAAAAATGGTGCCGAAAACCCCTCTCCAAGCAGGTTGTCTTTACTTGTTTTGGGTAGAAGATAATAAATAGTATCCTTTAAAACAATGTCCTCTCTCTCTCTCTTTCTCTCTCTCAATTAACAAAACGATAGTGTTTTATACAAGACGCGTCGTTTCATTTAAATTAAATGATTCCATTTCATTTAAATGAAACAATACTGTTTTGGATTTTTTGGTTTAAATCAGGTTTAAAACTCATCTTTCAATTTAATCCCTCAACCTTTCAATTTATTCAATTAGGTTTTTAATTGAATTTTTATTCTAAGAATCAATTCAATTTCACCTCTGTCAAGTTTCAAAAGCACCTCCTGATTTAAGCACATTTTTCATCTTGATTCTTGATCTTGGATATTTTCTATTTTATCCTTAATTGACTTTCAATCTTTCAATTTCTTCAATTTCACCCTTGTTTCAACAGAATTTGGTCCCTGAATCCATACACCTTTTACAAAAAGTTTTTGGTCTTGAATTTCTTCAATTTGGCTCTTAATTGACCTTCAAACTTCTAATTTCTTTAATTTCACCCATGTTTTTAACCAAATTGGGTTCTTGAATTCGTGTTCCTTTTGCAAAAAGATCCTTGGGTTCTAAATTTCTTTAATTTGACCCTTAATTGACCCCTCAAACTTTGATTTTCTTTTAATTTATCTCTGATTTCACCCAATTGAATTTAAGAAATTAAATTTGGTCCTCTAAAATTTCAATCATCTCAATTAATCCTCAATTAAACTTCCAAACTTAATTTTTCACAAATTAAGTTCCTAATAAAATTAATTTAATCCATTAAAGTAATAATAAAGCCCTTGCACCAAATTAAATCTTTTAATTTGACTTAAAATAATTGTTAAACTTAATTAAATCTTTAATTGAACCCATGATTAAATCATAATTTAATTTGATCAATGTTTTTTCCACCTATCCAAAATAATACAACTCGCCTTGCCTATCATAATTTGTATTTTAAAATTTCCAATAATTATTAATAAATCAAACAAGGGTTTGTGCTTTAGCATCAGAAACACTATGGTTGCCATCATCCACCCAATCTCTGTTTTCTTCCATTCATGTCCAGAACAAGAATAAACCAGTGTCTATTGAAAAACATAAACAAAGCAGAAACACGGCACATACTAATATAACAGGTTACAAAACCTCCCACTAATCCCCAGCCAAGCCTGCAACCCATTCGAGGACCTCATCAACCCAGTTTGTGTCCTCCAACAACCATTGAAAAATTGAACAGATGAAAAACACAAGAGAAAGTAATTATCAGATTTTATTCTTTTTGAAAATAAGTTCATAATATAATTGCACCAGACACGTAATAAGACATTTATAAAATAATGGCTTTAGAATTGAATCTTCAATTCGTTTGTTGCAAAACAACAAATCTACGTCACAGGAACTACAACTTTCATCATTGGGTAAAAAATCACGAATCAAAAAACAAAAATGAATATATGGTGATCTGTGTCATTAGAAAAGGAACCTCCTTCCTGCCATGCATGCCAGCTGCTCAATTTCCAAGCCAAATAACCAAGTCCGGAATGGCAATAGAGGGATTTTTTCATCAACTTCGTTGAATTCTTGAGCTAAATCTCTGAGCAATATCTTCAAGTTTCCTTGTTTCACTCTATTTTTCTCTGTACATCCAATATAAAACTTCAATGTAGTGTCTTCGGTCTTGACTTTTCAGGCCTGCATTACAAAGTTGTGTCATTTGAGTACCAGAGGCAGACAATCAACATTGAAATAAATTTTAGAGCAGTAACGAAATCATAACAAAATCCCATCAGCAGATAGGCAGTTATTGATCTTGGATCTCACTGTCTCAACCATCATGGGTCTTGTATGGTTAGCTACATAATTCTAGATCATCGGAAGCTACCATATTATTCTCAAGCACAAGTGAGGGGCTTACTGCTGAATGAAGGATATGAAGAAGAATGACTGCTACACAATACAAACACAGAGATATAGCAGCCCCTGCTACAAAATTGTAAAACAGCCGCATATTGTCTTTTGTGGGTATGAAAACTGTCTTTAGCGTATTAGTCAATTCAAAAAGTCGATGAGATACCTGCAAAAGCAAGTAAAATAGTAGCACAAGAAAGATCGTCTTAGTTACTATTTCTATTTCTGATAACATTATGTGGTCAAGACCAAGTTTACTTACTAGGACATAGATGGCTGTTGTAAGCATGAAATTCAGTAATGGATATTCAGGAATAACAGAAAGAAGCCACTTAGGCTGTCCATTGGGCATGTCCGATCTGCAAATGCAAGGAAGTTAGAAACACATTTCTCCTAGCTCGATCAAAATAGAAATCAGTAAACTGCTGAATTCTTTCCCTTCTAATTGCTTATTATTATTATTTTTTTTTGAAAGAATTGATCCCTGCTGTGGTGTTAATAAGATTTTTTTTTCTGTGCATAATGCATAGCCGTAAAGTTTCAAACTTAATGATGCTTCATAAGCAAGCTAAAAATCTTTACCAATTGAATGGCTATTCCATTACCCCAAGTTCCTGAATTCAAAAATATATTCCCAATTTGTCCAGTCACTTATCGTGAAACCAGTCAGATATGCATTTAATAAATTGTACACTATTTTTTAAAATTAGTTAATTTTTTAATTATTCAGTACTAAATATGGATTTTCTTCACATCACTAGTTTATGCTCTTTTCTCACACAAGTCATTAAAGATTACACTTTGCATGACATCTTCAGAACTATCAAAATGTTGCCAAAAACACTTGCAATCACAAAATTCTTAAAGAAGTCCATAATCCATCACCCAAAAATGTACGTGGAAAGATGAGTGTTTGATAACTAAACTGGCATGCAATGTTTTAATATACAACCTTGTTAGAATTGCTCTAAAAAACAGCTAACAACCAAATTGGATCAACGTAGAGTCCAATAACGATATCATAGCTGGATTTGTTAGTTGCATTTTCAAAGTGCAGTTGCTGGTTTAGTGGTCTCTTGTGCTTTGTGAGGGCACCCATAAAAACTACTTTAAGAATATCTTTCTATAGTTTAAATTCAGTTAATTGTCTATGATGATAGAATGAAAAAAGGAGATGCAAATAAACAGAAGAAAAAAAAGGAACCAAATAGTTAATCCTCAAACCTCAACCAGATGTGGAACTGCGAAATATAGGTCTCCAAAGTTATCTTGCCCAGCCAACTGTGGATTTAAAGTAGCCCAATTAGGGAAAGTACAAAATTAGCATGGTTATTCATATTCAAACAAAAAAGCAAACTATGAGAAGTTACTGCCAATGAAAACATGTATACTGGGAAAGATAACATACGCAAAGAGAGTCAAAGAGAAACTCCTGAGCTGCTGAGTGCAATTCCGCAAGCAAATGTAAACACTGAATCACATAAAATTGATATTATAATAAGATGATGGAAGAGTAAATTAGACCAAATTACAAAATCAATATTCTGCAGACCACTCATTGAGCTCCATAAGCATCCTCCATCTATAATAGCTCTTAACAAGGGAAAATAAAATAAAATAAAAGGCATATAAACACAAATACCAACATATATCCTTGATACATACGTTATGGGGATCCATGATGTGTAGGGGTGGTACTTGTTGTATGAAACTTTGTCCAGCTTGTAAATACATTCATACCACAGATAACCAACCTTGAAAGGACAAAGAAAGAGATCAAAGCACCATCAGAGGATGAAAACAGATTATCAGAAATCTAAGGTAACAGTGAGTAGACATAATCACGCAACTCACAGATAATGAAACAGCTACTAGGCCTGTTTTGATTGAGAGTTTCTTCTTGATTTCAGATTCCTCCAACTTTTCCATCCACTTCTCGACCTGAAATCTCAAGATGTTTTAAAAGATTTAGATGTTGGGATAGCAAGAAGAAAGACTTAACATGACCACAGTTCAAGTGCTTACATTGGGGTGAAAATAAGCATATATCATCCCAATGATCCATATATAGCGATCAAGTCCCGATCTGAAGTGCCATTCATGCAGCCTAGGGAGGTCAGGCTTCGCAGGATCAGTATAGCCTGCCATAAAGATGTAGCTATTAAGCATATGCAGAAGAAAGACAATCATGACATTCCAACTGAACTTGAATCTTGCCACTTAATCAAGCTAAATTAACCAAGTTCCTGTTTTGGATAATTCTAAAAGAAACTTCTTCTTTTGACAATAAAAAAAAACATAAAAAATCAACTAACCCGTCAGATATACATGCAGAACAACAATCGAGATTAAGACCATTAAAATTATAACAGTTAAACAAACAACAAAAAGAAGATTCAGTTCAAGAAAGAACAAATAAAAACAAAAAACAAAAAAACTGCAACATTTTTTACTCAGTCCCATCTCATTGAAGTATATAAAGTGGAAATTCACTAAGCAAGCTCACCAAATGTCAAACAAAAATAGCCAAGCAAATGATTATGAACCAAAACAAGACAAATTATGTAAGATACTAACCTAATAGGAATGTTAATGGACTCCAGAGTATGTCAAAAACTCCAGGTGTTTCCCAAATCAAGATAACCATGAGAAAGCATGAAAGAATCTTCACAGCAATCACTGAGCTATTCTCATTATACTTGTTAAAAATACCAAGGACTCCATAGACCATTACAGTAAATAACGTGTGCATTGGACAAATATAATACAGCATGTAGTCATTGTTAAGGACAATACAGCAAAACGCCACAAAGAGATTGAGCCGCCACATCATCTGCACCAAGGAACATGTATTTAAAATCATTTTTATAGGTAATGTATAAAAAAAGGGGGGGGGGGGGCATGCTATTATGGAATAATATATGGTTTGGAATCGATGACCTGTGCAAACCGAGCTACGCTGAAATCCTTTCTAATGTAATAATAAGAGAAGTTGCCAAACCCAGTCATCCAGACATATGCGGCAATAAAGACACGAATTGCATTGTATATCTCTGTCGCAGCAAAATAATGGTACATCAAGAATATGACCTGTTTCAGGAAAAGAAAATAAAAAAGAGAGTTAGTGCAGCCTCAGACACTTTGCATGGCTAATTTATTATACACAACAAATGCAGCAAATAATTAATTTTATATGTGGAGCAAGCAGTGTGGACAATCTCTAATATCCAACTAACACATCCAATTAACACATTATGAATATCAAACTGATTACATTTGAATGATTGAAAGCAAATTCATGTAGCATTCTATGCAATGATTTTGTGATTTCTTGGAATTCTACCAGGATGGAGATGCACTAACTAGAAGAATAAAAGATCAAATATTTGAGACGAGTTCCTGCCTAGTCAGTCTGAAATCCTAATAAAATCAATAAAAAAGTGAGAATAATAACACTACCTGTGGCCATATGAAAATACATAGAACAAAAACACAAATATGCCCAATACATTAATTGCAAAAAAATTTGGTGATTAACAAAATGAATTCCAAAGTAAGAAGTATGAAAGAGGAAAGATGCAGGTGTGCATTTTGTTCTCTGTTGTAAACCAAGCATAACTTTATAAAAATTCTAGAACTTTTATGAATTTTGCAGTCATTAAATTCCTATACAAGTTAAAAGCTTCAACAAGAAAACCTTACCTGCATCCACCCTTTCCACTCCTCAGTCTGATGCCGGTTAAGGTAAAGTGTGGATTTTCCGGTAAAAGTTGACTTGTCAGTATGTTTCCTCAATGAAGTCATTGCTGATACTATGATGAGAAGAAGGTAGAGGAAGACAAAAAGGTCACGGTTGTAGTTCTGTCCAGAGAACATCAAACCCAAAATAAAATAAGAAAGGATTGGCATAACTATACTTAAGCAGAGCATTTCATTGCAAAGCTGTCAGCGATGAAATCATGATAGTAAATAAACACATGACCAATGAACCTGCAAAAAAAGTACCTTCGTAGATTCTCCCAGTATATTTGTGCGATCACAGATATAGAAGTACACCAAAACTGCACCAAACTCAGACCTACAAGAATTTGCATGGTAAAACAAGAGAAAAGAGAAAGCAAAGAGACAACACAGACATCTATTCATTATCTAGAAAAATTTACAGCTTACATTACTCTCAATGTTGTTCGGTTTTCTAGCAAGAAAGAGTCATCCATGGTCATAAACCTGGAAGACAATAAAGTATGGAAATTAAGAGAGAAACTTTTAGAAAATTCGTATATAACTCCATGAATATACTGAATAATGTGAAATGCAACCTAATTAAGTTCATTTTGGTGGCAGAACTATGAAATTTGGCAGATGCTGATCTAGGAAGGCCTCCCTCCAGCAAAACAGCCCGATCATCTTCCTTGATTGTCTCCTTTTCCAAGTCAAGCAGATTATTGTCTGAATGACTGTATATCAGATAATTCAGTTGATTAGCATAAGAAAATATTTGAAAAAAACATTGTCCATTGCGTGCCACAAGTAGAAGCTAAGTAGTTCAATCAACATCCAATCACACATTGCTAGTTTAGATTCTCTTGACTGGAACCAAAAAAAAAAAAAAACGTAACAAGGAGGACTTTAGTATCAGCAAACTTCAATTAAATGACAGTTACCAATCTACTCTAGCAAATCATCAGTTATACGATCATAAGGGAGCAATCTTAACCAACTAATTAGTTATCCAAGCAGCCAGGCAATCCACACTGAACAATCATCTTGCACAGGTTAAAATCTTCAATATAAACACCAAGAAAGCATTTGGATGATGTCCTCAAAATCGACAAACACTTTTCTTCATTAAAGTGTCCTCAATGCTAGTGTCAGTTCATAGATCAAAAATATAATTACATGGAAAAAAAAAACAAATCCATATTTCATCATCTGAAACACGGAATACAATAAAAAAAAATCAATGGAATAATTGATTAAACTCACAGTTTGGAAAGGGATGAAGTTTTCTTATACTCTAGGAACTCCGAATAAATCCATGCCACAAAAATGGGAATAATTCCTAGCAAAAACGCAACCTGATACAACAAAGAGACAGATAAGGAAATCCTGGTACCACCCTGGAACATATGCACAGCTACATTGCGAATCAACTTGTTAGCTGAAAATGAAGATTGATGATAAGAAAAAAAAATGAGAATGCGGAAGAAAAGGTTACCTGTCCAGCGCTGATGATGGGGCCATCCGATACCACCATTTTTGGATCCTTAATCAATTAATTTAATTCAAATCAAGAAACAAAGTAAGATCCCGAGGGAGGCCAGCATAATAGGCTTAGCAACAGAGAGAGAGAGAGATCGACCTGTATTTTGTAAGCAAAGAGTTTGCTTAAAGAAATAGAAAAAATATTGAGAGACAGAGGAGAAGTCCCTCTCACCTCAGATCACCTCACTACCCTGACACCTATTCACATTCCCATTCCTTCCCAGCGACGGTTAGTGTCCTCGTTTGCTTTCTCTGTCTCTGTTGCTCTTTTCCTTCCAATACTCAACAAAAATATTTTTGGGCTTAGTGCAATGTCTGTGGAGGAATAATTAAATAATTCGCTGTAATCATTGTTTCTTTCATTGATCTTGTACTTTCTTATTATTTTTGTTTTTTTAAGTAATCAGAAATTTGCAAGAGTAAATAATAATATTTTAGTTCGTTTATATGCTTCTTCTAGGAGGGAAAAAAAATAAATACCAAAACAAAATGTCTCTGCATGGAGGAATGTTTTGAACGGGATCTCTCTTTTTTGAAATATAGTTGTGGTTATTTTTTAAAGTGTTTTTTGTATTAAAATATATTAAAATAATATTTTTTTAAATTATTTTTAAAATCAACGTATCAAAACAATCCAAAACATATAAAAAAATTAATTTTTAACAAAAATAAAAATTGAATTTTTTAAGAAAACGGTTTGCC
>Ga0307514_10006410_pt1 | contig 10259 bp, 2 predicted proteins | sample 16_EM_MG_FD_203088 | JGI IMG/M metagenome (GOLD analysis project Ga0307514, IMG submission 203088) | Populus trichocarpa ectomycorrhiza microbial communities from riparian zone in the Pacific Northwest, United States - 16_EM | ecosystem: Host-associated > Plants > Roots > Unclassified | place... | reverse complement strand
AGCTGAATTATTGGAAGCTCTTGGATTTGCAAGGGCCTTGGAAGTATTAGGAATGAAGATCAACAGATAGAAAACGAGACGAAGAAGATGTTGAAGGAGATGCTGTTTAGTACAATCCTTCTCCATAAAAGTTAGCTGTAGATTTTATAATAGGACTGATGAGCTTAGTGGTAAGAATAAGACCATTTTCCTCTCCTTTTATAGGCCTCCCATAAATTTGGATTCCAGTGGTGGGTCACGTACCAGTTGAATTTTCTGACAGAAACGTCCTTGTTTAAAAAAGAAAAAGGATTGATCTGACCATTAGCTGGTCGGTTCTGCAGTTGCGTTGGTTTGGAAATAAAAATTACCTGATTTGTCGGAAGTTCCAAACCACCATTACCAAATAAAAGCTTTCTGTGCAGAATTAGACAGTATCATAGTTAGACAAACCACTGTACTATGATATCCACTGTTAAGACTTTGGAGTAAACTATCAAAAAGATGACCTGGACAACTATTGGAAGTTTCGTGATTCTGTAAAAATAATCGTTGGACTGTTTTTGATATCAATTGCAGATATCATATCCTCTTACTCGCTTTTACAAACCCATCATTACCTCGCATATCATATCTTGCTTTCAAATTATGAATAATGATATGTAGTTATCTGTAATCTATGCCAGACAAGATTAATATTTATTGATCCAAACAATTTGAATTTGAAATGAGAAAAGTCCTTTTTTTTTTATTTTCTGATTCTTATAATCAAAATAAAATATATTCTTTGTTGTCTTTTTTTGAACCTAAGAAATTTTTCTTTGTAATAAATACTAATTAGGTTTACACCCTACACTAGAAGCAAACAAAAATCACAAAAAACCTAATGATGCTCTAAGAAAAACTCAGAAGAAATATATCAACCCCGTTTTTCAAAAATAAAAGACCATCATGTAAACCCCAAAGAGAGGTTTGTCACTAACCCTTTTTACATAAAATGTCTAGACTAACACTCTCTTGAAAATGTCTTAGGGAGGTCGCAAGTCATGTTCTATTCGCACATGATCATGTATTTAAAAAAAAAAAACAAAATGTTTTTAAACTTACATCGAGATATATAGTTTCTTTAACAACATGAATGTCAATCCAAGTTTAGAATGTGCAAGGAATTCATTTAAAGCAGGGAGTTTATTGTAAAATTGAGACATCACAATGAAAGGAGTTTCATCACAACCAAAGAAGAAGAACCGATAAGATCGTAGGTTGGGTGGAAATTGTCACTCTCCAAGCAGCAGTAGATGGTGTCGAGTCCCTAAAAAACAATAAACTGGAAGGCGAGATCGCAAACTGGAGGCAAAATCATAGGGGCAATTTGTCACTCTTTAAACGATAATAGATGGCACAAAGTCTCTTAGGATGGTAAACACATATGGCAATAATTATTGTATAAGGCTTAAGCAGCATCATGACAAAGAGTAAAATATATATAGTAAAAAATTTAGGAGTAGCTAACTGGTAATTAAAGAAAATTAAAGATCTTAAAATATATATAGATTCTGAAAATTCAGATAAAAAATTAGTTATACTCAAAGAAAGAAAGAACGTTTCACTCTTATAGCATCTTTTCTTATAAATTGTTACTTTTGTTATATATTTTTCTTCTAAATTGATTTTTGTGATTACCATTAATTATCTCCTAATTGTTCTATTTATTTATTATTATTATTTTAAAAAAATCACCTTGTAAAAAAAGTCGAGGTCGGTCCCAAAAATAAAAAATACATCGATTTGATCATTTGTAAAAAATTAGCATCGATTCCTTAAAAAAAGTATATTTTCTTAAAAAAATATTAAACTTCAATATTAACGCGTGGGATTTCATGAATGTACTGTGGACCAAAAGACAAATCACTGTGGACTTACTGTACATATATGCATTGTGGACTAAAAGACAATTAACTGTGGACTTGCATAGTTGCTTTGCTATATATTAAAACGAATGGAAAAACACTGTAGATTTATTGTGGATATAGACACATTGCACTGTGGACAACATTGTAACCATAGAGTATTTGCACTTTGAACGGCACTGTAACATCCTAGAAGGCGTTTCTTTCGTGTGTTTTTAATCAAGAATTACGGCTGGAGGCATTACCTTCTCTGGCAAAAGCCACTGGGTCTGGCTTTAGTAGCCGGACCCAATGCTGTTGGGTTTGGTTGACAAGTCAGACCTAGAATATTTTTAAAAAGTGCCAATAGTGTTGGATCCTGTCTCCCAGCAAGACCCAACAGAGTGTTGGAGTGTGGCGCTACAATGTCGTCCATAGTCAAACACTCTGTATCCACAGTCAAATACTCGTTTGGGTCTGGCTGGGAAGCAGGGCCCAACACTATTGGCACTTTTTGGAAGTGTTTTGGGTTTGGATTGTAAACCAGACCCAACAGCGTTGAGCCCGGCTACCAAAGCCAGACCCAACGACTTATGGCAGAGAAGGCCACTCCCCCAGCCGCAATTATTGACTAAACACAGGAGCGTTGGGTCCTGCTGACACCATGACCCAATGGTGTTGGGTCCTGCTCAACCTATTGGAGTTGGGTCCTGCCCCAAGCAGGACCTAAGAGCTGGGGGCGTTGCCTTCTCTGCTAAAAGCTTTTGGGTCTGGTTTGGCAGCCAGACCCAACGCTCAAGCCAGACCCAAAACACTTTCAAAAAGTGCCAAAGCGTTGGGTCCTACCTCTCAGCAAAATCCAATAACGTTAATTTGTTTAATTTTTAATTTTTTAAATAACTTTTGACAAGCCAGACCCATAAATTTGAAAATTTTTAATTTTTTGATTTACTTTAAATTCATATTTTTTTTTGGTATTTTGGTATTAATTTTTAAATAGTTTTTTTTAATATATATTAAGATTGTGTCTGGCTGCGAAGCGAGACCCATGAAATTTGAAATTTTAAAAAAAATATTCTTTACTTCAAATAAAGTTTTTTTAAAAAAAACTATATTGACATTGTATTTAGCTGCGAAGCGAGACCCATGAAATTTGAAAATTTTAAATTGTTTTATTTACTTCAAATAATTTTTTTAAAAAAAAAATATATTGACATTGTGTCTGGCTGCGAAGAAAGACCTAGGAAATTTGACAATTTTAAATTTTTTCCTTTACTTCAAATTAATATTTTGATGTGATTATATAAAAAATAGATTTTAAAAAATAAAAAATATGATCTTAATATATTTTTAAAAAAATATTTTAAGATATTTCTAAATTTATTTTTTTTCCTCTTGAAATTTGTTTTGCAGGACCCAAAATAGCTTTGAGTCCTACCAGGTGCATGACCTACAGTAACTCTGGGTTCTGCTGGTGCAGACCCAAAATTGCTTTGGATCCTGACGTGTACAGGACCCAATATAACATTGGGTCCTGTCGTTGCTGAACCCAAGTGGATGTTGAGTCCTACCGGTACAGGAAGGTTTGCAGACTTTGAAAGCTATCTAAGGGCGTGAGCAGTCTTCTAGGGCTTGGTCGAAAACCACGGCACGAGTAGAATGAAAAGAAAAGATCAGACTCGTTCACAAGAAAAGCGAAGACCGAAAATGCCTACTCCCCAAGTAGGGCTATTCAAAGCAATCCACCCAAGGACATCGACATAGGAAGATTGTAAAAAAAAAAAAAACAATTGATTTCCTTTGGTGGATGGATTGGGAATCCATGTTATCACGTACGTGAGAATTCAATCCCCCATTCCTCTATATGCCTCTGCACATCGTAAATATATATATCTTCTTCACTACAGTATAACACCACCATTAAATATTAATGGAAGACCATTGATCAATAACGACGACTAGCTTCGAGACTTAGCAACCATATCAAATTAAATTTCTTTGTTGTTGCTTTCTCTTATTTAAATTTATTTTTCAAAATAAATTGATAAGGTTTTTTTTATATTATACAAAAGTTGGGTTGAATTTCCTAATTAAATCATGTTTGATTTTGCGTTTCAAAAATTCTTTGAAAAACATTTGACAATGTTTAAGTTTTTTTCTTTGCTTCAAATTAATATTTTTGTTATGTTTTTGTATTATTTAAAAAAAAATATGTTGAGATTGTGTCTGGCTGCGACGCCAGTCCCAAGAAATTTTAAAATTTTTAATTTTTTTCTTTACTTCAAAATAATATTTTCTTCATGTTTTTGTATTATTTTTAAAATATTTTATAAAAAAACAAATTTTAAAATTGTGTCTGGTTGAGAGGCGAGACTCAAGAAATTGAAAATTGTTTTCATTTTTTGTCTTGAAATTAATATTCGTGTGATATTTTTTTTCTTTACTTCAAATTAATTTTTTTTTTTTATGTTTTTGTATTTTTTTTTTAAATGTTGGCATTGTGTTTGACTACAACGCCAAACCCAAGAAATTTTAAAATTTGAATTTCTTTCTTTGTTTCAAAATAATATATATTTTTAATTTTTTTCGATTTTTTTAAATATATATTTTAAAAAAAATATTAAGATTTTGTTTGGTTGAGTAAATAATTCTCTAATATTGTCATATTAAAGTTGATAGAGCTCTCAATAAATTTTTGATTCATATCATATACTTTATAAATTTTTGGTATTATATAAGAGATTTTATTTTGGGTGAATACAATACCAAGGCAAACCCATGAAATATCCCTTATCAATGAAAGATAGACAATATGTAACTTTATTGAACTGGAAAAAACTGTGTTATAGACCTCTTTTTTTCAGTAGATTATCTCGAAGAAGGATTCCATTTTTTTTATATAGCTTTAGATCTTGCTGGGTGCAGGACCCAAAATACCTCCGGGTCCTGCCGGGTGTAGATCCCACAATTGCTTTGGATCCTGACGTGTGCAGGACCCAAAATAGCTTTGAGTCTTGCCTGGTGTAGGACTCAATTGGGTGTTGGGTCATGTCGGGTGCATGACCCAAAATAACTCTGGGTCCTGCTGATGTAGGATCCAAAATTGCTTTGGATCCTGGCATGTGCAGGACCCAACATAGCATTAATTGGGTCCTGTCAGTGCTAAACCCAAGTGGGTGTTGGGTCCTACCGGTGCAGGACCTTGAGTGCAGGACCCAAAGTAGTAATAACAATAATAACCTCCCACACACAACGACCCAACAGCTTGGATTTAACAATTATGGGCCCAGACTCCCACCTCACTAGGACCCAACAACATTGGGTCTCAGAACCAGGACCCAACAACTTTGGGCCCTTCCTCCCACCTACAATGACCCAACGCCCAATTGGGCCTTGCTGTCATCAGGACCCAACAGCTTTGGGCCGCCCTACCACCATGACCTAACACCTAATTGGACCCTTTTGCCATCAGGACCTAACATCTTTGGACCCTTTTTCTAACCAGGACCCAACAGCTTGGGCCATGTACAAAACAACACCCAATGCTTTGGGTCCTGCTAGAAGGCCAGGCCCAACAGCGTTGGGTGGGTCTGTTTCATTCAAAATCTGAGCATGCAATTGACCCGGAGTAAACCAGTCGACTTACCAGGTTAACCCAAAACTCGGGTGATCCGGAAAAAATTTGAAAAGAACTTTTTTTTTAAAATATGTTTTTTTTTCCTACACTAGACCCTTTGTTTTTTCATAGTTTTTAAATACAAAATAAAGTGACATGACGGGTTAAAAAACAAAAAATAAAAAAAATATTCTTTATTTTATTTTATTTAGGAGCTCTTTTAAAAAATTTTAATTATTTGAAATGAAGCTAACCAAAATATATGACCAAAGTACGAGAACTGCTTTCTTTTTTACTTTTGAATATTGCAGATGTCAGCATTAGATTTAAGAGGAAAGAAATAAAAGGTGACAAAAGTTCAAATTACTTTAGCATACCGTAAGTGATTCTTACAATCTTAAATTTTCAAAGTTCCCCGTACAAGTTATATGGCAATCAACAGTAAAAAAAAAAAAAAAACCTTCAATGAGTGAGCGAAACCCGTGTATCATGTTCTTGCATTGATTTGAAATATTACATTACACTCAAAACATTCATGGTGGTGATGATATGGGACTACCATCTCACTTCACTATTCATCTAACAAATATAAAGAAGAATACAGAGTAATTTGGTCATGGCTTTTACAAGCTGCTAAAACAAAGGACGACTTGCACAGACCTGGAATTAGAAGAGAAACTGTAGCAGTAAAAGAAACTGATGCTGCTTTGTCCTTTCTTCTCCTCTTCTTGTCACTAACTTATTTTGTTCCACTCTGTCTTTTTTCCTTTCTTCTCACGAGTTTCTTCTCTCCAGTGTTGGATTCCTTTTTTATAGGTGCATATTAATCCTTTCATAAAAGAAAATAAATCCCTGCACTTGTTAGGATTCTATATTGGAAATTTGTTTATACGTTGACCATCAATCCTTCTTTTCTTGATTTATGAAGAGAAAATCAGAGATTGAAATTTGAATCTTGAATCAAAATGGAAGGCTAAGCTGCTGGTCTTGCAGGGAGGCTGATTGAGGGGGTATGTTTGACATGAAATATATAGCTGATTCTGAGAATTAAAGCCTGATTTCTTGTATCATGGTTGTAGCCAACATATAAGACAACATGCTCTTTGCTTGATTCATAGAGATAGGATCAGATTTTAAAAGCTAAATCTTACATCAAAATGAAAAGGATGGTTGTTGATCTTGGAGGGAGGCTGATTGAGTGGGCATGTTTGACTCAGAATCTGTAGTGAATCTTAGAAGTTAAACTCTGATTTCTTGCACCAAGATTGTAGCTAACATGTTAGAAAACACGTTTCTTTCATTTTTATGCCACCAATAGATTCAATTTGGACCAACATCAAGCCCTTAATTGGTGTGAAAAATAGTCATTTCTACCTTTTGGCCCAGAAGTCAAACTCTAATTTCTTACACCAAGATTGTAGCTAACATGTTAGAAAACACGTTTCTTTCATTTTTATGCCATCAATAGATTCAATTTGGACCAATATCAAGCCTTTAATTGGCTTGAGAAGTAACCGTTTCTATCATTTTGCCCAGAAGTCTGCAAAGATCATGAACAAAACAGCATTGTTTCCTTCAAAACTTCAACAGCTTGTTCTTCTCTAATTTAAGTAAAACTCACTATTTCACTAAGAGTGAAACGGCTTTGTTTTTTTTTTTCCCCAGCAGAATTAGGTTTCATCTCTGATTTAATTTCGCCAAACTCCATCATAGTCCCTCCATTTCCGTGCATATTGCTGCTTGGTTCTTGGTCTTTCAATTTCTTATTTTTGGTCAATTTCCATCTTTTTTCCTAATTTCTTTCAATTCAGCCCTTGATCGAAATTAAATCTACCTCTAAATTCTTTGCTTTACTTATTTTGGTCCTTGGTCCTCCAATTCTTCATTTTTAAATCAACTTCAAATTTCAAATTTTTCTTTCAATCAAGCCCTTAATTAATATTATAACTGGGCTAATTATTCCAGATTCATCCTTGAACCTTAATTTCTTTCAATTTTAGCCAAATGAAACAAATCCAAGCCCATTTCTCTTTAAAAATTTTCAAACTTTATTTTTATTGAAGGTATTCAAATATAGGCCGAATTGCAACCCCAGCTACACCCATTTTTGTATTTTTTATATTTTCAAGATTTCTTGCACACAAAAATTAAATAAAAATAAAAAATAGATAAATTTATTGAAAAGGCATTATTTTTAGATTTTTTTTATTATATATATATATATATGCGCGCGTCAAATTGAATGACAACAACAACGCAAACATCTGGGAAAATATTGTACCCAAGCAAACTTGTGCAGGCTAGTGAGCTTAGTGGTGTGAAGAAATTAAGATGAAAGTTGTCAATAGGGAAGTTAAACCTCGAAAGAAATATATATCTATATTTCTATCAAGTGGGCATCCGACTCGCTATCTAATTTCTATTGTATATTATTGTTGCACCACTCTTGCAAAATTCTCTGCTCTTGAATCTTGAAATACTTGTGCATAAACATATTTTCCTCCTCAAAAGACTCTTACAAATGTTGTTTTTCACTTTTGAATCTCAGAAAACTCCAACAAGTTTTCTATAAAAAAAAACAAATTTGAATCCTAAACAAGTCTTTTAAAATTTCAAAATTCCACAATGAAGTTAGTTGGTGCCTTTGATTTGACTTGATAAGGTTGGTGATTTTAGATTTGACTTGGTTTTAATTTTAAATTGAGATTGGTTTTCTTCGATTTTACTTTATAAGATTGGTCACCTCTAATTTAACCTAATTTTTTATTTGACCTGATGAAGTTGGTCAATTAATTTTAATTTCAAGATAAGGATCGATGGTCATCTCATCTAATTTTAAGTGGAGGTTAGTCTAATTCAATCTGCCCCATTTGATTTTTTATTTTTAGAGTCGGTTACTTCTCGACTCGACAGTTTCTCAAAGTTTTTTTTTTTTTTATTTTATTTTAGTCCAACTCACAAAGAATCCTTATAATGAAGGTGATTTTGTTTTGCTAAAGAGATGATTTCTCCGAGAAGAAGAATGTATTATGAAAATATAAAATGCACAGCATGTCGTCCATGGTGAAGCTGAAGTACTGACTTCAAGCCCATGGTGAGGCTGAACTTATTGCAAGCATAAAAGGTTCAAAATGAAAGTAGAGGAATCGGAATGACATTTTAATTCTAATACTATTTTTGGAATAATAATAAAGAATAATCAAAATAAAATTTAGGAAAAATTAATGTAAACCTCCTAAGGTTTAAGTAATATTTTCTTTCAAATTAAATAGGATTTCATAATTAAATAATGAAATTAGTTTTAATTGCAAGAATATTTACCCAAAGTGCCTTTATAAGTGGAAGAAGAAAATAGAAAAACAAATCCAAATTAGCTCAGAAAATAAAAAAACACAATAGAATTAATAGGATATAATCCAACCTTAATCCCATATTTCTTTTATACATATATTATCAATTCATGATTCAACAAAGAATCTCAAGTGAGTATAAAAGGCGTCATAAGAGTAGCAATAGAACCAGCTCAGCCGCATCTTCTTCCCCGCCACCAAACCTAGCCATTTTCTCCACCATCTAAGCTGTGACAAAACTGAGACTAACACAACCCAACCATCAAATCTAGGATAGCATATAGCTATGCCTTCGTTTCCACCACCATAACAGCAAAATCAAAAAACTCAAACCACTAGTAACCCTTCACAATAACCACCATTCTTCAGCCATCAATAGCCACTATCCAAACCTCCACCAACCCGAACTAGTCCATCTCCTCGGCACCAACCAGATGTGCACACAAAACCACAACGCCTAATTTTATTTATAGCATATTTAATTAGGGATTTACTTTTTGTTTCCTAGGCTCCCTTTTTTTTATATAGAAATTTGTTAATTATTTATGGTTTTATTTATTTATTGATGGGTTCATTTTGTTGTGAATGTTTTTAATAAAACACGGATTTGTATGCTAATAGATAATTATAGTGTTTGATTTTTGTTTCCTATTTCTAGTACGAAATTGACGATAAATTTAATTATAACGTGGAGATTTTATGTAAATTTTGATAGATTTTGAGAGAGAGGAGGAGATGAGATTTTAATTGAAGAGAGAAAAAAGAAGAATTATATTTTTGAGATATAGGTTGTGAATAAATAGGGGCATTTTTATCTTTTAATCAAAGTAAATTTTTAAATGTAAGAAGTGTTATCAGGTTAAAATAAAATATTAATTAAAGATTAAAATATAATCACAAAAATATTGATGGCAATACAAATAATAAAATGATTGTTGAAGATAGTCGAGAAGGAGAAGTAGATTATGAGATAGTGACAATATTATAATAATAATGTTAATATATTTTAAAAGTTATGTCAACATTACAGCTGGTGGTAGGGAAATGATGGTAGAATATGGACATCAACAATAATAATAATATTTTTTTATTAAAAAATAATATTTTAATTATCATGATGATGGTTGTCTCATGGTTGAAGGGGTGATAATGATAAAAATAGTAAATATATAATAAATAAATAAAAATATATCATTTTAAAAAAATAAACTAATTCATATTCCTAGTTTTTATTCTTATCTTCCCTCATGATAAAAAAAAAAAAAGTTTAATTTTCTGGACCACTTTTTATTTTTATTTTCACTTCATTTCAACCAAATACTTGTACAACCTCATAATGAAAGAGGAAAAACAAGATCCTAAATTAAGGTACATACTAAAACTGGTATCCTGTAAATTCGTGTAACAATAAAATTGTTTATTTTT
>Ga0307514_10006409_pt1 | contig 10259 bp, 9 predicted proteins | sample 16_EM_MG_FD_203088 | JGI IMG/M metagenome (GOLD analysis project Ga0307514, IMG submission 203088) | Populus trichocarpa ectomycorrhiza microbial communities from riparian zone in the Pacific Northwest, United States - 16_EM | ecosystem: Host-associated > Plants > Roots > Unclassified | place... | reverse complement strand
CGTATATTTTTGAAAAAAATCTCTTATTATTTTTTCTCAATATTTTGCATTACTCTTTCCGGAATTCTTTCTCACTACAAAGCATTTTTTACTGTACATGATAACTAGAATCCACTGATCTAAGTTATTATATAGAAGCCAAAATGAGATTTCACTATACTAAGCCCCTGTTCTAAATAGTGGACAAAAAAGACATTGTTCTAGGCTTTCTTGGCTTGAAATGTTGTTTTCCTGAAAATCTTAAGTGATTATTTTAGAACTTTTATGTTTTTTTTTATTACTTTGATCCCTGAAGCTCTAGGTTTGTATATATTAAACAGCTCCTAAACTTCATTTGTGTTATAACAAGCCAGGTCCTTGAATATAAAAGAAGAGAGAAAAGCTTGTAGGAAAGAGAGGGGGTTTGATTTTTTGGATTTCAAGGGTGGAATTGAAATTTCTTGAGGTTTAAAATAGGTTCTTACATAATTATTTTTAGATGAAAATTATATCGAAAATGGGTGTCGGGGGGCAAAAACAACGGCCCCTATATTTTTTATGACGAACGATCGACGTAAATTATAAACAATGGTGTCAAAATTGCAGCACCGTGCTTGGTGGCAACGTGTCAATCATCATGGATGGCACGTAATCTATTTTTTTTTTTTAAATTCCCGAGTTGATGCGCGCAGCTCAGGCACAGTACGAGCTTCATATTGATTATTTTTATTTCATTAAGTTTTTTAAATTAATTAGAATGTCGAGTACTAGATTTGGTAAGTTGACGGTATTCTGCTAGTATTTCTATACTTAAGTCAGTGAGTCCGTACTGAAATGTATTGAATGTTAGAAAAAGTTCGAGAACAAAATGCAAAAATGCTAACAAAATAGTGCACTCTTGAAATTATGCCCTTGCTGACTGATGAGAGTTGATTAATGGAAAGACAGGTCGACCGAACGGCAAGAAATTTTGAGCTGTTGTTGCTCGCCGAGGAGGGAAGGCCGGGGACGATGGAGACATGCATATGACAAACAGGAAGCAAAGCAGCTGAGTGTTGGCGTAGAACTTCAAACTCGATCTTGATTTGCTAGTTAATTCCATTTTATCGTTAACATAATCAGCCCTTTGTTGTTTTCGTGATGATCATAGTTGTTGTCGTTGTCTCTCTCTTTTAATTTAAGGTGGTGTTTGATAGTGTAGTCTAATTATATTTTTAAAAAGATTGAGTATTAATTTAGTTTTAAATTAGTTTTTTTAATTTTTTTAATGTGTTGTTATTAAAAATAAATTTTAAAAAATAAAAAATATATTATTTTAATATATTAATTAATTAATGAAATTATTGGGTTCATAGTATACCAGGGGCAACATTTAATTAATATTTTAACTGTTGTGTGTTAGTAAAGGGTGATGATATAATTTAACATTTAATTAATTAGTGAAAAAATTTTGTTCGCTGTCTTTTTTTGTTCTTTGTTATGTCATTTTTCTTTATGAATGACATGTGTCATCTAAAAATGTTTGATTTATCGCCAATGGTTCTTTTTTTTTCCTCTTCATTTCTCTCTCCTACACGGAGAGATGCACTTTGATCCTCATTTTTATTTATTTTTCAGATTTGGTCCTTTTAGTTTTAATTGTTTATTTTTTCATTTTCTCTTTTATTAAAGTTTTATTATTTTTAGATTTAATCATTCAATTCTAATTTGTATATATACTATTTTTTGTTCGGTCCTTTTACTTTTGATTTCTTATTTTGTTTATTTTCTCTTTTGTCAAAGTTTTTATTCTTTTAATTTTATCCTTCGAATCAATTTAATGATTTTTTTTAATAATAATAAAAATTTTAATTTGGTCATTCTTCTTATGATTTCTTGGTTTTTTTCCTAGGTCTTTTTGTCAAAGTTTTTATGGTTTTTGATTTTATCATTCAAATCAAATTTATAACTTTTGTTTTTTCAACAACAACAATAATGATTGTAATAATAATAATAGTAACGGTAATGGTAGTGGTGGTGATGGTAGCAGTAGTAGAGGTAGTAGTAATAAATAATAATAATAATAATAATAATAATAATGATGATATAGTAACATTAGTAATAATAATACTAATAATAAAAGTAATAATGCTACTAATAGTGATAATATATAGTGAGATAATAGTTTATTATGATTGTAATAGTGCTAATGATAGTAATAATTGTGATAATAATCAAAATAATAATGATAGTAATAATGATAGTTGTAATGATAATGATAGTAATAGTGATAGTGATAATATTAATAATTGTATCCTTCAAAACAAGTTTATGATTTTTGTTATTTAAGTAATAGTAGTAGTAGGATGAGCAATAATAATAATAATAATAATAATGGTAGTGGTAACAATAATTATGGTGATGATAGTAATAATTATGATAATAGCAGTAATAATAATCAAAATGACCTTGGAATAATACGTCTTAGTATATTAGTTATTTTTTTCTTCAATTTAACCTTTTCATTGAAAATTTTTGTTCTTTTTTCTTATATTTTTTTGTTCATTGTCCTTTTGGATAAGTGTTATTCCTTTTCGATTTAGTCCTTCAATTTCAATTTTTCATATATTTCTTTGTTTATTTGGTCTTTATTTTTTGGATTTCTTTTTTGTACTTAACTTTTTTATAAAAGTTTTATTGGTTTTTGAGCTCACCCATCAATCCAAGTTTATTGTGTGTTATTTTTTTCAATTTTTTCCTCTTCCTTTCTTTTATTTATTTTTCTTTTTTCTTGAGTTATTTTTGTTTTCAATTAAATCCTACAATTGAAAAAATTTAGTTGCCCTTTAATTTATTTTTTAATTTGATTTTTGTCTTTATTCTTTTAATTATTATTTTTTATTTTAGATCTTTTTGTGTAGTTAATTTTTCTTCCCGTTATGTTCTTCCATATTTGTTAACCCAGTCCAATTTTTTTTATCTTTTCGTTTTTACAATTTCATGCTTCTATTGTTTTTTTCCGAGGTATCGTAATATTTTTAAAAATAAATATTCAATTAATATTATTATCTTTTTTATTATTTAATTAAGATAAAACGAACTCGTTAATCTTTTTTATTATTCAATTAATAGGTGTTATCACTCGAATCAGATTTCACCATGCTAGAATTATTGGATAATGTATAATTAGTCTAATTCCATCATTTTAGGGGACGCTAGGAAAGACACGGAATGGAAGGCTGCCAGGTGCCAGCTTCCTCCAAACTGGCCATGAAAAATGACGAGGACTGCGAACTATTTCAACTGTTAGAAATAGTAAGGGAAAACTGGATATAATTCTTGTTGTCCCAGATTAAATAATTGTCTTTGTTCCATTTTCTACATCACCATCAAAAGCCTAGCATTCGGCATTAACAACTTGTACCTTGTAGCAAATTTTCCAACGTCTGATGGACTCTAATTTGTATACTGCATGCATCCATTGCATCTACTTTCATGTTCATATTGCTCTAGAGTGTGAAGAACTAATGAGAGAATCGGAGATATTTGGATTGGAGCCTCTTCCAAATTGAAGACATGTTTTTAGTCATATGGAAAATGATCTGAAAGCTTAAAAATGGTGTACATGAAGGCTTAGACTCACGTTCAACAGCATTACAAGCTTTAAACCACATCTACATCAAACTAGCCTGAAAGATAAGATGGTTACAACGAAATTAATTGTCTCAGTCATCATCGATGTAAATGGTTTCTTGCTGAAAAAGGCCACCAAACACCTTCCGCACTTCTGCCTTTGACTCTGTCTCTTTAGCCTTCGGCTTTGGCTCCTCCTTCGGTTTCAAAGCACGAGGTTTAGGTGAAGGCTGTTTAACTACAGCTTTCTGGACCGGCAAAGAACGAGCCTTGGCTTGTCCCCTGACAGTTGCGAGCTGCACTTTTGTATTTTCACTAGTCGTTTGAACCGCAGTTGATAACTGGGAGCTAAGTTTTTCCCAAGAGAACCCTGAACTAACTCCTGTTGCTTTACTCAAGAAGTTTTCCACTGACGCCCCTGCAGCCTCGGCCTTCCCCTGGGCTTCTTCAGCTAGACTAGCAGCTTTAGCTCCTTGCTCTGAAAGCTTTTTCACTTCATCTCCCAGCTTTTTGGCTGCCTCAGCTGCCTCGGATGCTTTCTCAGCAGCTACCCTTGTCTCTTCCTCTGCTTTTGCCTTTGCAAGAGCTTCTGCATAGACTTTTCTTCTTCCATCTTCAGGAATGGCACTGGATGCAATTATCACTTGCACAAATTAGCCAGTTTTATTTTCACAAAAAAGCAGACCAAGTTGAAATAAAAATTCAAACCCCAATTACCTGAAAAGCTCATCCACAGGTTTTGATGGTGCCGATGGATTAGTAAAAACTTCCACAACCTGATACCGAATACGTGCAGCAACAGCAATTTGCAAGTTATTCGGTAATCAGTAAGGGTACAGTAGCATTTCATAAAATGAGAGATGGAAAGTTCTGCTTCAGGCCTATTTATCACCTTACCACGAAAGAATTAGTAAAGACATTGTGTGTTGTGTGAAGGAACTGAGGTCATTAAAGAGGAGTCATTGAAATGTTTTCTTTAAAAAACATTAGAAGTAAAGACCATACCCATGATTCTATAATAACCAAATTCCAATCTTCTCAGACATTTACCTTATTTTCTGCCACCGATGTATTTGAGAAAACATTTGCCACCACGGACGCTATCTGGGACTTGGCTACCTAACAATGTGAAATCCAAAAAATAAAGCCTTGGTAACATAAAGGAAAGAGCAATACGAAAAATAAATACTACAATGAAACAGAAAATTAATTGCATACATTACATTACTTTGAAGTCGCCTGTACCAGTGCTTCCTTCAGCTGACACAACAACATTATAAGAACTCTCTGGTGAAAAGTCTTCTGTCAAACTTGTCTTTATAAAAGTATAGCTAACATCTGTTTCAATCACTTTCTGCAAGAACTCAGGTACAGAAAGCTGAGATTGCGAGAACAGGTTGTTAAAGAATGTTTTGAATCCATCTAGCACATTGTTAGTTGATGAACTGGCTGGGTTCCCATCATAGATTATGGCAACATGGCCGACTCCTGCTAGCTGAGCAGCTTCGATTACTTGCAAGGCGTCCAATGTGGAGACCTCAGAGGTGGGGCCATTCTCTGTAGGACCAATTGTAACCACTGCTTTGCTTGCATTGCCAATTGCTTTGGCAATTGATTCTGTATCTTGGAAGGTGGATTCAACAGCATTGAGGCGCTTTGATTCCTCATTTGATATGATCTGTTGCAGGAATAGGAATTCATATAAACATAAAAGCATATATATCAGCTCAGTGTCTCATAGTACAGACGTTGCCTCTGCGAACCTGACTTCCAATCCAACACTATCCATACTCATTTTAACTATAGAGTTGATAACAGAGGTTACGCCAGGATAGAAGAACTATATATATATAAACTTTCTCAACAACAATATAGACCAGTTCATTAGAACGTTGCTCCTCTATTCTTCAAGGAACAATTCCGACTAAAATCTGTTTCTGAAGATTTGAGTCCAAAACGTGGAGTCTAGAATCAAACGTTAGAGAGCATTCACTCGATTCATAAAGTTGAATTAGGCAAGTTGGAAACCTTAAATCAAATATGGGTACAAAATGAGTAGTTTTTTCTATTCATTAACATGGTTTCCCTTCCATTGGTTAATGAGTCCAGCAATGTATTTGATGATAATTTGACCACATCAAGCAGAATATAGTTCTTTTTGGATATACTTGTGAACTTGATCCACATATGCACCATTTAGGATTGGAATAGACAAATTACCTCTAGTGTTCCATAAATATCATACTCAGATTGAACCAAGATTTTCCAGTTGTGTGAAGTAGCTAACCTTGTACTGGGCGGCAAGACGAGCCAATTCCTGAGCATCTGCAAACTGAGGAACCCCAGCTCTTACACTAAAACCCTCACGCAGTAGCGTCTGTGCAATACGAATGCCAGCCTGCCCAGTAGCACCAGCAACAAAAACAGTGCCAGGGTCCTTCCTTCTGATGTTCCCAAATGACAACCCGGAAGAAGGCTTGCTCACAACAGGCACCAAAGACTTCATGTCAGGTACCTTGCCAAAGTTGAAATTAAAGGGGCTTGAATTGCCTGAACCATCAGTTTGACTTTCATCATCTTTTGGTTTGCCGAACTGAAATGTGGAGAAGGGTCCGGCTTTTTTGGCAAAGACTCTGAGTCTTGGGTTCTCGAGGGAGAGTCTTGAATGGGGCGTGGTGTTCAGGAGAAATGAGTTGGAGGTGAGAGCTGGAGCCATAGAAGGGAAAAGAGAAGTTCCCGAACGATGCCTCCCTCCTTCAAGTCTATGTTGTTCTGATGTTTTCTGTGCATCACACTATATCCATCAAGGCCTTACAGCTTGTGTCCTGTGGCCATCCTAGTGTTTTTAGTTTGGATAATATCGGGATGAGGAGGCAAAGGACTGGCAGCAAATGAACTTGAGCCACGTAGTTCCATGTTATCTATTTGAAAATATTTGGCACCAGAAGTTTAAATTCGCCATTTTGTCATGTTGAGCTGCTAGAAAATGACATATTTCCCATGTATCCTGCAAGAGGCAGAGCTTCAATCCTTAATAAATCTGCTTGGCCCACGCAAGCCGAGAGAGACATTAATAGGAGAGCTCAGACCCCTTACAGCATGATGATGCATGATTGCCGTCCAAATATCATGTATTTATCGACCTCTAGCAATAGTCCCATCATTATTATAAAATAAGAGAGAGAAAAAGGCCATATTTTGTAAAATAAGAGAGAAATACGTATTGGAAAATAAGAGAGAAATTCATTCATTGAAGCCATATTTTGAAAACTTGGCTTTTGAGTGAATAAATAAATATTGAACTTGAAATCCCAATGGTGTAAAATTCTTAAACTGCCATTACATTCACGGTATTAAATGTTTCTACGGGCACTCCTTGGCCAAATCCAACATTATTATAAAATATACTTTTTAATGTGTGACTTGGAACTCATGAATATACTTCCAAACCCATTATTAAAACAGTGAATCAATTTATAAGTTCTAGCGGCTATGCTCCATTGGTAGACAAATTCCTAGCAAACATAACTCCAGCAAAAACAGTTCAATGAAAAAAGACCACTATAAAGCTGCCTTAAATAACAATCAAATGAAGAAATGAATCTCCACATAATCTAAGTACTTGCGAAAATTTCCAATCAACTGAAAGTAGTCACAAAAAGGTCCTGATTTGAATAAACAGAACACAAGTTGCCCAACTTAAGAAACGAAAATGAGAAAATCAGGCTCATCAATCATTTTGTGTTCTTAACCTAACTTTCACAGGGAGTGTTCTCCCACAATTTGGTAATCAATGACCAAGCATCAAGTCAGAAAAAGACTTCAAACTAAATGTGGCTCTAAGCCAGCATTACACAGCAAGCAATACATACTGCTTAGAGTAACCCTAAATGCTCATCATCAAGTCAACAAAAGAATGCTAGACAAATGAAATATTATATCTTCTAGGTCCCAGTAAGGGCGTATAGTATGCATGCATTGTGAGTGATTGCAGAAATTATAATGAACACCTCAGCACAATGGTTGGCAAAGGTAAGAAATCGCGAGACAATGCCAAAGAAAGTCAGGTCCAAAACAGCTCCCAAGGGCTCACACCCTCCCAAGTTGTCCTAATGCCATAAAATCTTTTATATTGAGAAGTCAAAAGGTCAAAGCAAAATACAGGCATAGAAAACAACAAACTCAATTTTACAGAATATATCACTGCCACAAATAAAATAGTAGCCAGTTTCCCCTCACCGAGTCAAATAAAATAATTAACAATGGATAAATACCGACAACCCAAAACCAATTAAGCTAATTCATGAATGAGAGATCAACACCTTCAAAATGCAAAGAATAGTTCATATAGAGCTAACTATTGCATATATATACATGGCCATTTTTTTGCTATATACATCAAGCAAATATCAGATCCGGACAAGACGAGCCCAAGACTACAGCACCTGGAGAATTTTAGAAAACAAAGTCCCAGGAACAATGCTCAAGCTGTCATCCACACAGGTCAGACCAAAACACAGTGAGAATGCAGCCAACAAAAACAAGAGAAAGTTCAACAATAGGCAGAGAGTTATCGTAAGACAGACAATATAGAATGAAAACAGTTCACCTGAATCTTGCTCAAATGTGGATCTGCACATGGTCTGCTCAAGCAAGTCATCTAGCTGACAATAATTTCATCTAACAATTGACCAGAGAGCCAATTCAGTATCAACTTCGTATTAATTAAACTGAAATAACCTGTAGGTTCACTTTTCATCCTAAGAGATAGTGTCACTTAATCTTGCACACCTGATCTTACAAATGCGGGGAGCAACACTAGAAATTGCATTGTCCCACAGAAGCTAAGAAAAAGTATTTTTGTAACTAAGTCTAATAATTTAAAGAGAAAACAATATGAAAATCAAGCTGTTAAGGCAATGATGCATTCATATATATGTTCCGTCAACATCCATGTCACTGTTAAAATCCACTAAAAAAACAGATTCCCAGCCAAGGGACAACATATATTACCAGAAAAACTAGCAGCAAGGTCTGCATAAAGGTGCACTCAAGAGAATAGCTCAGAAAATCCTCATCTATCCATTTCAGCTGCCAGCAGGAAACAGAGACTACATTAAAAGGTTACACAAAAAAAAAAAAAAAAAAAAAAACCCATCCATAGCAAAAGGTCCTAGCAAATATAAAGAAAAGCTTAACATGATTAAAGTATAAAGCTTAATATTCAATGCTGTAACAAATTTAGCGATTGATGCCCTTCTTCGCTTTAAGTGATTCAAGAGCCTTCTTCCTTAACTCAATCTCAAGTTTTTTCTGATCAGACTCTATCTCCTCATCATCACTTGGATGGGACTCCCTCCTGCCAACATGTTCATCATCGGAAGAACTAGCATCACCACAATCCTTCAATTTTAGCTTCTCTGCACGCCGTTCCTCCCTCCTACGGCGCCGCTCCTCGCGCCGTCGATGCTTCTCCTCCTTTCGCAATTTCTTTTCTTCCTTCCTCCTCCTTTTAACCTCTTTCCTCTCTTCAATTTCAGAACCATGGCTGCCATCATCATCCGAAGCCACTTCAAGCCGATGCAACCTTTTATGCTTTGACTTTTCCCTCTTTTCTGCTCTATGCTTATCACTTTCCTTAGAACCAGAATCCAATGCACCACTGCCATTACTATGATGGACTTGTTCAGCTGTCACTGGTGCGGTTTCTGACTTGGGATGTTTATCACTATCCTTAACACTGTTTAAGCATGAACGGTCTTTCTCATCCTTGTACAAAGTTGGAGATTTTTTTGCATCAAGATCATGATCAGCGCCCCTCCCAGAAGACTTCCCACTGTAAGGAATGTGATAGACATCAGAACTACTAGTTGGTTAATGTATGCACACAATTGGGGTGGGGGTAGAAGAACAAAAGATGTAGAGCAAGAAACATATACATCTTTATATCCTGGTCTTTCTTCCTCGAATCCATGTTATCTGGATAGTTTCTGGAATCAGTAGTCCGACGACTGGCTAATCTTTCAGAAGATTGTTCATCCTTGTAGTGAACCTTCACAGAAGAATCTTTCTGCTTATTAATGTTGGAAGGATGTATAGGTCGTTTCCATGATGACCTAGAATAATAGTCCCCACCCTCCCTAAAAACAGAGCAATCAATTAAAGTAATAAACCAACCAAAACGATCAAAATACTATCACAAAAAAGATACACGAATGAACAGAGAATGTCTAGCTCAAAATCTAACCGAGTATGACCAGTTTCATCATGGTCTTTGCTAGTTTCTGGACTATCCTTAAGAGGTTTCCTCCCTCTTTGTTTCTGAGGACTTAAGCTACCATCACGTGTAATTTGCTCTTTTCTTTGCCTGGCAGGACTCTCATATGGACTAGGGGACCTTCATTAGCAACCAAAAATTGTAAACATGTGTATAAAATATCTTCACAAGTGATCAGAATTCTGAAGATAACTTAATGCTACATTTTTTAATGAAAATAAAATCACCTTCCATCTTTGCTGGCACTCTTTCTTGCAAATGGCGGAGATTCTGGCCGGAGTGGGGACCTCTCTGGTGAAGGAGATAAAGCTGGCAATCTATTGGATAAATCTTTCTGATCCTTCTGATCTCTTTGTGGTGACCTCAAAGAATTTGAGGACCGGCGTGGAAT